>Ga0123519_10008760_pt1 | contig 15362 bp, 14 predicted proteins | sample YelNatPaOPRAMG02_FD_87396 | JGI IMG/M metagenome (GOLD analysis project Ga0123519, IMG submission 87396) | Hot spring microbial communities from Yellowstone National Park - Yellowstone National Park OP-RAMG-02 (version 2) | ecosystem: Environmental > Aquatic > Thermal springs > Hot (42-90C) ...
CCACGGCAGTTCCTACCGAGACCGAGACCGCTCCTACCGAAGTGGCGGAACAGACGCAGGCCGCCGAGACGCCCACTCTCGCCGCCGAGCCGACCCAGGCGGCGGCTGGCCAGGTCATCTATCAGGCTAGTTGTGTTAGCTGTCACGGCGTGAATGGCGCCGGTGGCGTCAAAATCGGGGAGGAGACCTCAGCTGACATTCGAGGAGCAGAATTGAACGAGACCTTCGGAGGAGACAAGGCTCTTATCAGCCGGGCGATCCTGGATGGGAAGGACGAGGAAGGGAACGACCTCAGCACGGCCATGCCACGCTTCCGAGGCAAGTTGACCGACCAGCAAGTGAATGAAGTCATCGCCTATCTGTACACTTTCAAGTAATAGTCTTCGCCTAGACATCAAGGATCACCTGCAGTCGCACTTCCCCATTACTCTGCACCGATATACCGTGATAGGTAGCGGCTTTCACTCCCAGGTTGAGCCGATGACGTGCAGGATCGTATCGCTCGCCCCAGGCCTGGCCAACCAGGTGCGTGGGGGGCATGACCTGCACTTCGAAGCGCCGCAAGAGCACGTTCTGCGTATCGAACAAGAACAGTAGCTCGTTCAGCCACTCTACCAGCAAGCTCTCGATGTCGCTAGCCGTGACCTCGACGCGGTAGCTAATAGTCTCCTTCACCGTCGTCAGGTCTGCGATTATGGAGAACAGCCCTTCCGCTGCGGCCGCAAAGGCATCTGACAGGTCGGCACCATAGGCTACCAGGCCGACATCCGCTGTATGCTCCAGGAGTTCGAATCTACCCAAGTGCACCACCGTGAGGAACTAGTCTGTGCGAACTAGTCTGTGCGAACGACTCTCCACGGCACCGAAAAGGTCGCCAGTAGGCAAGCGCCGGCAAAACCCATAAAAAGGGCAAGCCAGCGCTTGCCCTTGTGATCAAACATCTAGCTGGAAGCGCCAGGCGCTACATTCGCAGACCCTTCTGCGTTTTCCAGTGCTCAATGAACTGCCCCATCGGCATGATAGGTGTTAGCTCAACGATCCGCAGGTAGTTGCTCAGACCCTGGTATTTGCTGCGGATCTCGCTCTCCGACGAGCCCTCGATAATATCGTACCCTATGCGGCCATCGCTAGAGACGAACGAAAGGTTCCCGCTGGGTGTCTCGACCTCGTGGTTGGCCACTTTGCGGGTCAGCTCGTCCACTTGGCTTGGGGAACACTCGGTCTTGACCAAATAGAACATGCGACCTCCCAAATCGCATTGGTTGTCCGCCTGAGCCCACTGTATGGGCCTGGCGTATCGCTGCCGGCCAGTCGCGGCGCACAAACCAGGCCGTGCAGGAAATGTACCGCCTTTCTAGACATAGCCCAGCCGCCGACGAGCGAACTCGCTTAGGCGCTGAAGAGACCACGGAGGGTCCCAAACCAACCGGACTAGCACGCTTTCCACGCCTGGCACGTCGCGCAGTTTCGCTTCCACAAGCGCCACCAGATGCGGCGTCAGCTGGCAGTCGCGCGATGTCCGGGCCAGATCCACCTCTACAGCGGTGCCGTTGAGGCGGATGTCGTATACCAGTCCCAAGTCCACGATATCTAGGGGGATCTCGGGGTCGAAGCAAGTCTTGAGTGTGTTCAGGACGGATTCTAGCTTGGGAAGTAAGCCGCCGTCGGCTGCCTGCCCGGCCGCTGCCGCCTGATTGAGGTCATCCAGTAGCTGTTCCAGGTCGGCGCCATAGAGAGCAGCCCCGGCCTCGATAGTGGCGTCGCCGGCTGGGACCCACTGTTCCTCATTGTCGCCTATGTCGCTTTCCTGCGTGAAGCCGTAGCGCTCGAAGACCACCCCACTGGCCGGGTACTGGCGCAAGACCTCGGCCACAATGCTGTGTCGGCCTATCACTCTTGTGGTCACATCCTTATGCCTAGAGGAGCAGGCTTAGCGGGTTCTGCAGCAAACGCTTGAACTCCTGCAAGTACTGAGCCGCGGTAACGCCATAGAAGACGCGATGGTCGGCCGAGAGACTAGCCCGCATGCGCTGGGAGACAACGATCTGCCCGTTGGAGACGACTGGTTTCGGCTGAATGCTGCCTATGGCCAGGATAGCGCTCTGGGGCGGGTTGATGATAGCCAGGAACTCATCCACCTCGAACATTCCCATGTTGGACACCGTGAAGGTGGCGCCCTCGTAGTCGCCAGCGGCCAGGCGGCCGCTACGAGCGCGCTCTTCGAGTCCTCGTGCATCGGCCGCGATCTGCACTAGGCTCTTGCGATCGGCATCGTGGATGACTGGCGTTACCAAACCATCCTCCAGAGCCACGGCGATAGCCACATTGATCGCTTGATGCCTCTCGATCCCTCCCTCGCGATAGAACGAGTTGACCTGAGGGAAGCGCCGGAGCGCGAGAGCCGCTGCTTTCACGACGAGATCATTGAAGCTGAGCTTGATCCCTTGTTCCGCCAGCGTCTCGTTAAGCGTCTGTCGCAGCTTGGCGGCTTCGGTCATGTCTACTTCGGTCGTCGCATAGAAGTGAGGGACGGTGGCCTTGCTTTCGGCCATCCGCTTGGCCACTGTCGCCTGCATCTTGCTGAGTGGGACCAGCTCTCCGGCCGCTGGCGCCGGTGGCTTGGGGGCGGGGGCAGGTGGAGCCGTCGGCGGCCGAGCCGGAGCCTCCTTAGGAGCGGCTTCGACCTCAGAAGGAGCAGGCCTAGCTACCGGCAGCTGGGTAGGGCGCAGATAGAGCTCGACGTCTTCCCGGGTGATCCTTCCCTCAGGGCCGGTGCCGCGCACCTTGCTCAGGTCTATCCCGTGCTCCTCCGCCAGTCTTCTGGCGATGGGCGATGCTTTGATGCGCTCTTCCGCACCGCTTGGTTTCGGCGGCGCGGGCTGGGTGGGCAACGGCATCTCGGCCAGGCCTTCTGCCACCGCTGTCGGCCCCGGCGGCGCCGTTGCTGGCGGTGGAGGTGGCGGTGGGGGGGCGGCTGCTGGGGCGGCCTCGCCTGCTGGCGTAATGTAGGCGATGGGCTCGCCCACTGGCGCCGATTCTCCCTCCTGAACGAGAATTCGGTCTACTGTCCCCGTCTCATAAGCTTCCATCTCCATGACGGCCTTGTCCGTCTCTATCTCAGCCAGGGGTTCTCCGCGCTGGACGGGGTCTCCCACCTTCTTCAGCCAACGTACGACCTTGCCTTCTTCCATCGAGTCGCTGAGCCGCGGCATCACTACCTCAGCCGGCATGTTCCTCTCTCCTCAAGCTGGCCTTCCCGCCTTTGGTTGCCTGCCTGCGGCGGGGCGAGCGACGATCACTTGTAAAGACGCCTCACGGCGGCGATCACGTCGTCGGCGTCGGGTATGGCCTCTTTCTCGAGGTTGCGAGCGTAGGGCATCGGCACCTCGGCGCCGCCCACGCGTCCGATAGGAGCGTCCAGATAATCGAAAGCTTGCTCGCTGAGCGAAGCAGCTACTTCCGCGCCCCAGCCGAATGACCGCCATCCCTCTTCCACCGTCACCGCTCGGTTGGTCTTGCGTACGGACTGCACCAGCGTCTCGCGATCGAGGGGCCGGATGCACCGCAGGTCGATCACTTCGGCGTCGATACCCTCTTCTTCTAGCCGACGTGCCGCCTCCAGTGCTACCAGCGTCATGCGCGAGTTCGCGATCAGCGTTACGTCCGTGCCGTTACGTCTGACGGCCGCTGTCTCTAGTGGTTCCAGGTACTCGCCTTCCGGCACTTCCCCCCGAGTGTTGTAGAGCGCCTCGTTCTCCAGGAAGATGACCGGGTCGTCGCACCGAATCGCCGATTTCAGCATTCCTTTGGCGTCGGCTGGGAAAGCTGGGGAGACCACTCGCAACCCAGGGACGTAGCCAAACCAGGAATCGAATGTCTGGGAATGGGTGGCCGCCAGTTGGAATCCCCCTCCTTCAGGCATGCGAATGACCAGCGGCACCTTGACGCGCCCCCCGAACATGTAGTGAATCTTGGCCGCGTGATTGACGATCTGGTCCATAGCGAGTAGCGAGAAGTTGACCGTCATCAACTCGCAGACCGGCCGCAGGCCGGTCATCGCTGCTCCCACGCCAAGGCCGATAATCGCCAACTCGGCGATCGGCGTGTCTCGCACCCGCTTCTCACCGAACTCAGCCAGCAGGCCAACCGTCACTTTGTAGGCTCCCTCGAAGACTCCCACGTCTTCCCCCATGATGAACACGTCGGGGTCGCGTCTCATCTCCTCGCGCAGTGCCTGATTGAGTGCTTCGCGATAGGTGATCGTCGCCATCTCAGCAGGCCCCCTTATCTTCAACCAGAACGTGTTGGTACAGGGTATCGAGCCCAGGGGCTGGGGAATGCTCGGCGAAATCGACCGCCTCGGCCACCACGCGCGCTACCTCTTGCTGCTGCCTCTCGAAATCGGCGTCAGTGGCAAGCCCGGCCTTCTTCAGCAACTCGCGAAAGGCCGGAATGGGGTCGCGCGCCCTCCACACCTTGACCTCCTCCTCCGTGCGGTAGCGCTGGGGGTCTGACATCGAGTGTCCGCGGAAACGATACGTCAGGGCTTCGATTAAGGAGGGCTCTTTGGCTTCGCGTGCCCTTGCCACCGCTCGGCTGACGACCTCACGCACGGCCAATACGTCCATGCCATCCACTCGCTCCGAGGCGATGTCGAAAGCGCAGGCCTTGCGGTAGATCTCCGGGACGGCCGAAGCACGAGCAACGGCCGTTCCCATGCCGTACTGGTTGTTCACGCACAGGAAAACCACCGGGAGGCGCCACAGCTTGGCCATGTTGAGCGACTCGAAGAAAGAGCCCCCATTGGTGGCCCCCTCTCCGAAAATGACCATCACTATGTCGTCTGTGCCTTTATAGGTGACGGTTATGCCCGCTCCTACGGCCAGCGGCTGCGAGCCGCCAACGATGGCATACCCTCCCATAAAGCGGCGCTCGACGTCTATCAAGTGCATCGAGCCTCCGCGCCCGCTAGAGGTGCCAGTGGCTCGCCCATACAGTTCCGCCATGATCCGCTTCGGCTCGACGCCCTTCACCAGCGCGTGGCCGTGCTCGCGATAGTTGCTGTAAAGGTAATCCGTCGGCCGGAGAGTCGAGATGGCGCCGACGATGGTAGCCTCTTCGCCGATGTTGAGGTGGACGAAACCGCCGATGCGTGCTCGGGTATACATCTCGGCAGTCTTTTCTTCAAACAGGCGAATCAGCAACATCTGATAGGCCCATTGCAGTAGTTCTTCCCGGCTGTAGCGGGACAGCTGCTGATCGAAAGAGGTTTCTCCCGGTCGCTGGTCGGTGGTCCCCGTGGCGTCCTTCCGGTCGGGCTCCATAGTGCTCCTCTCCTCAGCCTCTGCCGTAGTCGCTCAGAGCACCAGGCGCGAGGACAGAGACCGCATACTGATGGTCGTTTGGCCTGCCGACAAGTTGTCTCTCTACTTGCAATTATACAATGGCCTGCTGATTCTTCAGTGTGCCCGGGCCAAGTGAATAGCCGCAACTAGCGTGCCGGCGCCATCCCATCTTGCTAATGCCCGGCCGATGGTTTATGCTTCGGCACGTTCGGGCAGAGAGACGGTTATGTCTTCGCCTTTGGGAGGTGACCGGTGCAGCACAGTGCAGAGGACGAGCTGAGTCGGGCTCATCTGGTGGAAGTGATCAAGGCTCGGCGCTCGATCCGCCGCTGGGAGGATCGAGAGGTGCCAGACGAGATGCTGGTGCGAGCCATCGAGCTTGCTACCTGGGCGCCGAGCGGAGGCAACCAGCAAGCGTGGCACTTCTTGGTCATCAAGAATCGCCCACTCATCGGCCAGATTGCCGACGCCGTGCAGGCCCGCACGGAGGAGATGGCAGCCTGGCCAGAGGCAGCCGCTTTCGGTGAAACGGTCGAGCGCTGGCGCCGCACCTCATCCTTCTTCCGTGATGCTCCCACCCTTATCGCCGTCTTCGCTGGCAGCTACCAAAGCATTGCCGATCGGCTAGTAGCCGCCCGCATCGGCTTCGATCCGGTGGCGCATGAGGTCGCTGCTGCTCGCCAGGCCGGTAGCTCGCGCGTGCAGAGCGTCGGCGCCGCCATCGGCTATCTACTGTTGGCGCTGCAAGCGCAGGGATTGGGTGCCTGCTGGATGAGCGGCCCTCTGCAGGCCAGAGCACGGATTCAATCGCTGGTGGGGGCACCCCCTGGCTACGATCTGATGGCGCTGATACCGGTGGGTTTCCCTGCCGAGCATCCTACCCCTCCACCGCGCAAGCCTCTGTCCGAAGTGATGCGCTTCCTTAAGTGATCTCGATCACCGTGATCCAGATCTGCGCCCGCGGTTGCTCGTGTCTATCGGAGAGCTGAGCGTCTGGAGGTTAACGAGGAGGTTGTTCTGATGAGACTGCAGGACCTTCCCCATCTGCACGGCGTGCTGGTGCTCCCGGCAACTATCTTCGATGCTCAGGGTGAGATCGATTGGCAGCAGACCAGGCGTGAGATAGAGTTCACGATCGAGTGCGGAGCCACTGGCGTCTGCTTTCCCTGCGGCATTGGCGAGTTCCGGGCGCTTACCGAGGAGGAGCGGAAAAGGCTGCTGGAGCTGGCTGTGGACACCGTCAACGGTCGCCTGCCTGTCGTCGCCTGCGGCAGTGGGCTCTCGACCAAGATCGCTATTATGTACCATAAGCACGCGCGGGAGAATGGTTGTGTCTGCTGCATGACCATGCCGCCGGCAATGCGGCCCCCAGCTGGACCCCAGCAGGTGTTCGAGCACTACGCGGCTCTGGCCGAGGCCGTGGATATCCCTATTATGCTGCACAATCTGCCCGCTCCCGTTAGCTGGCCGATGTCAGCCGACCTGTGCGTCCGGTTGTTCAACGAAATCGAGCTGGTCAATTACATCAAAGAGGAGGCCGGAGATTCGCTGCGCACCATCCCAGCCATCAGAAAAGCCCGGCCCAAGTACCTGAAGTCCTTGCTCTCTTCCGACGGGGGCGTTCACGAGGTGGACGATGCCATGCGCGGCGCAGACGGCACCATCGTGGGGCCGGAGATCGTGGATTGCCACGTCCAGACCTGGGAGGCCATCGAGCAGGGCGACATCGACAGAGCCTGGCAGCTCCACCGCCAGTATCTGCCCCTCAACTACTTTGTGGAGCTGCAGCGCAACATCATCGCCTGTAAAGAAGTGCTGAAGCGTCGCGGGGTCATCACCTCCACTACCTGCCGCACCGCCGGCCTCGACCTGTTCAGCGCTGAGGATCACCGCACCCTTGATGCCCTGCTCAAGCTTGTCAGCCCAATGTTCCGCATTCCCTTGCCCACAGTCTAGCAGGTCGACAAAGCCCGCCAGCGCCTCGCCCCCAGCCGGCTCGGGGACGACCCAAGGATAGAGCGCTGTTGGAACTCGGAAAGCCACCAGGTGGCCATTCTTGCGATCCATTGCCACTGTGCTGGCAAGCGGAAGCCATACCTATACATGGGCACTGGCGGCGAAGGCGCGCGTAGAGCTATTGGTTGCCGTTTGCTCGGGCTACCGCCACCTTGGCTTGCGGAAGTTCTCCGCCCAAGGAATCTTCTCGCGGCGAATGGCCTCGAATTGCTCCTCCAGTGCTTCGTAGGTACGAGCGTTGTCAATGGCGATGCCGCCCAGGTTGGCTATCGCCTCCACGAACTCCACCTCTTCGGGGGTGAACTCACGCTTCTGAGCCGTGTACACGCGGAGAATGCCGATACTGACACCCTTCACGGTAACGGGCACGATCAGCATGGAGGCGATGCCCTCGCGCATCACCTCGTCCTGGTACTGGAGGCGATGGTCGTGGAATGCATCCGAAACCACGATGGGCTTGCCCCGCAGGGCCTCGGCCGCCACCTGGCTCTTGCTTACGTCCACCGGCCCTTTGGCTACATAAGCTGGGCTGAGGCCGTAGACAGCGCCGATCTCCAGCTTTTCGCGGTCAGGAGTGAGGAGGCGAAGCGAGCAGGCCTTAGCATCCATCGCTTTGGCAGTGCTCTCGACGATAAGATTGAGGACTACTGGCAGGCTCAGGGTCGAGTTGATGGTACGAGCAACCTCGTAAAGCGCGTGATAGAAGTCCCGCTTGGCGATAGTGGAAACGCCTCCGATGGTGGCTGAGGTTTCCATTTGTACCAGCCCTCCATTCCAGCGCCGGCAGCCCCACTTCTGGACACCCCCGCCGGGGCACCGGCTCTCGCCTTCACTATCAACGCTCGTTTCGCTGCGCCTTGTGCCATAACATAATGATAGTAGGGGCGGGGCAGGGTGTCAAGCGGGCGAATGAAGGCCCATGAGGACATTTGCCAGCAGTCCTCTCTTGGTTCTAGAACGTGGCGAAGTGCGCTGAGCGCCGGCCGAAGAGCTTGCCCAAACGCTCTCTCCAATCAGCCTGGCTGGTCAGGGGAGCGTGGACAGATTCGGCCTTTGCCGGCGGCGCTTCTTCGCCTACTGGCCCTGTTTCGGGCATCTGCTCCCCGGAAGACGCGCTACCTTCTGCTCCGGCCCCTTCCCCGGCCGAAGGCGACGCCGGCTGATCCGCCTGCCCGTAGAGGTCATCGTACAGCACGTGCAGTACCTCGATGGCCTCCATCACCTTGGGACGCAGCACTTGGCTGAGGTTGGACAACTCCTCGCGCCCCTTCTCCGTGATCCGGTAGACTCGCCGCGTGCGCTTGTCGGGATCGGCCCATTGGCTGGCCACAAGTCCCTTCTCCTCCATGAAGCTTAGGAGAGGGTAAATGGCGCCGGGGTTGCTGGCCCAGCTGCCCATGGTGCGCTGCTCGATCTGGCGCATGATCTCGTTGCCGTGGCGAGGCTGTTCCGCCAGCAGGTGCAGCACGTAGAGGGCAAGCAATCCTCCTCCACGGCTGAGGATGGCCCCCACAAAGGGGTTGACCTCCTCGCTACCGGCCGACCACTGGCGAAAGCGTCGGCCGCCAAAGACCCAGTGCTCGTGCCAGTCCTTAGGCCAGGCCTTGCGCATCTGTTCGCGCCAGTCCGGCCACTCTCGCCGAGCGCTATGCCAGATCTCCTCCGCCATACGTCGGGCTTCTTCAGCCACTTCGCGAGTCAGCTCCTGTGCGGCCTCGCTCATCTGCTCCAGGGCCTGCTCCATTTCTGCTCGCCGCGCCTCGTCGAAGGGCTGGCCAGCGCGTCGCTCGTGACGCGCCCGGCGTAGGGCCTCTTTCATCTCTGCCTTAGCTCGCCGGTAGTTCTCCCGCGCCTCGAAGGCGCGGCGCTGTAGCTCCTGTAGCTCGCTTTCTCGGTCTTCCGTGCTCACCTCTGACTCCTCCTGCTACGCAATGGCTCGCTGGCCAATAGTTAGCCTCAAGCTAATCCTAATCAACTATATCGAAGTGAATATAGTCGGATTCATTATACTGCGGAAAGCGTCTCTGTCAAGCCTTGCTATCGGTGGCCGGGGCAGGCGGTGGGTCTGCCGCGTCTGGCGGTCAGGGCGAAGCAACGGGATCGGCGACCGCTGCCATTGCCCCTCGGCTTTCCGGCTCGTATACTGCAGGAAAGCCCCGGCGCCATTCGTAGTGAGAGCAAAAGGAGGACGCTATGAAGGCAGCGTGGTTCTATGGTGGGCACGACATCCGCGTGGGCGAAGCGCCGACGCCCGAGCCGGGCCCGGGCGAGGTGCTAGTGCGCGTGCGGGCAGCGGGTATCTGTGGCAGCGACCTGCATCCATATCGTGGTACCAACCCTCGTCGCGGCATGCCTATTCCCTACCTCTCCGGCCATGAGCTAGCCGGTGAAGTGGCAGCCTTGGGGCCAGGCGTCTCCAGCTTGGCGGTCGGCCAGCGGGTGGCTGTGGAGCCACGCCACCTGGTGGGCTGCGGCCGGTGCCACCTGTGCCGGAGGGGCGACTACCACCTCTGCCGGGAACGCGGCAAAGTGGGTGGCCAGCGCACCTCCTCCACCGGCTTTGCCGAATACTCGCGGGAATCGGTCGAGAAGCTCTACCCTCTGCCAGAGTGGGTTTCGATGGAAGAAGCCTGCCTCCTTGACGTCTATGCTTGCGGCGTCCACGCCCGACGTCTGGCCCCTAGCAGTCCCGCCAGTACGGTGGTGGTGCAGGGAGCCGGGCCCATCGGCTTGGCTGCAATGGAGATCTTCAAGCTCGGCGGTGCCCGAAAAGTGATCGCGACCGATATCTTGGATGGCGCCCTGGAGTTCGCGAAGAAGGTCGGCGCCGACGAGGTGATCAATAGCGCTCGTGCAGACGCGGTCCAGGCAGTGCGCGGCCTGACGAATGGCTACGGTGCCGACGTGGTAGTAGACGCGGTGGGAGGCAACGCGCCCATCTTCAACAGTAACGTCGCGATGGCGGCCCCGGGTGGGGTGGTCATTGTCATCGGGGGGTATTTCGTTCCCCAGGCCCTAGACACGCAGGATGCGCGAGCGCGAGAGGTCGGCATTCGTATGAGCAACAGCTACTCTATGTGGGATGGCGTGCCGGAGTTCAAGATCGCCCTCGACCTTCTGGCCGCTGGCAAGCTGAGGGCGAAGGAGTATGTCACGCACACCTTCCCGCTCGACCGCATCGCCGAGGGGTTCACCACGGCCGATCGCAAGGCCGAGACCGGAGCCATCAAGGTCGTGATAACGCCCTGATAAGCCGTTGGTAGGCAGAACGGATGGCATCGTGGAGAGCGTGCGAGAAAGCAGCCTTTGCGATTGCTCAGTCTTTGTTCCAGTCGTATACTGCACGGCAGCGTCCCTTGCCTCGCGCCCCACTGGGGCAGATCGCTAGTACCGGAGGCACATCCTATGGCTGAGCTGACCCGCCGTCAGCGCCTGCTGGCTTCTGCGCTCAAACAGCCCGCCGACAAGCTCCCCTTCTACCACTACTGGCGCCACAGCCAGATCGGGTGGGCGGAACGCGAGTGCCGCAACCGCGGCATGGGCATGAACTGGGTGCGTCCGCCTTACGTCACGCGCATGCACGGGGTAGACATCGTGGAAAGACGGGCCGTAGTGGATGGCAAGACGATCATTCGGCGCACTTACAACACTCCCGTTGGCTTCGTCTACGAGGACGAATGGCGGGAGCCCGGCACCGGCGAATGGCACGCCAACCGCTCGTGGAAAGACGTCACCCCCTGGCTCAGTGCCCGCCTGATCAAGGGGCCCGAAGACTACAAGGTCGTCAAGTACATTGTAGAGAACACAGAGTACGTGGCCGACTACTTCCCCATCGAGCAGGCGATGGATTGGCTGGGCGAGGAAGGTGTGGTGATGGACGGCCTTCCCCACTCGCCAATGCAGATGCTGATGATCGATTGGGTCGGCGGCGAGGAGGGGCGCTTCTTCTACCACTTGCAGGACTATCCCGAGTTGGTGGAGGACCTCTACCGCGCTCTCTGCCGCAGCCGGGAGCCGATGTACGAGATCGCCGCCCGCTCGCCCGCCCCGATCACCCTCTGCGGCGATAACGTGGACGGTTGGCTCGTGACACCGAAGCTTTTCCAGAAGTACTTCATGCCCGTCTACGAGAAGCAGGGCCAGGTGCTGCACGCCAGCGGCAAGCTGATGGCTGTGCACATGGATGGTCGGCTCAACAGCCTTAAGCACCTCATTCCGCAGACTCCCATCGACATCATCGAGGCGTTCCATACGCCACCCATGGGCGACCTGCCGTTGGCTGAGGCACTCTCGCTTTGGGCAGACAAGTGTATTTGGGTTGGCTTTCCCGCCGCCGTCTACGAGCTTGGCCCACAGGCGACTCGCGAACACGCACTGGAGATCCTGCACGAGGCCCTGGTCAGCCAAGGATATCGCCTGGCTGTCGCTATGTCTACCGAGAACATCGTCTCCAATCAGAACTTGCTGGCGGTAACCTCAGTGCTGGAGAAAGCAGAGCTTCCGCTGCGCCGAGATGCGATCGCCCGCATCGCCGAGGAGGGAATGCTAGCTTAGTCTGTCTGCCTCACCCTATTGTTGCTTTCTTGTGATACGATCAGGTCGAAAGGCAGGCCACTCGAGTACACGGACGGCGAGAGCTGCGGATAGAAAGCTCTCGTCAAGGGGGCATCTATGGGGACGACAATACCGATCAAGAAGGCGGGCTGGCTGCTCGGGTTTCTGGGATTGACGGCTGGAGCGGCGGCCCTAGGAGGAGCCTTTACTGCCCCCGCGGTCAACACCTGGTATCGAACCTTGCGCAAGCCAACGTGGAACCCGCCCAACTGGCTTTTCGGGCCGGTCTGGACGCTGCTCTACGCGATGATGGCCGTTTCCGCCTGGCTCGTTTACCGGGAGATGCCGACAGCGGGGCCCGGCCGGGGCGAGGGAAGGCTTGCCCTAGCTGCTTGGATGGCTCAGCTTGCGCTCAACATCTCCTGGTCGGCAGCGTTTTTTGGCCGGCGCCGAATTGGCGCCGCCGTGGCTATCATCAGCGCCCTCTGGTCCGCCATTCTCACCACCGTGTTGCTTTCCGCTCGCGTCGCCAAGCCGGCTGCCCTGCTTCTCCTGCCGTACCTGGCCTGGACCACTTTCGCTGGCTTTCTGAACTACCGCGTCTGGCAAATGAACCGAGACTGATAGAACGTCGCCCATCGTGCGCTCCTAACTGAGCCGAAACGACTTGCGTCTGCAGCGATGTGGCTAGGCCAGCAGGTCGCGGTTTGAGACCGTCGTGTCCATTTCTCCCCTATCCCCTAGGCCCTTGTTGACGACAGGGCCGGACCGATGCTGCACCACGACAGAGGTCAGTAGCGGCACGTTGGGTATCGGGTAGATGAATAGCGCGGGAAAGGCTTGGTGATTTGAAGCACAATGGTGTGGTATTGACAGGCTAGCGCCGCAGTGATAGAACAGCGATGCGCCTATTAGGCGGAGTCTCTCTAGTTCGTTGAAGGCAACCGGCTACCTCAGGCGTCGCTCGATCATTATCCTCCTCAGAACTATTGGCCTTTTCAGCGATGGCGCTGTAAGCGATATCCACTGCTTCCCAGGCGACGGAGCGGCGAAGCCAAACCGTCGCTCTGCCTACGAGGGCACAGGCGCTATGTAGGCTTGGAGAAGAAAGGAGGTGCTTGCTCGATTCCTGGCGATCGCCCCTGGTCTACCCGCTCCCGTCGTTTGAGCTCAGTTGACTTGCCACGTCCCAACAAGAGGAGGTAAGAATGGCGCTCGACACTGAGAGTCAGCAGAAGCTCGAGGCATTTGGCTATGCGCAGGAGCTGAAGAGAGGCATCGGTCTTATCGGCAACTTGTCTCTCACTCTGTCTGTCATCTCGCCCACGACTTCGGTCTTTATCATGGTTGGTGCCGCTGTCGCCTTTGCGGGCACTGGTGTCGCCTATGCCTACGTTCTGGGAGGGATCATTGCCCTGATGATGGGTCTGTGCTTCGCCGAGCTTGGTGCGGCTTACCCTATCGCCGGCGGCTCTTACTCGATCGTCCTGCGCGAGCTTGGCAAGCTCCCTGGCTTCCTTACTGTCGCTAGCTGGCTGATTCAGGGCATCACTTTGCCAGCCACCGTAGCTGGGGGGATGGCTCTGTACCTCTGCCAGTTGTTTCCTGCGCTCCCTCAGAGCATTGTCGCCAGCGCCTCCATGCTGCTCATTACGGTGATCGCCCTTCTAGGGATCTCGTTCAACGCCAGAGTGGCAGCGGTGTTGCTGTTCATTGAGTTTGCGGCCACTGTCTTCTACATCATCGTGTGTTGGGCTAACCTGGCTCAACCCCTCTCTGTGATCTTTACGCCGTCGATCCCAGCCGATGGCGGTCTCACCCCGGTAGCTTTCAGCATGGTACTGGCGGCGCTGGTCCCAGTCCTTTTCTCCTTCAACGGTTATGACGGGGCACTGACCTTTTCGGAGGAGACTCTTGGTGTACGCCAGAACGTTTGGAAGTCGGTGATAATCGCATGTGCAGCCGCAGTAGGCCTGGAGACCCTGGCGGCAGTGGGAGGAATGCTGGCAGCGCCTTCTCTGCTCGAATTTGCGTCCGCAGAGGCTCCTCTCACCTACACTGCCAATGCTATTCTCGGTGAGGCTGGGACCGTCCTTCTGATTCTGGCCGTGGTAATCGCTATGTTTGCCTGCGCCCTGGCGTGCGTAAGCCAGTTCGCCCGCATCGTCTACACAAGTGGCCGAGACCGGATGTGGCCAGTAGCGGTATCATCGCTATTGGCGAGGATTCATCCTACTACCCGTGTACCTTGGGTCTCCGTTCTCGTGCTCGGGCTTATCGGCACTGTCCTTGTGTTCTTCACCTCGCTCCTGGCCTTGGTAACTTTCACCGGTGTGCTCATCGTAACCGTTTACGCTTTGACTGCCCTTTCTGCCATTGTTAGCCGGATTCGGCACTCGAAACTCGATCGCCCATTCAGGATGCCGCTTTGGCCTTTGCCGCCATTGATCGCCTTAGGGGGAACCGGCCTTGCCTTGTGGTCTCAGAGCCTGAACGATATCTACATCGCTGTGGGGCTCTTCGCGCTAGCTGTCATCTACTACTTGGCCTACCTTAGGCCCCGAAGCGATTCTCTGATGCAATTCGTGCTTACGCCTATGGGGGAACCTGAGGAAGAAGCGGCCACCGCTGAGCCGGCTACTACCTAGCTCCCGCATTTCTGCCGGTAGGGGCGGGCAGATAGGCCAGCCCCTACCCCATGGCTCGATGCCGGTAGCAGAACCCGAATCGGAGGAACGGAAATGAGAGTCTACATCACAGCCGATATGGAAGGCGCCTCAGGCCTGGTACGCAGCTCAGAGGTGCTGGAAGGGCAGTTCGACTACGAAGAGGGCCGAGCCTTGATGACGGCCGACGTCAACGCCGCCATCGCCGGTGCCTTCGACGGCGGGGCCACCGAGGTCTGGGTGAACGACGGCCACTGGCATATGACGAATCTCAAGGTGCAAGACCTCGACCCCCGGGCTCAGCTTATTCGGGGATTCTACTCGAAACGAGACATCATGACCGAAGGTCTTGCGAGAGGCTTTGACGCCTACTTCCAGGTTGGTATGCACGCTATGGTTGGCAAGAATCCAGGCGTGATGAACGAGACCATCTGGGGGCGCGAGGTTCATGGCTTGCGCCTGAATGGTATGGACATCGGCGAGATAGGCATGAACGCTGCTTTCGCTGGTGCCCACGGGGTGCCCTTGTGCCTTGTTACTGGCGATGACTTCGCCTGCAAAGAAGCCCGCGCTCTGATTGGGGAGGAATTGGAGACAGTGGCGGTGAAGCAATCCATAGGGCGCTGGGCGGCTCGCTGCCTGTCTCCCAAGGTATCACAGGAGCTGATTCGCGCCGGCGCACGTAGAGCGGTGGAGAAGTGCAAACGGATCAGACCCTACACCGCTCAGGAGCCCGCTACGTTCGAGATCATCTGGACATCAACTGCCGAAGCCGCCGTCG
>Ga0123519_10008763_pt1 | contig 15358 bp, 10 predicted proteins | sample YelNatPaOPRAMG02_FD_87396 | JGI IMG/M metagenome (GOLD analysis project Ga0123519, IMG submission 87396) | Hot spring microbial communities from Yellowstone National Park - Yellowstone National Park OP-RAMG-02 (version 2) | ecosystem: Environmental > Aquatic > Thermal springs > Hot (42-90C) ...
ATAGGCGAAATCCCTGAGGACTGGGAAGTGAAGCAATTTAGCGAGGCAGTATCTGATGATATGCTTGAAACAAAAGAATCAGAACCTAAAAGTTTTTATAAATCGGAAGGTAAATATCCTGTTATTGATCAGGGTAAAGAAGTTATTTCTGGTTATACAAACGATGATAAAAAAGCATATAAAGATTGTCTTCCAATAATTATATTTGGCGATCATACAAGAGTTTTTAAATTTATAGATTTTCCATTTGTTACTGGAGCTGATGGAGTTAAATTAATAAAAGCAAATGAAAATGTTTTTATTCCAAAATTTTTATATTATACGCTTACTAACTTAAACATTCCTAACCGTGGTTACAATAGGCATTTTAAAATTTTAAAAGAACAAATTTTGCCTTGTCCGCCTAAATCAGAGCAGGATAAAATTGCTGAGATACTGAACAGAATATCAAAAGAGGAAGAAATAGCCCAAAAAAAATTAGAACAATACAAAGAATTATTTTCAGCAATGTTAAATCAATTAATGACCGGTAAAATAAGATTAGTTTAGGAGGGGAAATGGAGAAATGTCCTTTATGTAATAACTCTGCTTACTATGAAAAGTTAAATGGAAAAGATACATATAAGATAGAGTGTATGCAATGTGGAGATTTTTACATTACCTATCAAGGGATTCTATATTTGGAAAATAATAAAGAAATTAAAAATGATAAATACAAAATATCTTCATATACAAGAGAGTGCAAAGTTTTAAATAAAAAACCGCCTTTTCTAATTTCAGGAGACAAAGAAATTTTTGATGAAAATTTTTATTATGTCGGAATAGACTTAATATTAAAAGAAAAATTTCCAAATAATGTATTGGATATCCTTGATAGAACTCTTATTAATTTATCTAAATTATCAAAAAAACCTGGACAATGGATAGAATTTAATGATGAAACATATTTTGTTTTAGCATATTCTGAGAATGCTGATATTTTCAAATACATTTTAGACAGCCTGTATAAGAAGAATTACATGGAAGTTTCTAATCTCACAAAGATTTCTGTATATGGAGAATTTTACACGCATGCAAGATTAACTCCTGAGGGTTGGAATAGAGTTTATGAATTAGAAAAAAACATAAATAAAGATAGTAAAAAGGTTTTTGTTGCTATGTCATTTGCTAAAGAAATGGATGAAGTGTGGGAGAGAGGATTTAAAGAAGCAATAAAAGAACTTGGATTTGAGCCTGTTAGAGTTGATGAGATAGAACATAATGAAAAAATATGTGATGTAATTATTGCTCAAATTAAAAAAAGTAAATTTCTTGTTGCTGATTTTACAGGAAATCGTGGTGGGGTTTATTATGAAGCAGGTTTTGCTAAAGGACTTGGCATTCCAGTAATTTTTACCTGTAAAGAGGGAGAAGAGGAATATTTACATTTTGATACGAGGCAATATAACCATATTATTTGGAAGGATATTGATGATTTAAAAAAACAATTAAAGGATAGAATAGAAGCAACGATAATTTAAATAAACTATGAGAAAACTTAAAGTAGTATTTGATACTAATGTTTGGAGAAGTTTAGGATTAAATGGCTTAGATGAGTTATATAATTATCTTTCAAATCCTTTAAATATAAAAACGCAGAAAGTTGAACTGTGGGAAGTTGTTCCAGTAATATTTGAAACTATTTATGATTGGCATAAGGAAAATAAATTAAAAGTTATCGTAGAATTTTCAAAAAGAAAAATTAAACTTTGTAAAAACAGGATTATTCCAAGTCCTACAACAGTAGTTCAAAGAGCCATAGCAGATAAATATAATCTCTTCAAAAATAATAATATACTTAGCGAAGAAAATAGATATTACATAAATATTTTAAATGAGTCCACAAAAATTGAATTTTTACAAGATGAAAAATTTAAAAATGCTCTTATAGATCCAGTAGAAACTGCAGGAAAAGGATATAAAGAGGATATGGAAAGACTATTGAATAGAGTCAAGCCATTATTAAACAAAACTAATTCAGATAAGACAGACGAAAATACCATTGATAAATTGTTTGAACAACCTGAAATTATAAACGAGATGGTAAAAGTTTTAACTGAAAGATTTGATTTACCCAGAAAAATGAGACCTTATATGGCATTATATTCAGAATGGGAAGAATTACCACATACTAAAATAATATTAGAGTATTACAAAGCTAAGTTAAAAGATTTGTTTATAAAAAATAGAAAACCTCGTGAACAAGATTTCTTTGATTTGGAAATTATGATTTGTGCTACGAGATTAGATAAATTTATAACTCAAAATGAAAAGGATTTTCAGAGATATAATTTGCCAAGTTTAAATAATAAATTATGGACATTGGATGAATTTAAAAATTATATAGGTTTTGATTATAAAAAGGAGTAACTATGCCGAATCTTGATAATGAAAGGTTGAGTGTTCAAAATCCGATTATAAAATATTCTGTGGAGATTGGTTGGAGTTATATTTCAAGCGATGAAGCATTGAGTTTAAGAGGCGGAAAAGGCGGGCTTTTTCTTTATGAGACGCTTAAAAGAAAACTTATTGATTTAAATCCTGGTGTTGTTAATGTTTCAAATGTTGATAATATAATAAATAAGATTGAAAGCGTTAGGAATAATATAGAAGGAAATTTTGAGATTTTGAAATGGTTGAGAGGACTTAAATCAATTTATATTGAAAGCGAAAAACGTGAAAAAAATATTACATTAATAGATTTTTTAAATCCTTCAAATAATGTTTTTAATGTTTCAGATGAATGGGCTTATACAAACGGGAAAAACACAAACAGAGCGGATGTGGTTTTTTTGATAAATGGAATTCCTGTTGCAATTTTGGAAGCAAAAAGCGCTAAAAAAGAAATTGAGGAAGCGCTTGTTCAGATTAAAAGATATCATAATGAAACCCCAGAGTTTTTAACCTCGCCGCAAACATTTTGTATTACCAATCTTCTTTATTTTTATTATGCGCCAACCTGGAATTTTGATAAAAAAGCGATTTTTGAGTGGAAGGATAATGAAAACTTTGAGATTAAAGTTAAGACATTTTTTTCAAGAGAAAGATTTTTAAAGATTATTGAAAAATGGATAATATTTTTTACAAGAGATGATGAGTTGGAAAAAATAATACTTAGAGAGCATCAGATAAGAGCAATTGAGAAAATAATTAATAGAGCGCTTGATCCAAATAAAAAAAGAGGACTTATATGGCATACTCAGGGCTCTGGAAAAACATTTACTATGATAAAAACAGCGGAGATCTTGTTAAATCTTCCAGTAAAGCCAACTGTTATTATGGTGGTTGATAGAAATGAACTTGAAGGTCAACTTTCTAATTGGATTGTAAATCTTCTTGGAAAGGATTTTCATAAGCCAATTACAAGCAAGAAGGAATTAAAGAGTGTTATAAAAAGCGAATACAGAGGGCTTGTTGTTTCAATGATACATAAGTTTGATAAAGCCACAGAGGTTCTTTCTGATAGAGATGATATCTATGTCTTAATAGACGAGGCACATAGAAGCACTGGTGGAGATCTTGGAAATTATCTTATTGGAGCGCTGCCGAATGCGACCTTTATAGGTTTTACAGGAACACCAATTGATAAAACATCGCAAGGAAAAGGAACATTTAAAGTTTTTGGAATTGATGATGAAAAAGGTTATCTTGATAAATACTCAATAGTTGAATCTATAAAGGACGGAACCACGGTTAAACTTCATTATTCATTTGCGCCTAATGAGGTTAGAGTTCCTTATGAAAAATTGGAAAAAGAATTTTTAAATCTATCTGAGACAGAAGGGATAAGCGATATAGATGAATTAAATAGAATACTTGAGAAAGCGGTTAGTTTGAAAAACTTTTTGAAAGGAAAAGACAGAATAGATAAAATCGCAAAGTTTGTCGCAGATCATTTTAAAAATAATGTTGAGCCGCTTGGATATAAGGCGTTTCTTGTTGCTGTGGATAGAGAGGGATGCGCTCTTTATAAAAAAGCGCTTGATAAATATCTTCCCCAAGATTACTCAAAAGTTATATATACCGAAGGGAATAATGATAGCAAACTTTTAAAAGAATATTATCTTTCAGAAAATGAAGAAAAAAGAGTAAGAAAAGAGTTTAAAAAGCCGGATGCTTTGCCTAAAATTTTAATTGTTACGGATAAACTTTTAACTGGCTATGATGCGCCTGTTTTATACTGTATGTATCTTGATAAACCTATGAGAGATCATACTCTTCTTCAGGCAATTGCAAGAGTGAACAGACCTTATGAGGATGAAAAAGGAAATAACAAGCCGTTTGGACTTATCGTTGATTTCATAGGAATATTTGAAAGATTGGAAAAAGCATTGGCTTTTGATTCGGATATCGTAAGCAGCGTTATAAAAAATATAGATGTTTTAAAGGATAGATTTGCTTCTCTTATGGAAAATGAGGCAAAGGAGTATTTAAAATTATGCAAAGGGAAAATAAGCGATAAGAAGGTTGAGGAGGCAAAAGAGTATTTTACAGATAAAGAGAAAAGAAAACGATTTTTTGATTTTTATAAAGAAATTCAGATGTTATATGAGATTATTTCTCCAGACCAATTCCTTCATAAATATATAGATAATTACAAAGCACTTTCCAGTTTATATCTTATAATTAAAAATGCTTTTAGTTTAAAACCTGAGATTTCTTATGATTTTATGGAAAAAACAGAATTGCTTGTTAGGGATAATGTGGAAACTTATATGGAGGATTTAAATAAAGATGTAATGCTAAATGAGGATGTTATAAATTCTATAAAAAAATCCAAAGATAAAAGCAGAGCAAAGGTTATTAATCTTATAATACAGATTATAAATGTTTCTTCAGATATAGAAAAACCTCATCTGATTTCCATCAAAGAAAGAGCGGAGTATATTTTGGAACAGTATGAAAATAAGCAGTTAACAACTGAAGAGGTTATAAAAGAAATTGAAAAACTATATGAAAGTTATAAAGATGAAGAAAAAGAGTATAAAGAAAAAAATATGGATAAAGAAATATTCAGAGTTTACTGGATTTTGAAAAACCAAGGGTTAAAAGATGCGGAAAACAAAGCAAGAGAAATAAAAACTAAAATCCAGCAGTATCCGGAATACAGAGAAAATAAAGAATCTTACAGAAAACTTAAATCAGAGTTGTACTCAGTTTTGAGTGATTTAATTGAATTAGATAAAGAGGGGAAACTGGATTTATCAAAATTAATAGATAATATTCTTTCTATGGTTGAGAGATGAAATTAAAAAAATCAGATGAGAAAAAGGAATTTGAGTTGATGAAAGAAAAATTTAAAGAGAAGGTTTTATTCTTTTCAAATAAGATAAATGTAAGACCTTCAGGGATATATTTTAGAAAGATGAAAAGAAAATGGGCATCCTGTTCAACAAAGGGAAAAATAAGTTTTAATATCTCATTATTAGATAAGACGGATAAATTTCAGAATGCGGTCATAGTTCATGAACTAATTCACTTAATAGTTCCAAATCACAGCAAATTATTTAAGAGTATGTTTTTGTCTTTTATGCCTGATGGTGAGAAAATTTTATTCGGTGAAAAGTCCTTATGAAATCTTTAAAAAAGAAATAAAAGGAATCTCACTTCTCACTTTTTCACTTCTTACCTCTCACATACGATTGTTCATATCAAAAACTCTTTGGCTCTGAGTTTTCTGTGATAACCTATGGCGAATCTGTGGGTCTCATCTCTTACCATTCTTAAAAAAAGAAGTTCATTAGAATCTTTTTCAAAAGAATACGGCTCTTTTTTATAAAGCGTGTATATCTCTTCATTTGATTTTGCAATTGATATAATATCAATATCTAACTTTAATTCTTTAGCCGCCCTGAAAGCCATAGAAATCTGTCCCCTCCCGCCATCAATCAATAAAAGGTCAGGGAACCCTTCATTATTCTTTATACACTGCATTAACCTTCTTTTCACTATCTCCTGTATCATCAGATAATCATTTGAGCCCTTATCAACTGTATTTTTAATTTTAAAATGCCTGTAATGTGAATGATTTTTTTTGCCGTTTACAAAACAAACCATTCCTCCAACAGCCCATCTGTTATATAAATTTGATATATCAAATGACTCTATGTGATACGGTATTTTTTTAAGTTCTAATTTTTCCTTTATTCCTATAAGGGTTTTTGTAAAATCAGCCTTTGACTCTATTTCTTTTAGATTTCTTTCATTAACGCTTACCCTTTCATATATATGTTCTATGGCTCTCATCGCATCTCTGTAAATCTTGGCGTTTTCAAAATCAAGATTTTTAGAAGATTCTTTCATTTTTTCTTTAAAATACTTCATCAGTTCGTAATGCTCGCCCTGAAAAAATTTTTTAGCGTTAAGAACAAGTTTTTTATATTCACTTAAAGATATTTTCTCGCTATCACAGGGGGAAACGCACTGCCCTGTATGGTAATAAATACATTTATTTATAATATTTTTACTTAATGGCTTTTTAATAGAAAAATTATGATTACATTTTCTTAAATTTATTATTTTAAGCTCTGAAAGTTTTTCAATAAGTTTTTTAGTGATATCCGATTTGGGATAGGGACCGAAATAACTGCCTTTTATTTTATTTGAGCGAGTTATCAAAATTCTCGGGAAATCTTCTTTTGTAATCGCTATATAAGGGTATGTTTTTGAGTCCTTCCACAGGGTATTAAAAAAAGGAGAATGCTCGGATATCAATTTCCTTTCGACAATCAGGGCTTCCCTTTCGCTGTCGCAGATTATAAAGTCCATTTTAAAAGCGAGAAGTTTAATGGAAGCGGTTTTAAAATCTTCATCGGATTTTTTTACAAAATATGAACCGACCCTTTTTTTGAGATTCTTTGACTTGCCTATATATATTATCCTTTCATATAGATCTTTTATAATATAAACGCCCGGGAGCTCGGGAATTTTATTAATATCAATGCTCATAGTTTTTCCACTATTTTTTCTGCTATTTCATCCGGGACAAGTCCAAATTTTTTATAAACATCTTTTTCATTTCCTGAGTATCCAAAAGTATTAACCCCAAAAAATTCTACTTTATCGCCTACTATATCAGACCATCCGCTTCCAACGCCTGCTTCAATAACATACTTTTTTAACTTTGATGGAAAAAGAGTTTGTAAATAATCTCTATCGTTTTTCTTTAATAATTCAACCGAGGGTATAGAAACCACATTGGCTTTTATATTACTATTCATAAGAATTTTAGATGTTTCAATAGCGATATGAACCTCAGAGCCGCTCGCTATAAGCACAACATCCGGCGATCTGTGAGAGGTCAGAATATAACCGCCTTTTGAAAAATTAGTGACTATTATATCCCTGTACTCGGAAAGCGTATTTACCCTCTGTCTGGTAAGAATTAACGCCGAGGGGGAATTAAAATTAAGAATAAACTTCCAGGCAGAAAGCGTTTCGTAAAAATCAGCCGGCCTTATAACCGTAAAATCAGGTATAAGTCTTAAAGACATAATATGCTCCACCGGCTGGTGTGTCGGACCATCTTCGCCGACGCCTATGCTGTCATGAGTGAAGACAAAAATGGAAGATATCTTCATAATAGAAGACAATCTCAAAGCGGGCCTCATATAATCAGAAAATACAAGAAATGTGGAACATACAGGTCTTATCCCGCCAAAAAGAGAGACGCCGTTTACAAAAGCGCCCATAGAGTGTTCTCTTATCCCGAAGTGTATGTTTCTTTGCGGGAAATCAACTATGTTTGTCTTTGTGGACGGGGAAAGGTCAGCGGAACCGCTTATAATATTTTCAACCTTTTTCGCTATCTGATTTAATATCAGATGAGATGATTCCCTTGTGGATAATGATTGGCTTTCTTCAATACTTAAGTCAATATTTATTAAATCTTTATTTAAATATTTACTTAACTTATCCCAATCATCTCTGTATTTTTTTCTGTAATTTTCTAATTTAATATCTAAATCTTTCTTCTGTTTAATTTTATTTTCAACTATTTTTTTGAAAGCCGAGATTATCTCGTCGGGGATATAAAATCTTTCCTGCCATTCCCAGCCCAAATTCTTTCTTGTAAGAGTTACCTCACCCTCAGTTAATGGCTCTCCGTGGACTTTATTTGAACCTTCCTTTGGGCTTTTATAACCTATTTCTGTTTTCGCTATTATAAGTTTTGGTTTCCCTATCTCTTTTTTAGCTTCGCTTATCGCCTGATTTAGTTTATCTATATCAAAGCCATCATTGACAATCCTTACGCTCCAGCCGCAGGACTCAAATCTTTTTTTAACATCTTCGCTAAATGTTATATCGGTTTTTCCTTCTATTGTGGTTCTATTAGAATCATAAACGCATATCAGATTATCAAGTTTCATATGTCCGGCAAGAGACGCCGCTTCATAAGATATTCCTTCCATCATATCTCCATCCCCGGCTATAACATAAATGAAATTATCCAAAAGAGTTATATCTTTTTTATTGAACAAAGATGCGAGATATTTAGCCGACCATGCCATCCCAACAACCATAGATATACCCTGGCCGAGCGGTCCTGTAGTGGCTTCAACTCCTGGGGTGAGCCCGTATTCTGGATGTCCTGGCGTTTTAGAGCCAAGTTTTCTAAAACTTTTAAGGTCGTCAATATTTATATCGTATCCAAAAAGATAAAGCGTAGAGTACAGCATAGCCGAGGCATGCCCGCTTGAAAGAACAAATCTATCCCTGAAAAACCATTTGGGCTCTTTTGGATCAAATCTTAAATGATACTTAAATATCGTAAATATTATCTGGCTTGCGCCAAGAGGCATGCCGGGGTGACCGCTCTTCGCATTTGTAACGGCGTCTATAGATAGAATCCTTATGGCGTCAGCCATTTTTGAGTCGGCAACTGAATCATTCATATTTCTCTCCTTAAAAACAATTGACATATTCATCTATTACTCTTTAGTCATTTGCCTTTAACTTTTTTAAAATCCCCTTTTCATCCCCCTCCGACGTTACGTCGGAGGGGACTAGGGGGGATTTCAATTCTCACTCACTTTTCACATTTCACTTCTTATCTGCTTATTTCTCCCCTTTTCACTTTCTCACTCTCTTTTGTCTGATTGAACTATTACATTTTTTTATATTCAAAAAATAATAAAGTATCGAGATTATGGTCTTTGAGTCCTTAATTATTCCTTTATTAACCATCTCCAGCGCTTTAGAGTCACTTATCTTTACAACATTTAAAAACTCGTCATCATCCGGTTTCGACTTTCCCGATATCAAATCGGTTGCAAGATAGATTTTCAAAATTTCGTTGGAAAATGCCGGAGTTGGCCAGAAATCTATAAGATAAGTCATTTTTCTTGCTATATAGCCCGTCTCTTCTTTAAGTTCGGCTTTCGCTCTTTTTAAATAATTATCTTTTTTATAATTCAACTTACCAGCCGGAATTTCATATGTTATTTTTTTAATCGGGTACCTGTACTGGGTTACAAATATAATATTTCCATCCCCGTCAACCGGCAAAACCGCTACGGCGCCCGGATGGTCAATAAACTCTCTTACCGCTATTTTATTATTTGGAAGAACCACGCTATCGACTCTAAAAGATATCGCTTTTCCTTTATATATATTTTTCTCTTTATAAACCTTTTCTATTAATTTCATAAATAAATTTTACAAAATTTAAAACTTTATTTTTTGTATAATTTAAATATGCAAAAAGAATTCGTTCACCTTCATAATCATTCAGAATATTCCCTTTTAGATGGAATGTTGAGAATAACCGATATTGATGGAAAACCCTCTAAATTTTTACAGAAAATCTCTAAAGAAAAAATTCCGGCACTCGCCATAACGGATCATGGCAATATGTATGGAGCGATTCCATTTTATAAAAATGCCACTAAAGTGGGGGTAAAGCCAATAATAGGATGCGAGTTATATATAACAGAGGGGGATAGAAAAGATAAAACCAAAGATAAATTTAAATTAGGGCATATAACGGCTCTTGTCAGAAATAATGAAGGATACTCAAATCTTGTTGAGATGCTATCTATGGCTTACATTGAAGGATTTTATTATTACCCAAGAATAGATTTTGAATTATTAGAAAAATACAAAGAAGGAATAATCTTTCTATCGGGTTGTGTGGAATCCCTTTTAGCCAAGTATATACTCGAAGACAAATTTGATAAAGCGATGGAAATCGCTGATAAATTTAAAAGCATATTGGGCAAAGAAAACTACTATATAGAACTGATGCATCATAATCTGGAAAAAGAAAAAAAGGTGATAAAACCGCTAATTGATATAGCAAATCAGCTCTCGCTTGAACTTGTAGCGACAAATGATTGTCATTATGAATTTAAGGAAGACGCGTTCGCTCACGAAGTGCATGTTTGTATATCAACCGGCGCCGTCTTAAGCGATAAAGACAGGATGAAGATGGAAACGGATCAATTATATTTTAAATCAGCCGATGAGATGTATGAACTCTTTAAAGATTTCCCTTCATCTTTAAAAAATACGGTTGAGATAGCGCAGAGATGTGCGTTTAAACTTGAAAAGGATAAAATATATCTTCCTAAATTTGAAATACCGAAAATTTATAATGAAAAATTTAAAGATTTAGACGAAGCGCAGTTTGAGTATTTGAAAGATCTGTGTGAAGAAGGGCTTAAAGAAAGATTCGGTAAAATTCCAAAGGAATATGAAGAAAGATTATCCTATGAACTCGGCGTAATCAAAACAACGGGTTTCTCCAGTTATTTTTTAATCGTAATGGATTTCATAAAATATGCAAGGGAAAATAAAATACCCGTTGGTCCCGGAAGGGGTTCCGGAGCGGGGTCACTTGTTTCTTACGCTCTTAAAATAACCAAGATAGACCCTCTAAAGCATAACCTGCTGTTTGAAAGATTCCTCAATCCATCAAGGAACTCTATGCCTGATCTTGATATAGATTTTTCCGATAAAGGAAGAGAGGAAGTAATAAATTATGTTATTGGAAAATATGGAAAAGAAAATGTGGCTAACATAATAACATACGGAACAATAATGGCTAAAACCGCGATAAAGGATGTTGGAAGGGTGCTTGGATTTTCGGTAACCGAGATGAACAAAATTACCAAACTAATTGAATCGGATTCTCTTTCGGAGGCGATTAATAATCCGGATATAAAGAAAATAAGGGATTTAAGCGAGGAACATAAAAAATTATTTGATATAGCAACAAAAATAGAAGGATTAAAAAGGCATACGGGAATTCACGCCGCCGGAAAGGTCATAACGGACGCTCCTGTATATAAATATGTTCCTCTTGCCCAGAGAGAAGGGGTTATAACGACCCAATATGATGGAGAAATACTGACAGAACTCGGGCTTTTAAAAATTGACTTTCTGGGACTCAGAACATTAAGCGTTATAGAAGAAGCCGTTAATATGATAAAAAAAGAAAAACCGAATTTTGACATAGATAATATTCCTTTTGACGACAAAAAAACATTTGAACTGCTATCTCAAGGAAAAACGACCGGAGTGTTCCAGTTAGAAAGTGATGGAATGAAAAAACTTGTTAAAAATTTAAAACCAAGCGTCTTCTCGGATATTTCCGCTCTTGTCGCTTTATATAGACCCGGACCTATAGAGGCGGGAATGATTGACTCATTTGTAAATAGAAAACATGGAAAAGAAAAAATAACTTATGAGCATCCAATGCTTGAAGATGTATTAAAGGACACATACGGAACGATAATATATCAGGAACAGGTGATGGAGATAGCAAAAAAATTAGCCAATTTTCCGCCAGAGGATGCCGATAAGCTGAGAAAAGCGATGGGGAAAAAGATACCAGAGGAAATGGAAAAAGCAAGAGAACAATTTTTAAAGGGCTGTGAGAAAAACGCTATACCTTCAAAAATAGCGACAAAAATATTCGACCATATGTATAAGTTCGCAGGATACGGTTTCAATAAATCTCATTCGGTCGCATACGCTGTGCTTGCATATCAGACAGCGTATCTTAAGGCAAATTATCCGCTTGAGTTTACGATATCTCTTCTTTCAAGCGAAATAGGGCATAACGCTATCGGGTCTGAACAGAAAGAAAATAAAATGGTTACCTATATTGAGGAAGCTATGAATTTGGGATTTGAAATACTTCCGCCCGATGTAAATCACTCATACCCAAAATTCTCATCAGAAATTTATAACGGGAAAACAGGAATAAGATTTGCGCTTACGGCGATAAAAAACATAGGGGATTCGGTCGCATTAGAAATTGTAGAAGAAAGAGAGAAAAATGGACCCTACAGGTCATTATCCGACTTTATATCAAGAAATAATTCCCGCCAATTCAATAAAAAGGTTATAGAGTCGCTCGCTAAAGGCGGAGCGTTTGACGGTATAATGAAAGAAGCGGATAGAAATCTTAAAAGAACAAAGGCGCTGGATATATCAATTAATTCTCCTTCATCAATATTATCATTAAATTCAAATGCACTTTTTGAAATGAGTCAGGAAAAAATATTAACCGAGCATGAAGTTCTTAAAAACGAAAAAGAGGTCCTGGGTTTTTATCTCTCCGGAAATCCACTTGTAAATTTTAAAAAAATTATGAAAATGATATCAACGAACACCATATCAACGCTTTTAGATGGAAGCGCTTGCGAAAATTCTAAAGTAATAATTTCAGGAATGATAACATCTTACAGGATAACCAAGACCAAAAAAAATGATAGTATGGCGAAACTGCAGGTGGAAGACCTGACCGAATCAATAGGAGTAACGCTGTTTCCAAAGCAGTTCAAATTATGCAAGAATTGTATATCTAATGATAGCATAGTCGTTATAGAGGGGATATTGAAAAAGAGCGATTTTACAAATCAGAAATATGAAATATTAGCCGATTATGTTTATGAAATTTTTGATTTTATTCAAAAAAGAATAAAAAATTTTATAATATTTTTTGAAGGAAAACAGATTATGACGGAAGATATGAAAGAATTAAAAGAAATAAAAAAGGTATTAGAAGCAAATAGAGATGACAATGGCGCTAAGGTATATTTTGTGTTAAGGTCCCTAAATAATATACAATATACAGTGGAGACATCTATTTTTGTAAAGATAAATAGAGAGATTATAAAAAAGATAGAAAAAATTATAGGGGTGAATTCATGGAGAATAAGTTAAAAATATTGATAGCGGACGACGAAATGGATATCGTTGATCTTTTAAAAACATTTCTATCGTCTCAGGGTTATAATTGCGAGTGTGCCAGCGACGGCAAAGAGACACTGGCAAAAATAAAAGAAAATAAATATGACATAGTTTTACTTGATGTTATGATGCCATATATTGACGGGTATCATATAGCATACGAAGTAAACGAAATGCCGGATCCTCCCATAATAATAATAATAACATCCAGGGATATTCAGTTTGAAAAAAACATAGCAAAGATGAACGGGGTATATGATATCGTCCAGAAACCATTTACTCTGGATTTAATATCAAATATAATTTCAAAAGCGATTAAAAACAAAACGGAGGGTATATGATAAAAGAAACAAATTTAAAAATGTCCGATGTAGTGAAAAGAAAATTGGAATTCGCTGAAGAAGAGATAAATAATCTGAAAAAAGAAAATAGATTTATTGTTCCGAGAATTCTTAACTCGGCACAGAAACCGCTTGCGATAATAGATGGGAAAAAGGTTGTCAACCTCACATCCAACAACTATCTTGCTATGGCGGATAATCCCCAGGTAAAAAAAGCGGCGATAGATGCCATTAAAAAGTACGGCGTTGGCAGCGCCGCCGTAAGGACAATAATCGGAACGATGGAAATACACAGAGAACTTGAAATAAAATTTGCAGCTTTTAAGAGAACCGAGGATTCAATTCTTTTTCAATCCGGCTTTACTTCAAACGTAGCCGTATGCCAATCGCTGATGAATAGCGAGGATTATCTATTAATCTCAGATGAGTTAAATCACGCATCTATTATAGATGGAGCGAAGCTTTCCAAGGCTCCGAGAAAAATATATAGACATAAAGATATTAACAATCTCAGGGAGATACTTGAATCAGACCAGTCCAGAAAAGCTAAAAGGAAATTGATAGTTACGGACGGGGTCTTTTCCATGGATGGAGATATAGCGCCATTGCCGGATATAGTTGAAACTGCCAAGAAATACGACGCTATAGTTATGGTGGATGACGCTCATGCAAGCGGCGTAATAGGGGAGCAGGGAAGAGGAACGGTTAATTATTATAAACTTGATGGAAAAGTAGAGATACAGATTGGAACTCTTTCAAAAGCATTTGCCGCGGTTGGCGGATACGCCGCGACAACAAAACAATTGAGAGATTATCTTGGTTCCGTGGCGAGACCATTTTTATTTTCAAGTTCGCAACCGCCGTCAGTCGCCGCGACCTGTATAAAGATACTTGAAATACTTTTAAATGAACCGAGCCATTTAAAAAGATTATGGGACAATACTAAATTTTTTAAAGAAGAACTTAAAAAATATGGATTTGATACGGGAGAAAGTGTAACGCCTATAACACCCATAATGGTGGGAGATAGTGCAAAAGCCGTTAAATTTTCAAATATGCTTTTTGAAGAAGGGGTATTCGCTCTTTCGATTGTCTATCCGACAGTTCCGAAAGGAAAGGAAAGACTCAGAACTATAGTTACATCCGGCCATACAATAAAAGATTTAGAGTTCGCCGTCTCAAAATTTGTGAAAGTTGGAAAAGAAATTGGAATAATAAATTGAGTCATTGTGAAGATTATAGTGGCAAAAAATGCGGGGTTCTGCCCAGGCGTAAATAACGCTATAAATAAAGTTATTGAATTATCTCAAAAAACGACCAAAAAAATATTTACCCTTGGTCCCTTGATACATAATAAGGATGTAATAAAGACATTAGAAGAAAGAGGAATAAGAGCCGTAGAAAAAATCTCTGAAATAAAAGATAAAAAAAATTCAATACTCGTAATAAGAGCTCACGGAATCCCACCCCAGTTAGAGAAAGAAATAATAGATTCAGGTATGGATTTTGTGGACGCTACCTGTCCGCTGGTTAAAAATGTGCACAATGTTATAACGAAGTATGTGGAAAAGGGATATTGCACGATAATAGTGGGAGATCCTCATCACGCTGAGGTATTAGGTCTCAAAGGGTACGCGGGAGCAAATTGTTATGTAATAAGTTCTATAGAAGACGCAAAAAATTTGACCTATATCGAAAAAGCAAATCTTGTGGCGCAGACCACCCAGGAAGAAGATTTTTTCTTTGAAATAGTTAAAATAATAAAAGACAAGGTGAAA
>Ga0123519_10008766_pt1 | contig 15354 bp, 9 predicted proteins | sample YelNatPaOPRAMG02_FD_87396 | JGI IMG/M metagenome (GOLD analysis project Ga0123519, IMG submission 87396) | Hot spring microbial communities from Yellowstone National Park - Yellowstone National Park OP-RAMG-02 (version 2) | ecosystem: Environmental > Aquatic > Thermal springs > Hot (42-90C) ...
ACTACAAAATATTGAGGTAGAAAAACGCTATGGAAAAATTCCTCAAATTATTGGTGATTTCGCCCAACTCCAGCAGTCATTTATGAATATAATTATCAACGCCGCCGAAGCAATGGAGAACGGTGGTAAGTTGACCATAACCACTAAAACCTTTAACGGAATGGTTGAGATTGAATTTACTGATACTGGCAAAGGCATCCCCCAAGAAAACCTAACCAAGATATTTGAACCATTCTTTACCACCAAACAAAAAGGCACTGGTTTGGGACTATCCGTGGTGTTTGGGATTATTAATCGGCATCAGGGCGAGATTGAAGTAAAAAGTGAGGTAGGCAAAGGCACAACCTTCATCATAAGATTACCGAAAAATATCAAATGAAGAGTATTTACATTTTACCCTTGGGTGAGATTGATTGGGAAATCTTGGAGGCGATAAAGAATGAATTGACTAAAGTCTTTGCGGTCCCGTTTAAAATCCTTGCCACCGCATCAAATCCAGTTTATGCCTTTGAACCAAGAAGGTGTCAGTATTATTCAACCAAAATCTTGAAAGAGATTAGCCAACAACTGCCGAGCGACGGTCTAAAGATTTTGGGCATTACCGAGGTTGATTTATGCACACCGGTATTAACCTTTGTCTTTGGCGAAGCCCATTTAGAAGGAGTTGCAGCGGTAATCTCATTAGCCCGTCTGCGCCAAGAATTTTATCAATTGCCAGCAAATAAGACAATCCTTTTAAATCGGGCAATCAAAGAGGCAATTCACGAATTGGGCCATACCTTTGGGTTAGTCCATTGTAGTGATTCCCAATGCGTCATCTCTTTTTCACCCAATGTCCTAAGCGTTGACCACAAAGGACACAATTTCTGCCCATTGTGTCAGGAAATTTTAACCCGCCGAATAAACGAAATGGTTGGAGAAAGATGACTGCTTTACCCGAATTGGGCTCAAGCAGAAACGAGATTAGCCCGAGATTTATAGTAGCGTTGGGGCTTGTCTTCCAACGCGAAGCGTCCACCAAGTGTAACGAGGAGAACAGAAGCCTCTGTGTCTCTGTGGCAATTTTTAATTAAGAATTGGAGGTTAAATGGACCGAATTTTAATCGTTGATGATGAAGAGATTATGCGCGAATCGCTAACCGATTGGCTGAAAGAAGACGGCTATGAGGTTTTAGCGGTTGAGGACGGCTTTAAAGCCTTGGAAGCGGTCCAGTCGCAAGATTTTAGTGTGATGCTGGTTGATTTGAAGATGCCGAAGATGGATGGCTTAGAGGTCTTACGGGAAGTAAAGCGACTGGGTTTTGACATTCCGGTTATCATTATCACCGCTTACGCCACCGTGGATACTGCAGTAGCAGCAATGAAAGAAGGCGCCTATGACTATATTATAAAACCGTTCAATCCCGAAGAACTTGGACTGACGATTAAAAAGATTATTGAGCGCCAGCACCTATTAAAAGAGAATATCTTACTGCGTAAAGAATTGAGCAAACGCTACCAGTTTGGTGACATTATTGGTAAGAGCCCAAAGATGCAATCAGTCTTTGAATTAATCCGAACCGTGGCGCCGTCTAAATCTACTATTTTGATTTGCGGTGAATCCGGCACTGGTAAGGAAATGGTCGCCCGGGCGATTCACGAGACAAGTTTAAGAAAAGATGGTCCGTTTATCGCCTTGGCTTGTGGTGCCTTACCTGAAACTCTATTAGAAGCCGAACTTTTTGGTTATGAGAAGGGCGCCTTTACTGGTGCTAATATTCAAAAGAAAGGGAAAATTGAACTGGCGGACGGTGGCACTTTATTCTTGGATGATATTGCCGATATTAGTTTAAAGACCCAGGTTGATTTATTAAGGGTCTTACAAGAAAGAGAGTTCCGAAGATTAGGTGGCACCGAGACAATTAAGGTTGATGTCCGAATCATTGCGGCAACGAACAAAGACTTATTAAAATTAGTTGAACAAGGCAAGTTTCGTGATGACCTCTACTATCGGCTCAATGTGATAACGATTACTATTCCGCCATTACGGGAGAGAAAAGAAGATATACCTTTATTGGTTACCCATTTCCTACAAAAATATAATATTGAGACCGGGAAAAAGATTGAAAAGATTGCGGAAAGCGCATTGAATATACTAATGGACTATCACTGGCCAGGCAATGTCCGCGAACTGGAAAATACGATTGAACATGCGGTAGTAGTGACTGAAGGCAATGTTATTTTACCCGAAGCGTTACCCGATTTTTTGAAACAAAAGAAGACCTTGCCTACTGATACTAAAAAGTCATTAGAGGAAGTTGAGAAGCAACATATCATCCAAGTCTTAAAAGAGAATCAGGGCAATATCAGTCGCACCGCTGAGGTTTTAGGTATAAATCGGGTTACGCTGTATCGGAAAATAAAGGAGTATAATATCCAAGTAGAAGACTCAACTGAATAACTAATAAATGCTAAAATCATATTTGGGAAAAATATCTGAGATTGCCAGTCGTGGTGATGCAACCGAAGAGAGTTATTATTCAGCGCTTGCCGAATTATTAAGCGAATATGCCCTATCCGTTTCAAAAAAAGATGTCCGGATAACTGTATTGCCGAAAAAAACCGAAGCGGGTAACCCTGACTTTAGAATCTGGGATGGTAAACAACATATCGTTGGTTACATTGAAGCCAAATCGCCAACCACCGAATATTTAGACCAGGTTGAGACAACCGAACAGTTAAAGCGATATCTTAAGACTTTCCCTAACATAATTCTAACCAATTTCTTTGAATTCCGGCTTTATCGTAACGGAAGTCTTATTGATAAAGTTCTTATCGCCCGACCGTTTATTGCCCGTAAATTGAAAACCGCTCCCCCGATTGAAAACGAGTCGGATTTTCTTAGTTTGCTGGAAAAATTCTTTTCTTTCTCCTTACCAAAAGTTTATGATGCAAAAACACTGGCCATTGAATTAGCAAACCGGACTCGTTTTTTGAAAGACGAGGTTATCGCTCAGGAGTTAAAAAAAGAAGAAGCCATCGGTAAAGGTTTTATCTTAGGATTTTATGAAGCATTTAGAAAGTATCTGATAAGTGGCCTTGCCAAAGAAGAATTTGCTGACCTTTATTCCCAGACTATCACTTACGGGCTTTTTGCGGCTCGGACTCGCTCCGAAAATAGTTTCAATCGAAAACTTGCCTATGACAACATTCCCCGCACGATTGGAATTTTAAGGGATGTATTCCGGTTTATCTCTTTAGAAGATTTACCGCAGCCGATGGAATGGATTATTGATGATATTTCCGAGGTCTTAGCGGTTACCGATGTGAAAAATATTCTGCACCAGTATTTTCACGAAGGCAAAGGTAAAGACCCGATTGTTCACTTTTACGAAACCTTTTTAGCCGAATATGAACCGAAAATTAGAGAAAAAAGAGGTGTCTATTACACTCCGGAACCGGTGGTTTCTTATATTGTCCGTTCTTTGCAGCATATTTTAAAAAAGCATTTTAGCCGGAGCGATGGCTTTGGTGAAAGTTCGGTAACGGTTTTAGACCCAGCCGCCGGCACACTTACTTTTTTAGCCGAAGCAACCAAATTGGCAGTCAACGAGTGTGTCAAAAAATACGGCGAAGGCGTCATCAATTCTCTTATTCAAGAACACATCCTTAAAAATTTCTATGCCTTTGAACTGATGATGGCACCTTATGCGGTAGGTCATCTAAAAATGTCATTTTTATTAGAAGAAATCGGCTACAAACTTCAAAAAGATGACCGTTTCAAACTCTATCTCACCAACACCTTGGAAATGGAAGAACTTGCCCAAACCGAATTTCCCGGAATGGCTTCGCTATCTGAGGAGTCTCATTTAGCCGGCAAAGTGAAGAAGGAAACGCCGATACTGGTTATTCTTGGCAATCCGCCTTATTCTGGGCATTCGGCAAATGTGAACCCTTGGATAAATAAACTCCTAAAAGAAGATAGGGATGGACTCCAAAGTTATTACACGGTGGATGGAGAACCGCTTAAAGAGAAAAACCCAAAATGGCTCCAAGATGATTATGTAAAATTTATCCGTTTTGCCCAGTGGAAAATTGAGCAGGCCGGCGAGGGGGCTTTGGGTTTTATCACCAATCATAGTTATCTTGATAATCCGACTTTTCGTGGAATGCGGCAGTCCCTAATGAATAGTTTTGATGAAATTTATCTTCTGGATTTACACGGTAATAGTTTAAAGAAAGAGAAATGCCCGGATGGTTCAAAAGATGAAAATGTCTTTGATATAAAGCAGGGAGTAGCAATTATGCTGTGTTTTAAAAAACAAGCAAAGACCGACGAATCGTCTTCTGCTATCTTTCCTCCATCGCCACAAACGAAATTATTCGTTCAAGATAAACCAAAAGAGAAACTGAAAAAGCATAAATGCAATGTTTATCACGCTGAGATATGGGGTCTGCGCGAAAAGAAATATAAATGGCTTTTAGATAATGATATAAAAACGACCCAATGGAAAAAGTTAACGCCAAAATCCCAATTTTATCTCTTTGTCCCGCGTGAAGAAAAACTTTTAAAAATCTATGATAGTTATTATAAGATAACCGATATTTTCCCGGTAAATAGCGTTGGTATCGTGACTGCAAGAGATAATTTTGTGATTGATATTGATAAAGAAGCATTGAAGAGACGTATCCGAATTTTCTGCGATGAGAAGATGTCCGACGAGATAATTGAAAAGACCTTTAACTTAAAAGATAAATCAAACTGGAAATTAAAAGATGCGCGCGAAGCTGTAAGAAGCGATAAAGACTGGGAAGATAAAATCAAGCCGATTTTATATCGTCCGTTTGATATTCAGTGGATTTTCTATCACGATGTTGTGATTGAACGTTCTCGCCGAGAGGTTATGCACCATATGTTGCAAAAGAATTTGGGGTTGATAACATCAAGAATAATTAAAGGTGGAACTTACCATCACACCTTGGTAACGGTAAATATTACCGATGCCTCTTTATTAGCGGCAAATACTGCCTCAAGTTCTTATCTATTTCCTCTTTACCTCTACCGAAAAAGTACTGAACAAGAAAAACAATCTTCCGGCAGTGTTATTATGGTCTTTGAAGCAAAGGCAGAATATGAAGCAAAAAAGCCAAATATTTCACCGACATTAATTGAAGCATTAACAAAAACATTTAAACGGACTCCGCTACCCGAACAAATCTTCTTTTATATCTACGCCATTCTTTATTCCAACATTTATCGCACAAAGTATGCCGAATTTTTAAAAATTGATTTTCCCAGAATCCCTTTTACCACGAACTATAAATTATTTAATAAAATGGCAGAATTCGGCAAAAAACTGGTTGATTTGCATTTGCTTAAATTGAAAGGGCTTGGTTCATCAACGGTCAAAGGTCCGGGCAAAGGTGACAACAAAGTTGTAAAAGTAAAATATGATGAAAAAGAAGAACGAGTTTATTTCAATCAAAATCAATATTTTGAAGGAATTACAAAAGAAGTCTGGCGGTATCAAATTGGTGGTTATCAAGTTTGTGCGAAGTGGCTAAAAGACAGAAAAAGGAGAACTTTATCCTATGAAGATATAAAACATTACAGTAAGATTATTACTTCTCTTCAAAAGACAATCAAAATCCAAAAGGCAATTGATGAAATTTATCCTGAAACTGAAAAAGAAACTATCAGTAACCCTCGGATATGAGAATTCACAATTTTGGGAAATTTCAATCGGTGCTAACACCCGCATCTATTCTTCCGCATTTTAACAAAGTCACTGCCTACCAGCCAGCCTCCCAACCTGCCTACCAGGCAACCCCCGAGGCTGCCCCCGAGCCTGCTTCCCAGGTCGCCTCCCAGGCCGCTTCCGAAGTTGCCTCCGAGGTCGCTCCCTAACCAGCCTCCGAAGCAGTTCCCCAAGCAACTCCCGAGGCAATCTACAGCCAATTCCCGAAGCCACTCCCAGGTCGCCTACGGGGTCGCCCCGTAGGCGTACCCCCTCCCATAAGAAAATTAAATATAAAAAATCAAATATCAAATACTTAGAAGGAATTTTCGGTCATTTTTAGGTTGAAATATATTTCAACCTTTGTATCCGCCAAAGGCGGATTGAAATGACTAAAAGGTCCTTTATCTTTACTAAAGAGATGGAAGATGTTTTAAGAAAAACATGAGAGCGTGTCCGCCTTATGCGGATGATGCGCTATGAGATTGGAATTTAATCACCATCAAGGAGCAAAAGCTGATTAAGTTCAATTGGCTAAGAATTATTAAAGAGATAACCCCATTGGCTAAGAAAGAAAACAATTTTCCAAAAAAGCCCGACTGAAATCTTCGTGCGCTAAAAAAGAAGAATCGTTTGACAATTCTGGGTAAATCATTAAAATTAGAATAATGATGAAACGAATTTTTATTTTGTTTCTACCGGCAATTGTCTTTTCGGCGATCATTAAGGGTTTTGTTAAAGACCAGGCGACCGGCGAGCCAATGGAATTGGTCAATGTCTATTTAGAGAATACACCTTTTGGTGCTGCTACCAATCGCGAGGGGTATTATCTGATTGACCGAATTCCAGAAGGTAACTATACCGTAATCTTTTCTTTTCTCGGCTATAAGACGGAAAGAAAGAATATTAGTGTTAAGAAAGATACTGTCATCACCTTAAATACCCAATTGGTTCAAGCACCAATTGAATTGGGCGAAGTAAAGGTGAGCGCACGACGCACCGAATTTCAAAAAGAGGTGAAGATGAGTTCAATCCGACTCACTAATTTAGATATTAAGAACCCACCAACAGTAATCCAAGAGGACTTATTTCGTTCTTTGCAGGCGCTACCTGGGATAGTCGCCACCAGTGATTTTTCAACCGCACTTTATGTTCGTGGTGGTAATGCTGACCAGAACTTGGTGCTTTTAGATGGGGCAGGAATTTATAACCCTGGTCATCTGGCTGGAGTCTTTTCGGTCTTTGACCCGGATGCAGTAAAGAGTGTAGAATTGCTTGCCGGTGGTTTTCCAGCCGAATTCGGTGGTAGGTTATCTTCAGTGCTTGATATCACAACCCGGGAAGGGAATAAAAATCGTCTGGATGGCTCAATGGCAATAAGTATGCTTGCGACCAAGGTCTTAGTTGAAGGTCCTTTACCTAAAGGTTCCTTCTTAACCTTTTTCCGACGCACCTATTTTGACAAAATGCTTAAATTGTTCAAAGTAGATTTTCCTTATTATTTCTACGACTTTAATGCCAAAGCGATTTTTGAATTGAGCCAATCAACCAAACTCAGTCTTACTGGTTTTGTCAACACCGACAACTTAGATTTTGGGACCGGCGCTGAGCGCGTAAATCTAATCTGGGGTAATCGGATGGCATCATTGTTAATCAATCATATCTTCAATCCTAAATTACTTACCAAAACTTATTTGACCTTTAATCATTATCTTTACAATATGAATATCGCATCCAATATAATTCGGGTTAAAGATTGGGTGCAGGAATTTAATCTGAAGTCTGATTTTACTTATCTTTTAAGCAAAGATAACGAGTTGGGATTTGGCTTAGAAGGGCATATCAATGGCTTTCGCTATAACGATAGCCTTTTTGGTGGATTTAATTATGATATTTATGGCACACCTTATTATTTGGCTCTTTATTGTCAAGCCCGGTATCGTCTATTTCAAAAACTTATTATTGAACCTGGGTTAAGAGTCGAAGATTATTTTTTGCACTACAAGCAATGGCATAACTACTTATTACCCGGACCACGCTTGGGGATAAAATATTTTATTGGCGAAAATACTGCAACAAAATTAGCCATAGGCAAGTATTATCAATTTGTCAGTGCCTTGATACCGGATTTTAACCCGGTTCCATCTTTATTTTTCTGGGTGCCGGTATTTGGTGATTATAAGCCATTGGATGCCAATCATTATATCTTTGGTTTTGAACACTGGTTTACTGATGATATAACCCTCAACCTTGAGACTTATTATAAACATTATTATCGGATTTATACAATGTCGGATACAATTGAAGTGCAAAGAATTGAAGAGACAATGTTCAAGCAAGGAACTGGAAATTCGTTTGGTGTTGATGTGCTTTTGAAAAAGGATTTTGGTAAAATCTCGGGCTGGCTCTCTTATTCCTTAGGGTTTGCCCAGACCACCTTTGGTAATATGACCTATTCGCCGAATTATGACCGTCGCCACATCCTAAACATAGTTGGTCGCCTGACTTTGCCCAAAGGTTTTTATTTATCGCTTCGCTTTGAATATGGTTCAGGTCTGCCTTATACTGAAGTTATTGCCCGGCTCAGAAGGTGGGACTTGAGTTTTCGCTCGGAACGTCATCGGTTTGATTGGCAAGAAATAATGGGTGACAAGAATCGAGCAAGGTATCCGAACTATCAGCGACTGGATTTGGGAATTGAACGAAATTTCCGAATCAAAGGAGTAAATTTACAGGTTCAATTTCAGGTTATCAATGTCTATAATTATAAAAACCTCTTTTTCTATTATTACGACTACGACTACGAACCACCACCGCGAAAGGAATTTTATATGTTACCAATATTACCAACCTTGGAGATGAAGATTGATTTCTGAAACTATACTGGACTCAAATAAACTGAGATTTATGGATTTAAAAATACTGTTGGTTCTTTTGTTTTTATTTATCTCCTGCCATAATTCAAATCCAAACCAAAAACATCAAAGTCAACTGGTTGTATTTTGTGTCCTTTCGCCCAATTTATTGACGCAAACCGTGATTGTGGATAAGACTTATGGTATTGGTGATACGATAACTGATACGACCGGCTTATCTGGTGCCACAGTCCTAATTTGGGACAATACGCTTTTTGATACTGTTCGCTTTATTGAATCGGACACACCGGGTTTTTATCACGACAATATTGATACGAAATGGGTTAAACCACTGGCAACATATCACCTCTTGGTTGTTTATGATAAGGATACGGTTCGGGCAACGACTACGGTTCCGGACACCTTTCACTTTTTAAGACCAGTTGACGGTGAAACGCTTTATACGAATTCGTTACCGATTTTTCTTTGGACAAAAAGCACCGGCTCAAAATCATACTTTTTTTGCCCATTTAAAGCGAGTCGGCTTGATACCGGATTTATTCTACCGTTAATCACCAGTGATACCTTTTTGGATATGAATTTATACAAAGAAGCCTATTTTGATTCCACTGGATTTTATCAAATCAAGAATTTTGCCCTTGATGAGAATCGTTATCGCTATGAAGTCGGACCACCCAAGATTGATACCCTGGGTGATGGTATTGGCCATTTCGGTTCCCAGACCTTTACTATGGTCAGGGTTTATATTATTAATAGGCACCACCCAATAAACTAATATTGCCAATTCGGACATTTTTTATCCCATATTCTTTAGCGATGCTCATCGCTTGCTCGGCGTGGCTTTGGGAAGTAGTTGGTAAATCCGCAAGACGGAATTGGGGATGGAAGGCAAGTAATGCCCAAGGGATATTCGGATTCAGTTCAGCAATAAATTTTGCCATATTTTCTAACTCATCGGTATCAATATAACCAGGAACTAAAAGGGTGGAGAGAACTAATATCGGTAACTCTGGTCGTTTATCAATATAGGTAGCCGCTAATTTAATATTCTTTAAGGTCTGCTCATTAGAGACACCGCACAGGGCATAACTCAATTCCTTAGAATAGGTCTTAAAATCAATCTTTAAAATTCCATTGCTTACCAAAGATAATTCAATCATCTTTTTTAAAACCTTAGAATTCATACTGCCATTGGTCTCCCAACAGATTCGGAAATCTTTTTTTTGTTTTCGGATTTGATTACTGAGATTGATGGCAAAGGGCAAACTTGGGGTCGGGTCGCCGCCAAAATAACAGATACAATTGGTCTTTTCATCAATGGCTAATAAAAGTTCTTCAGTGCCAACCTTGCGTTTGCGCGGATTCTTAAAATGCCAATTCTGACAAAAAAGGCAGTTAAAGGTGCAGGAACGAAAAAATACTGCCAGGTTTTTAAAACCAATCTCCTTACTTCCTGGGCAGACCCAATCCGCCACACAATTGGTTGGCAGAGGGTCAAAATAATAATCTAACCAGGCATAAGATGCCTTGTGTTCTATTTCCCCACAATAACCATAACCATCAAACCGACATTGATTAATACATAATTGGCATTTTCTTTTGCCATTTTTGGGCGGGGCTTCTGGAAGGTTGAAGTCAAGTCTTGTTGTGCGATGAAATTCTTGGATTTTTGGATAAAATTCATCAAATCTCTCTCTAAGGCAGTTAACACATAGGTTTAAAGCCCGACTAATTGTTATTGAAACTTGATGACAACCCAGACACCTTGCCATACTTCATTTTCTTTAACCCAAATCCAGAGTCAAGGGCGTTTACCTTTTGGTTGACTTTTTTCATCTCCTGATTTAAACTTGAATTGTTATGGCAGAAAATTTGATTGCCGAGATTATTGAACTGGCACAGGATATTCTTACCGAGTGTAAAAATCGCGCCGACTATGACCTCATCGCCATATTTCAAAAACTCCTTCATCTCGCCCGATTGGTTAAAGCGCGGAGTTATGAACTCTGGTCGCTATCCGAATTAGAAGGTTACCAAAGCGAAACGGTCTTAAAAGAACTTAAGCGCCTATCAAAACAAGAGACAATTGAATATAACAGTTTAAGGCGCCTCCGTTCGTTTCCCGATGACTGTTTTCTCCAATCACTCAAAGACCAATTTTTGGTTACGGGTGAATTGCTTGCCACTGATCCAGGCCGGGCTACCTTGACGATGCCTTTAAAAGAACTTGAGATGAGTTATCTTACTGACCGGGAATATTATAAACAGATTTATTCAATGACCGCGCCATTAAGTTTATCGCTCTTGGAGCGGGCTTTCACGCAGATGAAAAACCGAGTCTATATTTTTGCCTCAGAGATTTACCTCCGTTACCGCCTTGCCCAGAATATTGCCGGAATCTTTGACGATAGAATTAATTCGGTTAATCAACGCTTAGCCAGACTTTGCCCGAAGGTATTAAATCACTTAAATCAAGCCCTGGAATTTAGGATAATTGACCGAAGCCAAGCCTTAATTAACTTATCCGCCGCCTTAAAAGAATTTGCCGCATTTTTGTTACCAACGGAAAAGACCACCGATTTTGAATTGTCCGACCAATTTTTTATCAACCGAATTTGTCAATTCTTGGAAGAAAATTTAGCCAAAGAAAAAGCGGTCTTGCTTAAGACCAATTATCGCTTTCTCATCCATCGGATTGAGGCAATCTATCAGCGAATCAAGACACCGCCCAAAATTAAATCAGCAGAAGTTGAACCACTCATCCTTGAGACCTATCTTTGGCTTTCTGATGCCTTAGATTTAATCCACTAAAAATTTTATGGAACCAAATAAATTACAAATCTTGGGGGTTGATGGAGTTCGTTTCTTAATTGTTGACCTATTTGTTCGGAAAAAGATTATCCAGTGGTTAAACACCCGCGGTGTCTTCTATCCCGGACAACGGATTAATAATGTGCCGACCGCGGTCTTAGCCAATGACTTAGCCGAAATTCTTATCAAAGAATCGTCGCCAGATGTCATCCAAATCTTTGACTTGGCGACTCAAGTTGACCTTGCTCAGGTTAAAGGACTGGATAAGACCGAATTGAAGCACCTTGACCGATTACTGCCCGAGATAATTAAAGCTCGGCGCTTAGGCAGACTCCTCTGGGCATTGGCATCGGATGGAAGGGATGAGGCATTAAAACAAATCCCCAAAATTATTAATAAGGCATTCACGGTAATCCCATCCCTTTCGCCGACACCAGAGCCTTTGTCCGAAGAATCCGACCAAGCAGTACCCGAAGCGATGATGAAAAGAATTCGCGACTTAGAAAAAGAATTGGCACAAGAACAAGAAAAAGTTAAGGCATTGAAGAACGAACGAGAGAAACTTCGTCAAGAATTAGTAGCCTTAGGGAATAAGAAGGGTGAATTGCAAAGGGAAAAAGAGGGTCTCCTCCAAGTCCAGCGTAGACTCCAAGCCGAGTTGGATGAACTAAGACAGGAGATTGCGGCAAGAAAACACGACAAGGATGCAATTCGCGAGTTAGAAAAAGAGAACAAACGCCTCCATTACGAATTAGAAAAAGTGAAGGAATTAAGCAATACCGATTCTTTTTTAGCGTTGACCAAAACCCTCTTAGAAAAAATTCACCACGACTGGTCACTTTTCTCTACCCAGAGTTTAAAACAAAATCAGGAGATTCTTGCTCACTTGCGCGAGATTGACCGCGAGTTAAAAGGGATGAAACCGTTTCTGATTCGTTTGAATAAAACCAAGGAAGGCGGCGAAACAAAACGGGCGCGGGTTGGAATATTTGTTGACACCCAGAACATTTTTTATGCGGCAAAAGACTATTATCAAAAGATTATTGACTATGAGAAATTACGGAGTTATGTCATTAGAGACCGAATTTGCCATCGGGCAATTGCCTATATTGTCCAAGCACCGGATTACGACCAATCCCGATTTACCGATTATCTTTCAAGACTGGGCTTTGAAATCAAAACCCAACCATTAATTGTTCGGGGCGACGGTTCCAAGAAGGGTGATGTTGATATCAATATTGCAATTGATATCTTGCAAGGCTTTGAGGACTTTGATATCTTGGCATTAGTCAGTGGCGATGGCGACTTTGTGCCTTTAATTAGTCAACTGAAGGCAAAAGGAAAAAGAGTTGAAGTTTATAGTTTTCTGGAAACAACCAGTCTGCGTCTAAAAGAAGTCTGTGACGAATTTTATCCCTTAGGTGAGGAAGTCCTCAGCCCAGCCAAAACTTTGTAATACCCGATTTGGGTTAAAAATGTCAAGCACACTTCACGCAAATGCGAAGTATCTCACCGCTAAAGGCAGATTTTCCTCAGGGTTATTCTCGTTGGCGTAGGTTGCTTGACAGTTAAAGAAAAGAAATTACACTAAATTAAACGAGGTTTAATGCTATCTTTCTTCTTAGTTATCTTCGTTGGACTATCTTCGTCGGATCCAATTGAAGCAAAAGGAATTGGCGGTCTTTCATATCGGGTATTTGTTAACCAGCGAACACTTTGCTTTCAGTATAAACTTGGACAGAATTGCTCCGAGCCGAACGAAATAAACTTGTCAAGGTTTGAAGAAATTGTTAGTATTTAATATATCAATGAAAGATAATGTTTTATTTATTCCAAATTTACAATGTAATCAAAAGAAGAATTTGGGTGATGGGATGGGACGCAGATTCTTCATTAATAATTTTAACTCCATCCCAGAAGCTAATTCACGAAAGGAGGCTAAAATGTCAAATCGTGGATTATCTCAAAAAAAGACCTTTTTGGTCATAACCCTATCCTTGCTGATTGGGATAGGAACAATCTTTGCCGAAGGCTCCCGATACTTAATAATTACTCATGATGACTTTTACAGTGCGATTCAGCCATTAAAAGAATGGAAGCACAAAAAGGGGATAACGACTAAGGTAGTTAGTGTGCCCAGCGGGATCACCCCAGCAGCGATAAGAGATACAATTAGAAAATATCAACCTGAATATGTGCTTCTTGTAGGCGATACGAGCCGTTTGCCAGTCGGTCAGACATCACCTTGTATCAGCGATAATTACTATGCCGATACAATTGGAGATTATAAAGCAGAACTTGCGGTTGGGAGATTTTCTTGTCGTACAGCCGACGAGTGCAAGACGATGGTATCAAAAACCTTAGGCTACGAAAGAAATCCTTTTATCAGTGATACTTTGTGGTACAAAAAGGGCACGGTTGCGGTAAGATTTGACAACGAAGCAGATACACTTGGATATTATGTTAGCGATATGCGGTTTGCAACAACATGTATGAGAGATTATGCTGGTTTCGTAGTTGATTCGCTATTCTACAGAGCCGACTCTGGGTGGCATAATCAAGGACCGGACAGTGCGCGACATATTGTGAATGCGATAAATAATGGACGAAGCTTTCTGCTTTTCCGTGGCTTTGGTGCGTCGGATAGTCAATACCATAACTGGAAAAAGCCAATGAACGTAAAACCGGAATCGACAAACAATGGGTTTAAATTGCCAATTATATTTGGTGGATGTTGTCAGACGGTCTTTACCCCTGGTGATTCTGGTGTTGGTGAAGCATGGCTTCGTGTCGGAACTGACACAAATCCAAAGGGTGCAGTTGCATATATAGGAAATCCAATACATGCATTAGCTGCGCGTATTCGAACTCATATGATTTGTGGTTTCTTCAAATCTGTATTCGTCTATGATAGTCTCACTTTAGGAAGAGCTTTCTTATTTGGAAAAGATAGCTTATACAGAGCAGCACTCGATAGCGTAACGCGCTATGTCGAATGGAATCTTTTAGGTGACCCTGAGCTTAATCTCTGGACAGCGGTTCCGCAACCGTTACTCGTAACTCATGAATCAATCATTCCTACCGGTTCCCAAACTTTTATCGTGACGGTTAAAGAACAAAATGGTCAACCGCTCTCTAATGCTTTAGTCTGTGTGATGATGCCTAATGATAGCTCGGTCTACGAATACGGTTATACGGATGAATTTGGAACTATACCTCTACAAATCAATCCCAAAGATTCCGGTTGGCTTTATGTTACGGTCACCGCTCGTAACCATATCCCTTATGAAGACTCCTGTTTGGTTGAGCCAATCGGTCCAGATGCAACCGGTCCTAATCAAGGACGGCACTTAGCAAGAGCGCCAAATTCTACTGAATTAGAATGGACTTTTTATGCCAACAGGAGCATTTTCTGGCAATGGATGAAAGAACCGACTGCTCGGCTTTTGACTTATATTGGGAAGGGTAAATACCCTTCAATTGCCAAAAATAAAGAAGGTTCGGCTTGGATATCCTATACTGCTGGTGATTCACTTAACTGCTTTATTCGAGATAACGGAGGAACTTGGAAAAAGGTAAATGTTGCTTTAGCCGATTCAATTGGCGCACCTTCTTTGGTTTTATCGGTTTATCCTGACCAAACAGGACCTTTGGGTTATGTGGTTTATATGGCAAAAACAGATGAGCTTGGTCAATGCATTCACTTTAGTGCTTTTGATAGCCTCGGGGTATATTATCATACGGTCTTAGATAATGGCGATGTTTATGAACCTGCAATTTCAATTACGCCCAAGGATCTGCTGCATATTGTATGGCGTAAGGATAATAGAATTTACTATATTACAACAATTGATGGCATCACCCCAGGATACATCCGAGAAGGTGGACAACCAAGATGGTCAGAAAAGGTTCCGATTTCAACTCGTCCACCACAGCGACCAACTGAACCT
>Ga0123519_10008773_pt1 | contig 15351 bp, 11 predicted proteins | sample YelNatPaOPRAMG02_FD_87396 | JGI IMG/M metagenome (GOLD analysis project Ga0123519, IMG submission 87396) | Hot spring microbial communities from Yellowstone National Park - Yellowstone National Park OP-RAMG-02 (version 2) | ecosystem: Environmental > Aquatic > Thermal springs > Hot (42-90C) ...
CCTGTGTTAAAACAAACACCAACTAATGTTGTTTCAGGAATAAGAAACGAGATAGTAAAGCCTGACTTTTCTACACTAAATAAAATGTTGGAACAAAGACGGTTACAACAACAAAAAAGAAAAAAATAAATTGTTAAATATATAAATTTTATATCTAAAATTGGCTATTAATAAATATAAGAGGTTTTAAAACTTATGGATTTGATGACAGTATTAGGGTTTATTTTTGGGTTCGGAGTTGTAATTACTGTATTGAAAGCAGGTGATGTTTTAGGAATAATTATTCACCCTGTATCAGCATTACTAGTATTTGGGGGTACATTCTCTGCTATACTTGTTTCATATCCTTGGAGAATACTAAAAAATGTACCATTAGCACTCACATTCATTTTCTTTCCTGCTAAAAGAGATACACCTAAAAAAGTTATCAGCACATTAGTCCATCTTGCTGAGGTCGCACGTAAACGTGGAATAGATGGATTGAGTGATGAGATGCCCGGAATAAAAGATAGGTTTCTAAATGATGGAATACAAATGTTATTAGATGGTTTATCTCCAGAAATAATAAGAGAAAATTTGGAAAAAGAAATTGTTTTTACTCGCCAAAGACATCAGCAAATTTCTGGGGTTTTCCGTTCTATGGGAACTTATTCTCCTATTTTCGGTCTATTAGGAACATTGTTAGGAGTTGTTGAAGTTTTAAGAAATATAGCTGACCCTAAACAACTCGGACAATCAATGGCTGTCGCTGTAACAGCAACATTCTATGGAATATTCGGTGCAAATTTCCTTTTTTTACCTGTTGCTGGTAAACTGAACGCATATTCTGAAGAAGAAATGTTATTAAAAGAAGTAATCATTGAAGGTATTTTATCTATACAATCAGGCGATGTTCCTAGTATCGTTTCTCGTAAACTGCAATCATTCCTGGCATATAAATTAAGAGAAAAACGAGGAAAATAGAATAGATGTTATTTCGTAAAATAACAGAAGTTTATAAGGAACAAAAACTTACCTGGTTGTGGTTAATAACATATTCAGATTTAATGACAAACCTAATGTTGTTTTTTTTAATGTCATATACTCTAACTATAATAGGAGGCGATGCAGTAGAATTAGCAGCAAAAGCATTTCATAATAAACTTTCAGGTAAAGAAGATACTACTGAATTTTATATGAATAACCCCAAACTCGGTTCAGACCAAGAAAAAGCAATGAGAATTGTTGTTAGTGAAGAGGGTATGTTTGATTCAGGTGACGCTGAATTGAAACCAGAATCAATTGATATTTTACATAAAATAGCAGAAGAACTACGTAAAATGACTAATGTTATTATCATTGTTGAAGGTCATACTGATAATATACCTATCAGAGGTAAAAAATATGAGTCAAATTGGGAACTATCAGCAATAAGAGCAGAAAATGTTGTAAGATATTTAGTTCATAAGGAAGGATTTCCTCCAGAATTATTCGCTGTTGCAGGATATGGTGAATTTCGTCCTATAGCAGATAATAACACAGAATCAGGACGTAAAAAGAATAGAAGAATAGAACTGGTCATTTTACCTAAAAAAACAAAAGAAAATAATTAAGTTTAAATATATTAAAATACATAGAGTTATACTCTTTTTATAAACAAATTTTATTTAAAATCAGAATTTTTACAAACCATGAATAGAAAATTAGAATTATATCAACAAGATTCATCCGAAGATACTAGCGAGTCTGGGACAGAATTGCATACATTATGGGTAGTAACTTTAGGCGATATGATGACAACATTAACAATTTTTTTCTTAGTTCTCTATGCATGGAATTATTTCATATATTTACAATTAAAAGACAAGAAAATTGATGACAGATTAACTAAAATACAGAATGAACTTAAAGATTATGTCAAAGTCCAATTCGACCGTAATGAAGTAAGAGTACAATTATCAGAAGCGATAATGTTTGATTTAGGTAGCGCTGAACTAAAACCTTCAGCTAAATCTGTTCTACATGATATTGCTAAAGTATTAAAATCAACAAATGAACATATTATAGTTGAAGGACATACTGATAATTACCCTATCATATCTTCTTCAAGATTTAGAAGTAATTGGCATCTTTCATGTGCTCGTGCTTTTTCTGTTGTTAAATATCTAATTGATTATGAAGATATCCAACCCGAACGTATATCGGGCTGGGGTTATGCTGAATATAGACCAATTGCTCCTTTCGATACAATTGAAAACCGAGCAAAAAATAGACGTATAGAAATAGTTATAATGCATGAAAAAATAGATAAAGAAAGCGGATAACTAACCTATATTAATTAAAAAGTAGATTATGACTATCAAATCAAAATTAACCCGTTCATCACTTTTTTTTATAAGTCTAATTATTATAACAGGATTAATTACATTGGGTAGTAATATAATCCAAAGACAATATTCAGAACAGATAATAAAATCAATAAGTCTTAATCACTCAATAAGAATTATTTCTGATGAATTTAAAAATATAGAAAAAACGATTCAAAAATATATTTTACTTAATGATGATTCAGAAATAAGCAGTTATAAAATTTCCTATAACAATATTATTAAACAGATAAATATTTGGGGAAAAATAGATAAAACAAAATCAGAATATTTTCTCTCTAAGTTTATAAAAATAAATGATATTATTAACAAAATTATATCTATTTATAATTCTGATAACAGAATACAAATAATGAACATTATGGAAAAAGAGTTTATACCATATAAAAACAGTTTGGAAAAAGAACTTTTAAATGAAGTAAAAAAATCAGAATTAAATATAATATCTGTTCGTAAAAAAGCTAATTATGTTGTAATGAATACAACTATTTTATCTATTTTAATTATCATTTTAGCAATAATAATAGGTGTTATAGTAAGTATAAGAATTTATAGATCTATTGTACATCCTTTAAGAATATTATGTGATGGAGTAGAAAAATTTGGTAAAGCAGAACTTTATCATCATATCGAACTTAAATCTAAAAACGAGTTTAGCGAATTAGCAGATGCATTTAATAAAATGGTTGAAAATATTAAAAAACTCGAATCGCAAATAGTTCAAGTGGATAGATTATCTTCTATAGGACAATTAGCAGGTGGCATAGCACACGAAATTAATAACCCACTATCAGGTGTATTAGGACAGACACAGATTATTTTGGAAAAATTAGAACCAAATAATCCGGTTTTGGAAAATGTGAAAAAGATTGAACGAGCTGCTAAACGATGTAAAGAAAGTATCAGCAAATTGTTACAGTATTCAAGACAGAGAGAATATGAATTCAAATATACATCTATTCACGAACTTATTGAAGATACATTAGCATTAGCAGACTCTGATTTAAAAGCAAATAATATAAGAATAGAAAGAAAATTCAACCCTTCTATACCTGATTTATCTGTAAGTTCTCCACATATACAACAAGTGTTTCTTAATATAATAAATAATGCAATACAAGCAATGCCAACAGGAGGTATTTTGTCTATCTCAACTTCTACCGTAGAATTCTCAAATTCTAATAATACAAAAAAATTTGTTGAGATCTCAATTAAGGACACTGGAGTGGGTATTTCAAATGAAAATATTAAAAAGATTTTTGAACCGTTTTTTAGTACAAAACCCAAAGATAAATCTGCAGGTATCGGATTAACTATCTCAAACGAAATTATTAAACGACATAACGGTTATATAATTGCTGAAAGCGAGGGTCCTGGTAAAGGTTCTGTTTTTAAAGTAATGTTACCTATTTAATTAAAATTTTATAATAATATTCTGTATCAGGAGGAATTTAAAATATTATATCCTACCATAATTGTATTCTTATTATTCACTTCTATGATAAATTTACTGTATGGATGGAGTACTACAACTGTTTCTGATTTTTCCAACTTTAAATCTGATGGAATAGATAGTAATTTTAAATTAAATATTATAAACTACTGGAGAGAAAATAAAATTTCAGGAAATGCACCATCAGGAAGAATCAGTTGTGCTTTTTCTTATGATAATAAATCATCAAGTGCTGTACTATTAGGCGGATATAATGATGGAAATATTCTACCTGATATGTGGGTCTATGATCCAATAAATAATAAATGGTATCAGGAATCAAATGTACCACCTCAACCACGTTATGGTCATAAAATTGTTAATATTGGAAACGGTAGATTTTTCTTATTCGGTGGAATAGGTGAAAATGGATATTTGAATGATACTTGGATATATGATTTTAAAACAGGATGGGAGAAAAAAAATAATTATATTATTTCACCTTCTTCTCGTGCTTATTTCGATTTGTGTTATAACATAGATGATAACAAAATATACTTGTTTGGTGGTAAAAATGAAAATATATACTATAATGATTTATGGATGTATGACATTATAAATGATTCTTGGTCATTCGTAAATATTATTACAAGTTCACCTTGTGCTCGTTGCGGACATGGTATGACTTATATTACAGAAAATAAGAAAATAATAGTATTTGGTGGCGAAACTCAACAAGGTTATTATTTAAATGATTTAAATGATTTATGGGTATTTGATACAATTAATAGAAACTGGCAATGTCTACAACAGAATATTGATTTACCAAATAAACCATCAAAACGTGCATATTTCGGTTTTTCGTATATCCAATCTATTAAAAGGACTATTCTATTTGGTGGATATCCATTGAATAATGAAACATGGTTATATGATTTTAATTCAAATCAGTGGGTTCAAGGAAAAACTGATAACGGTCCTGAAATGAGGTCCTATTTATGTATGACTGTTATTGATGATTCAATACCGTATATTTTTGGTGGATTTGGTGAGACATATTATAATGATACATGGAAATATTTAGTTCGTTCATCCGGATCAATTGAAACAACTCCTTTAATCCCCAAAACATCAAATGTTAGTTGGAAGTATTTAGTTCCAAATATTAATCCATTACCATCGTCTTCATCAATATATTTTCAGATTGCAAGAACAAATGATATACAGAACTGGGATAATGTGTTTCGTGGTTATGATGCTACTCCTAATACATATTTCCAGATAAAAGATACGAATAAAATTGATATAAGTAATGTTTGCAATAATTACAAATATATTAAAATAAAATTTTATTTCTACACAGATACACCACCTCTCGGTCCCGAATTAAACTATTTTAGTGTATCATATAATTGCTTACCTAATCAACCTATTCTATTAACTCCAGCAAATAATTCACGCACTAATATAATTAAACCAACATTCATATGGAATCAACCTGATGATTTGGATGACGAAAAAGATCCTGTCTTTTATCATATAATGATTGATAGTAATTCTAATTTCAGTCGTCCATTAGTAGATAAAATTGTTCTAATTAGTTCATATACATCGGAAATTAGCCTGTATGAAGGTAAATGGTATTGGAAAGTTTATACAAGTGAAATTACTGAAATAAGTACAAGAACATATTCAGAAACATTTATGTTAGTTATTGATACTCATCCACCAGGAGTAATTAAAAGTATCACTGCATTACCTCATTATACACAAAATCGTTCTATTGAACTTAGATGGACTTCTCCTGGTGATGACGGAACAGTTGGACCATTATATAATTATAGATATATTGTTTGCTATTCAACAGTAGAACCTATTCTTACAGAAATACAATGGAATAATATACCTTCTGAAAACAAAAGAATAAATACTGTATTTTTAACATATCCAGGAGATGAAGAAAGAGGTTTTATTGATAATTTACCTTATGATGGAACAACATTCTATTTCGCTATGAAAATACAAGATCAGGCAGGAAATATATCACCTATCTCTCTAATTAGTGTATCCGCATGCACTAACTCTAAACCTATTGTAAATATTCAACAACCCGATGGAACATATCCATTATCTGGAAAAGCAAATATACAATGGACATATTATGACCCCGACCCCAATGATACAATATCATCTATATCAATAATTCTATCGTCAGATACAGGAAACAATTATAATATTGTAATTGCTTCAGGATTACCTGTAACTACTTCTTACTATTGGAATACTAAAGAAGTAAAAAATGGTTCTGTTTACAAAATTAAAGTTTTAGTAAAAGATAGAAGAGGTTTAATAGGCGAAAATGTCTCAAGCACTTTCACTGTAATTAATATCAATGAAAAACCAATAGTTAATATAAGTACTGATTGCCCTATTAATAATGGCATAGTTTCCGGTATAATCGATGTTAATTTAATTGTTTATGACCCCAATTTGACTGATACACATTATTTTAATGTATGGTTTTCAACTAACAACGGTAATTCTTATACAGAATTAATATCAACAACTTCTATACCTTTTTTCAAATTGGATACAACAAAATATATTAACGGAACAAATTATAAACTTAAAATAATAGTTACTGATAGTGGCTCAGAAGAGTATAGCCCTTTATCTTCTGAAATAATTTATGATTTTTCTATATCAAATAATAATCTACCACCAAATAAATTTAATCTTATCTACCCTTTAGATAATACACAAGTATCACCACTTAGGGTAAAATTAATATGGGAAAATAAAGGAGATCCTAATCTAGAAGATATAGTTAATTATACACTAATCTATTCATTAACAGAAAATTTTGATGTCTCAGTAAGTACAATTATTAATAATTTAACTGGAACAAGTTATATCTTATCAAAGAAAGATAATTTAAATAGGAACACAACTTATTATTGGAAAGTAGTCGCAAATGATGAACTCGGTTTAAAACAAAATTGTGATAAGATATTTAAATTCATTACTACGGATGAATACAGAGCAATTTCTTCAGATGGGCTTGTCTCAGTACATGTTTTATCAAATTTACCTACCGACGGATATATATTCGTAGATGAAATTATAAATGAATATTATGATCTAATCAAACAATCTGAATTAAATATTGTTGACGACAGATTGATTAAATTATTAAATTCAAAAATTTATAATGTCAGAATATATAATATTTTAGATGAACAACCAATAAGTGTTGAAAATATTAAAATGGAAATAAGTTTTATATATAATGACAATAATGATGATGGATATTATGATAAAGTTGATGTACCAATTGATAATTTAAAAATATTATATCTCGACGAGAAATTAAAACAATGGAAACTACCGGAAGATAAACAATCTATTGATAAATCAAGTCGTAAAATAAACTGTATATCAAATAAAATTGGATTATTTACATTAAGTGCAACAAATATTCCAAAGAAATTAATCAGCAATATAAAAATATTTCCTAATCCATTTGTTGCCGGGAAACAAAATACGAAAATCAGATATGTACTTACCAAAGATAGTAGTGTAAAAATAGAAATATATACTTTAACAGGAACTAATGTTCGTAAATGGTATTACCAACCAGGAATAGAACTGAAATCTAAAGGACAACCAGAAGGATATACAAATGAACAAGATTGGGATGGACAAAACGATACAGGAGAAATAGTTGCTAATGGGATGTATCTAATAATTATAGAAGCCAAAAATGAAACAGAATTTCAACGGGAAATGAAATATGTTGCAGTTATAAAATAATACTGAAAACAAAATATTTATTAAAAAAATATAGGTTATTAAAAAATTATTATAAAATAATGGGAGATAAATATGAAAAAAATATTAGTTGTTGAAGATAATCTTGATATATCACGGATAATAAAATTAACATTAGAAAACGAAGGATATAAAGTTATAGTTGCATACGATGGACTCGAAGCATTAAATAAAATAATGACAGAGTCTCCTGACCTCATTATTCTCGATATTATGTTGCCAAAACTCGATGGATATTCGGTAAATATTAAACTTAAAGAAAATGATTCAACTAAAGATATATTTGTTATTGCTATTACAGGAAAAGGAAATTTTAAAGAGTTATTAAATATAAAAGAACAAATGAATGTATCAGCATATTTTGAAAAACCATTTCCAATGAAATTACTTAAAGAAAAAGTTAAAGAATTACTAAAAGAATAATGTTTAAATATTTTTTAAGATATTATCTAATAATTCTTCTTACAAGTATTAAAGTAGGTTTTCCTTTTTCCGGAGGGGGAAAATCATTAGAATATCTAACACTATTAACTGCTTCAGCAAGGTCTGCAGGACTTGGTAATGCTTATACAGGCAATAATGGTGATGCAAGTTGTCTGTATTGGAACCCAGCTGGACTATCAAAAATATATTTTACTGAATTAAATATAATTAGTATTCCACTATTTGCAGGCACACAATATACCGGTATAAATTTTGCTTTCAATATAAATAAAAAAAATAGTTTGGGATTAGGTTTATACAAATTGGTCTCCGGTTATGCAGAAAAAACTGATTCAATAGGAAGAGATTTAGGATATACTTTCAACGATATTGAATCAGCATATATCATAGCATATAGTAAATTATTAACTGATAAAATTTTTATAGGACTAAATTTTAAATATATGGACCAAAATATTGATACATATTTTATACAAGGATATGCTATGGATGTAGGTTTAATTTATAAAAAAAATAGGAAACTAAATTATGGATTTTGTATTCAGAATATAACTCATACACAATTTGGAACCGATAAAATAGGAACAAATATTAAATTAGGAACAGTGAATGAATTAATAAAAAATAAATTAAATATATTTATTGATTTTGGATTAATCGATATATATAATCTTATTATTTTTTATTCAGGTGGCATAGAATATAACCCTTTTCAAAATATAAACTTACGAATAGGAGGAAATCCAAGAGAGTTAACTTTCGGTTTAGGATTAAATTCAAGAAAAATTAATTTTGATTATGCACTATCAACACATCCATTGAATTTAATACATAAATTTAGTATAAATCTAAAATATGACTTTATAGCATCTGAAGAAGAAATATTAATAAAAGAAAAATATATTGAACTCGAAAAAAAGAAATCCGAAATTGAAGAAGAAATAAAAATAGAACGTGATAAATTAAAAAGAGAATATGAACAGAACGCACTAGAATCTTGGATAAATAGCCAACTAATTATTTCTAAAACTTATATTGAAACTAAAAAATATGATGAAGCAGAAAAAATATTAAAAAATATTTTACAAAAACAACCAGATAATAAAGAAACTTATACTCTACTTCAGGAATTATATACCATAACTCAATCCGAGTCCATAGAAAAGTCATATGCTTATGCTCAAGAATATTATGCTAAAAAGGAATATATAAGAGTTCTTGAAGAAACTAAACGGATACTATCATTAAAACCAGAACATAAAGGTGCACTTATACTTCAATACTTAGCACAAGCATATATCTATATCGCTGATAAAAAATATATTGAAGCAAAAGGAGAACTTATTGAGTTACTCAAAATTGATCCTAATAATCAGGAAGCAACTATTTTGATTAAAAGGATACAAAATATTATTGAATAATCTTGAAATAAATAAAATCTAAATTGTGAGTTAATTATGAAAAAAAATTTTATATTATTTCTCTTCTTATCGTGTTTTTTATCTCTTATTGTTAAATCATCAGATGTTGACCTTTATTATAATGCAGGAATAGAAAAATATTTACAAGGTGATTATATAACAGCCGTCGATAATTTTGAAAAAGCAATAAATATTGATCCTGATAATACCCAAATAAAGAACCTGTTAAAAAAAGTGATAATTGAGGCAGGAACACATTATAATTTAATTCATAAATATTCTGAAGCAATGACCTTTTTAGAAAAAGGAAAAAATTATTTCCCTGATGATGAAAAAATAAATGAATTGTATAATGTTACTAAAGAAATAATAACACCAACTGAACAGAAAACAACTAAAGAGAAAAAAGCTACTAAGGATGAAATAATTATTAAAAATCATAAACAGGAATTTAGACAAGAAGAAAAACCTAAAATTGAAAATATTAAACCAGATATTAAAAAAGAGCAAACACAAAAACAAAAATTATTAGAAACATCAAATTTAAAATCAAATGACAATATAGTACAAAATGAATATTATAGTAAATTATTATTCTTAAAATATCTTATATATTTTATGACTTCTGTGGTTTCTATATTAGTAATCATTTTGATTTATTTAATAATTATACATAAAAAACAAATTTCTGAATTGAAATCTGTGTTAGAAAATAAAGAAAAAATAGAATCAGAACTTAGAAATGAATTAACATTACAAAAACATAAAAGTGATTTGGAAAAAGAATTAACTTATAAATTACAAAGTGAATTAAAAATGTTAAAATTAGAATTTGAAAATATTGTTCATAATGACTATGAAAAAAAACTTAAAAATTTTGTTAAAAAAGGGAAAATAGATTTAGATAGTTTAAAATCCGAAATAGAAAAAGAACATATAGAAAAACAAAGACGGAAAATAGAACTATTAACAACTGATACTGCAACTAAAAAACAAGAAAATGACATTTTTATATCAGATCCTAAAATAGAACAAATAAGAGAAAGAATTTCGATAATGTTACAAAATACTTACGAAGAATCTCCTCAGATAGCATTAGAAATTATTAAAAAATTATCAGAAGATAGTGATTCTAATGTTCGTTCAAATATCATTCGTTCATTAATAAAAATTGCAACTAATGATACATTAGATATACTTTTTAAACTTTATAATGATAACGACGAACAAGTTAAACGGGAAGTAATAAAAGGTTTGAATATATTATCAGAACAGATAAGGAAAAAGGAATTAATTATTGACGAAAATTATAAAAATATGATCGAAAAATTAATTGATGAAGAATATAGAAAAGGAGAGTGGATTTTTTAATGGATAATATAGATATCATTATTATTGGAGGTGGACCAGCCGGTCTAACAGCAGGATTATATCTATCAAGAGCAAAAATAAATACTGTACTGTTTGAAAAAAATGTTATTGGTGGACAAGTTTTACTTACTGATAGAATAGAGAATTATCCAGGTTATTCCGAAGGTATAAATGGTTATGAACTAATTAAAAATATCTATAATCAAGCAATAAACTTCGGATTAAAAATATTCAATGAAGAAATAATTAATATAGATCTAAATAAAGAACATCAAGGTTATTTTGTAAAAACAAACAGTAATATTTATAAATCTCTGGGTTTAATTATTGCTTCTGGTTCTAAACCTAAAAAATTAAATATAATTTCAGAAGAAAAATATATCGGAAAAGGTATTTCATACTGCGCAACTTGTGATGGACCATTTTTTAAAGATAAAAAAGTAGCCGTTGTTGGCGGAGGCAATACTGCTGTTGAAGAAGCCTTATTTTTAACTAAATTTGCAAAAGAAGTGTTTGTTATTCATCGTAGATCACAACTCCGTGCTACTAAAATACTCCAGGAACGATTATTTTTAAATAAAAAGATTGTATTTTTAAATTCAACAATTATTGTAGATATCTATGGCGAAAATAAAGTGGAATCATTGAAAATAAAAAATCTTATATCAAATAAGGAAGAAATCTTAATTGTAGATGGTATATTTATATGTATAGGATTTGAACCTGAAACAAATATTTTTAGAAATTTAATTGAATTGGATGAACAGGGCTATATCATAACAAATGAAAATATGGAAACTTCAGCAGTAGGTATATTCGCATGTGGAGATTGTAGAAGAAAAAGTTTTCGTCAGATAGTTACTGCTTGTGCCGATGGAGCTAATGCAGCTTTTTCAGCTGAAAAATATTTAGAAAGATTAAAAGGAATAGAATATAAATGAATAAAATATTTATTATAGATGGAAATGCATATATACATAGAGCCTATCATGCATTGCCACCACTTACAACTTCAAAAGGTATGCAGATAAACGCTGTATATGGCTTTATTAAAATGATATTGAAAATAATAAAAAACGAAAAACCTGATTTCATTGTTGTGTGTTTTGACTCAGCAGTAAAAACTTTCCGTCATACTCTATTTCCTGAATATAAAGCTACAAGAAAAAAAATCGATGAACAACTTTATAATCAGATACCTTTAGTGAAAGAAGCAGTAAAAGTATTAGGTTTAACTTATATAGAGAAAGAAGGATATGAAGCGGATGATATTATTGCAACAATAGTAAAAACTATAAATAAAATCAACTACAAGATAATAATAATTAGCGGAGATAAAGATATATTGCAATTGGTTGATGATAATGTAACGGTTTTAAATGAACATAAAAATATTCTTTTTAACCGTGAAGAAGTATATAAAAAATATGGTGTATACCCAGATAAATTAGTAGATATGTTTGCTTTAGTGGGTGATAAAATAGATAATATTCCAGGAGTACCTGGAATAGGCGAAAAAACAGCTGTAAAATTAATTAATAATTACGGTTCTATCGAAAATATATTTTCTAATTACATCAAAGATGTTCCTTATGATAAATTAATCAAATATAAATCTATAATAGAATTAAGTAAAAAATTATTAATTTTAAATAGCGATGTTCCTATTAACATCGATATAAATTCTTATAAAATAAAAGAACCAAATAGAGATGAATTAATAACATTTATGAAGAAACTTGAATTTTCAAATTTATTAAAGGAATTAATACCACAAACCGAAATAAATAGTGATGATTATAAAAGTATATTAACTGAAAATAATTTTGTTAAATTATTAGAAGAACTAAATAATTCTAATAGAATTTTTATTGAATTATTATCAGAACAACAATTACACAATTCTGACATTGTTGGAATCGGAATAGGTATTCTTTTAAATAGGAATTTATATTATTACATACCATTAAATCACAAGTATATTAATACTCCAAAACAATTGGATTATAAATATGTTTTAGATAAATTAAAACCTTTTTTGGAATCAGAAAATATTAAAAAATATGGTCATAATCTAAAATCTATTTTACTTAATTTAAATAAATATAAAATTGAACTTAAAGGAATTGAATTTGACACAATGATTGCATCTTATGTATTAAATCCATCTAGACAAAATCATGACTTAGAATCGTTAGCAATTGAATATCTAAGTGAAAAAATACAATCAAAAAATGAACTAACTAAAAAAAACCCAATAAGTAAGGTATCTATTGAACAAACACAAAAATATATTTGTAAATACATTGAAACTATATTCAAATTAACAGAAGTATTAAAATCTCTTTTAAAAGAAAAAAAATTATACGACCTTTTTTATCAAATAGAAATGCCTCTTATAACTATTCTATACGAAATGGAAAAAAACGGAATAAAAATTGATATAAATTATTTGAAAAATATTTCTATAAAGTTTCAAAACAGAATAAATAATATATGTCAGGAAATTTATAAACTAACAGGACAAGAATTCAATTTAAATTCACCTAAACAATTAGCTTTTATTCTGTTTGAAAAACAAAAATTACCTGTTATACGCAAAACCAAAACTGGTTATTCTACTGATGAAGAAGTATTAAGAGAATTAAGTAATATAAGCGATATCGCAAAAAAATACTTGAATATAGAGAATTACAGAAAATGAAATCAACCTACATCGATAATTTACTCAATTTAGTAAACCCAACCTCTTCGCGTATCCATACATCTTTTAATCAAACAGTAACATCTACTGGAAGACTTTCTTCAAGTAATCCAAATTTACAAAATATACCAATCAAAACAGAATTAGGCAGAGAAATACGTAAAGCATTCATTCCTGAAGATAATTGTATTTTTATTTCTGCTGACTATTCACAAATTGACTTACGAGTATTAGCACATATGTCAAAAGATGAATCTTTATGTAATGCATTTCTAGAAGGAAAAGATATTCATACTTCAACAGCTGCTGAATTATTTAATATTGAACCATCTAAAGTTTCATCGGATTTACGAAGAATTGCAAAAACAATAAATTTTGGTATTATCTACGGAATGTCAGCATTTGGATTATCACAGCAATTAAATATAAATCCTGAAGAAGCAGAAAATTATATTAATAATTATTTTAAAAAATATGTTGGAGTTAAAAAATGGATCGAACAAACTTTATTGAAAGCAAAAACAGATGGCTATGTCTCAACACTTTTTAACAGAATCCGATATCTACCTGAAATAAATTCAAATAATAATCAAATCAGACTTTTTGCCGAGCGTGTTGCAATAAATACACCAATACAAGGAACATCTGCCGATATTATTAAAATAGCAATGATAAATATTTATAATAAATTATTAACTAAAAATAAAAATATTAGATTATTATTACAAATTCACGATGATTTATTATTTGAAGTAAATAACTCAATACAAATTGATATCAATAATTTAATTTCAATTATTGTCTATGAAATGGAAAATGCTGCAAAATTGTCTATACCACTTATCGTAAATATCAAATATGGAAAAAATTGGGATGAATTAAAAGAATATGAAAAAAAATAATAAAAAAAGAATATTTATTCTCGGTCTAACAGGTGGAATAGCATCTGGAAAATCAACTATTTTAAATGAGTTTAAAAAATTAGGCGCAGAAATTATTGATTCTGATAAAATAGCACATGAAATTATTATCAAAAATAAAACTTGTTATGAAAAAATAGTAAATAATTTTGGAAGAAAAATACTTAATCATAAAAATCAAATAGATAGAAAAAAACTTGGAAAAGTAGTTTTTTCAGATGTTAAAAAACGTAAACTATTGGAAAAAATTATACATCCTATTATATTAAATAAAATTAAAAATAAAATAAAATGTTTATACAAAAAATTAACAACAAATTCTATTATTGTTATTGATCTTCCACTGCTTTTTGAAGCAGGACTGCAAAAAATGGTTGATAAAATATTGGTAGTTTGGGTTCCACAAAAAATACAAATAAATCGTCTAATGAAAAGAGATAAATTGAGTTATAACAGTGCATTAAAAAGAATAAAATCTCAAATCCCTTTAGAAAAAAAATTAAAACTAGCAGATTATGTCATTGATAATACTAAAAAATATTCTGAAATAAAAAGACAGGTATATAATATATGGTCCGAAATGAAAATACGATAATTAATATTTTTTCTGAAATTTTGGTATAAAGTATAGGCAAGGATGATAAAAACAGAATTTTTTTACAAGGGCTTGACACCCTATTACTTTTTGCTAAAATAATAAATGTTATAAATAAAAGCAATAAGGGCGATAAAAAGTATCAGTCCTGGGAAGTTCAAAAAAGAGTATGGAATTGAAACAAAATTACAATCGTCAATAAAAAAAACTCCAGGTGAAAATATATGATTATTTCTATTGAGAGAAAATTTACTTATGGCAAAATTA
>Ga0123519_10008775_pt1 | contig 15350 bp, 7 predicted proteins | sample YelNatPaOPRAMG02_FD_87396 | JGI IMG/M metagenome (GOLD analysis project Ga0123519, IMG submission 87396) | Hot spring microbial communities from Yellowstone National Park - Yellowstone National Park OP-RAMG-02 (version 2) | ecosystem: Environmental > Aquatic > Thermal springs > Hot (42-90C) ...
CCCTTCCCTTTGTATACCTTAGTGATTTCTATGCTTTGGCACTTTTTCTCCGAATCCTTGATTTTAATGGATTGGCTATTAGAGATAATTTTCAAGGATTTCAAGGCGTTAAGAAATTTCTGTGTAGTGATTTGTTAGCTAAGTATGGAATCACTAACTAAAGGCCAATCTTTAAGGTTTTGACCTCAAAAGTTTATCGTTAAGATATATTTACTTAGCGAAAGAACCGCTTAGCTCCACCCCCTGTTTGCTCACTGGCAATGTCATGCCTAATTTTTTATCGGCAATGCTATGCCTAATTTTTTGGCCTTAAAAATATCATGCCTATCATCAGAATGTCAATACCTTTCAGCAACCCATGCTTATTTTTTCAGCATAAGAGTATCAATTAGCTGGGAGCATAGTATGAATAAATAACTAGCCAGGGGTATAAATAGCAAGCTATGTGTATTATTTATTTTGCCTATAAATTCGGCAAGATTGCCGAAATTTTAGTTGCTAATTTTTGTTCAGTGTGTTAGAGTAAATTCTCTCCTCAGGGATGTCTCCCTTTAATAAGGATTCTGGGTTGATCAAAGGCTCATAAGATTTGCGGAATGCTCAGGGTGAGGATTTTTCATGGAAATAAAAACTGATAAAAATATCATTGCCATCCTGCGGGCATTGCGGGAAGCCCCAGGGCCTTTGGGTGGAACCAGAGTGGCCAGGCAGATTCAATCGTATGGTATCAACCTCTCTCCCAGGGCGGTTAGATATTATCTTGCCTTAACTGATAAGGCTGGATTTACTAAAAATTTGGGCAACAAGCGCGGCCGGATCATTACCCCTGATGGCAGAAAAGAATTGAACAGCGCTTTTGTAATGAGTAAAATCGGTCTGATCGCTTCCATGATCGATGAGCTGTCCTATAAGATGGACTTCTCCCTGGCCAAGCTAACGGGGAATATCGTATTGAACATTTCAACCATCCAGGCGGAAAACTTCCCGAAAGCCCTGGCTTATATTCTCCCAGTATTTCACAAAGGGTTCGGCATGGGGCAATTTGCGGTGATCAGAGAGGGAGGCAGCCAACTTGGAAATTTTTCCATTCCTCATGGCTCGATAGCCATTGGTACCCTGTGTAGTGTTACTATCAATGGGATATTTCTCAAGGCTGGGATTCCGGTTTTTTCCCGATTCGGAGGATTGCTGGAAATCAAAAATGGCCAGCCAGTCAGATTTACCGATATTATCGCCTATAATGGATCCACCCTCGATCCCTTGGAAATCTTCATCAAGGGACAGATGACCAGTGTGTATCAGGCGGCGAGGCTTGGATGTGGTCTGATCGGAGCCAGCTTTCGCGAGATTCCCGCGGCCGCTATCCCGCAAGCCGAGAGGATTAGAAAGAAGCTGATTAAGACCGGGCTTGGCGGGATCCTGATGATTGGAAGGCCTGGCCAGGCACTGCTCGACATACCTGTCCCAGAAGGAAAGGCAGCCATGATCGTGGTCGGAGGACTAAATCCGCTTGCCGCCTGTGAGGAAAACGGGATTAAAACCCATAACCTGGCCATGGGAACACTTTTTGATTTCAAAGAGCTATTACCCACAAGCCACCTTGAGCAGCTCCTCGGCAAAGAACAGCAGAGCGAGAGAGAAAATTAACCGAGCGAAAAGAGCGAGCAAGAAGATAAGGAGGCCAAAAGACTGATGGATGAGATAAAGATAACCATCATTGGGGCAGGTATTATTGGTTTATCAATCGCGGCCGAGCTGTCAAAAAACCATCAGGATATTGTGGTGCTTGAAAAGAACACCAGCTTCGGTCAGGAAACAAGCAGCCGAAACAGTGAGGTCATCCATGCCGGGCTCTACTATCCGCCTGATTCGCTCAAATTAAAGCTCTGCCTGGAGGGGGCAGATCAGCTTTATGCCTTGTGTCAGGAAGCATCCATTCCCTTCAGGCAGCTTGGGAAAATAATTGTTGCCCAGGAAGCCTCTGAACTTTTTGCCCTGGAAGAGCTATTCAAAAAAGCGCAATCTTACGGAGCCAAGGACTTAACTATTCTCGATCAAAAAGAGATGGCCAGACTTGAGCCTCAAGTTCTAGGCCTGGCTGGAATTTATTCACCCCGCACCGGCATTATCGATACCCATGCCCTGATGAAGCACCTGGCTAGATCAGCCCAATCGAGAGGAGTCGATCTTGTCTATTGCAGCCAGGTTAATCTGTTGCAGAAAGAAAGCTCAGGATTTATTGTCGGCATTCAGCAGGATGACTACCGCATCAGGTCGCGGCTAGTGATTAACTGTGCAGGCTTATATGCCGATCAGATCGCTTCCCTGGCTGGAATCGATATCGACCAGCAGGGCTATCGGCTGCATCTTTGCAAAGGAGACTATTTTTCCTACGCCAAACCCTCTCCCGTCAGCAGACTTATCTATCCCCTACCCCATACTCATTATCTCGGTGTCCATGCCACCTTGGACCTTGGCTCCCGTCTTCGTTTTGGCCCGGATGCAGAATATACTAGCCAAATCGACTATCGGGTAGCGACTGATAAGGTTGACAAATTCTACCAAGCGGCGCGAAAGCTCATCAATCATCTGGAAAAAGAGGCCCTGGTTCCCGACATGGCAGGAATAAGACCCAAACTCCAAGGCCCAGGCGACTCTTTCCGAGATTTTATCATCAGAGAGGAATCTGCCCTTGGGCTTGATGGCCTCATTAACCTGATTGGAATCGAGTCACCGGGGCTAACCTGCTGTCTGGCTATTGCCAGGATGGTGGCCGGGCTGGTAGCTGAAATCCTAAACGATTGACTTTACCCCTCATCTCTCCACACACCGGGGGAGATTTTTCTACGTAGGGGCACGTTACAAAGTTGCCCCTACTCATCTCCACCCACCAGGGGAGATCGTGATTCGCCGCTTGCCTCCCTAGCAGCCGCTCGCCTCATCTCTACACACCAGGGGGAGATTTGCTATTTTGGAGGGGGATTGCACTCGCGCATCCTCATCTCCACACACCAGATCTCCACACACCAGGGGGGAGATCACCAAACTCTTACCTACATCCGAACAAAAGGCTCTCATCTCCACACACCGAGGGGAGATTCTCCTTATCTAGCTAAGGAGTGGGTTTTCGGTGCTCATCTCCACAACACCGGGGGTGGAGATTTTTCGATTCACTCGGAGCCTACCCTTAAAACTCATCCTTTTTTGAAATTTGCCCGAAATATCAACAAGGACAAGAAAGTAAAGCCAAAATTCGAGCCGAGGATAAAAATTTACCAGGCCAAATAAAAGAATAGAGCATGAAGGGGGGTAGGCCATGAAAGCGGAAAATAACCGATGGAATGATGATTCTGAAGATAATGGAGGAGAAGATAGAGGCTCATCTCCAGGGGGAAGAATCTGGAAGCATCTTTTGGTGATCTTCATTTTGACTATCATCTTCTATGAGCTTTTTCTCTATGGAAGCCAGAAAAAAGAGTACCTTGAAATCCCCTACAGCGCCTTTAAGGCGGAGCTAGCCAAAAAAAATATCAAAGAGGTTATAGCTCGCAGCGAAACGATCAGCGGGGAATTTTTTCAGGCTATCTCAGCCGACAATTCTTTGCCCTTGGCCCAGGAAAGATCGTACCGCTATTTCTCAACTCGAATTCCAAAATTCGGCGATCAGGACCTGATGAGGGAGCTGATCAAGGCCGGTGCAACAGTCAGAACAGACAGCGGGAATGAGTGGTTTTTAAGCCTGATGATTTTTGTTCTGCCTTGGCTTCTGATCCTTGGCTTCTTCTGGTATACCAGCAAGAAATTGAACAGCAGCCAGACTGCGCTGTTTACCCGATTCAACAAGTCGGGTGCCAGCCTCTATAAGAAGACCAAGAGCAATATTACCTTCGATGATGTAGCCGGTCTCACTAACGCCAAACAGGAGTTGATGGACATTGTCTCATATCTGAAAGAGCCGAAAAGGTATGAGCGGCTTGGGGGAAAAATCCCACGTGGAGTGCTCTTGATGGGCCCCCCAGGCACTGGAAAAACCCTGATTGCCCGCGCTGTGGCTGGAGAGGCTAATGTGCCCTTCTACTCCATCTCCGGCTCGCAGTTCATCGAAATGTTTGTTGGGGTCGGAGCCTCACGGGTGAGGGATCTATTTGGCAAGGCCAAGAAAAATGCTCCGAGTATTATCTTCATTGATGAAATTGATTCTGTAGGACGATATCGGGGTGCAGGGCTTGGCGGAGGGCAAGATGAGCGAGAGCAGACGCTGAATCAAATCCTAGCCGAGATGGATGGATTTGGTGAACACCACTCGGTCGTGGTTATTGCAGCTACCAATCGACCCGATGTCCTTGATCCTGCCCTGATCAGGCCAGGCAGGTTTGATCGGCAGGTGGTGATAGAGCGGCCTCATCGGGAAGGCAGGTTGCAGATTTTGAAGGTCCACACCCGAAAGGTCAGACTAGCTCCTGATGTGAATCTGGAGCTTCTAGCGCAAGGGACGCCTGGTTTTTCTGGCGCTGATCTGGAAAATCTGGTCAATGAGGCAGCCATCGACGCAGCCCGTCAAAATAAGGACCAGGTCTATATGGAAGATTTAGAAAGAGCCAAGGATAAGATTATCCTAGGGGGCTTGAGGGAGGATCTGCTCAGTGAAGAGGAAAAAAGAATCGTCGCCTACCATGAAGCCGGACACACCCTAGTGGCTAAATCTTTCCCCGATTCTGATCCCATTCATAAAGTAACCATTATTCCCCGAGGTCGTTCCCTGGGAGCAACTGAACAGTTGCCTAAGGAGGAGCAGCATAACTATTTCCAGTCCTATCTGATGCACCGGCTGGCGATCAATCTAGGTGGCCGGGCAGCAGAACAGCTGGTGTTCAATGATATCACTTCTGGTGCAGAAAATGATCTCAAGCAGGCAACACAACTAGCCAGACGCATGGTCTGCCATTGGGGTATGAGCAGCCGGCTTGGGCCAGTAGCCTTTCGACACGGCGAAGGGCATGTGTTTCTCGGCAAGGAAATCGCTCAAGAAAAAGACTATAGCGAGCGAACGGCAGTAATCATTGATCAGGAAGTTCAATCCCTGCTTCGAGCTGCCTTGCAGCAGGCAGAGGAAATTCTTAAGGAAAATCGAAAGATACTAGATAGGCTAGCCAAGGCACTAATCGAAAAGGAAGTGCTCACTGAGGCGGAAATAACCGCTTTAATCGCTGAAGAAAAAAAGCAGACAGAGGCTCAAAAAGAGGAAAGCAAGCTGCTAGTGTCTTAAGATGCTCCTGGCAGCGTTCAAGTGCGTACCCGCTTCTTCTGGCGAATATTCGCTTAAACCCAGACTGTTCAATTTCTGAGCCGAGGAATCTGCCGCTCAAAAGAAAGATGAGCAGCCGAAAGACAACAAGATAAAAAGAGAGGGCCAATCAAGAGCCATGTTTTTCAGGCAAAATACTAAACGCCCTTTGAGGAGGTTCAAAAGCTTGTGCTGACTGGTACTAATTTTGCATTTTAACTTAGCCAGAATACTCAAAAAAGAGAAAAGAATTTTCCCAGATAGTGAAAATATTAGCCAAATTTCCGAAAAGGGTGTATAAATAAAAGTAAATGTTAAATTACTTCTTATAAATAAGAAGGGATGAAATTAATAAAATATTAAAAATATCAATAATATTGAAGTATTATCAGAGAGGCATACTATGGAGCTCATCACTGCTGGGGCTATCCTGTACGGAATAATTGGCATCAACTGTATTATAGTCGAGCTAGGTCAATTTTATCGTAACCACTCGCTGAATTTAGCCGGTATGCTCATCTGGCTGACACTCTGGCCGCTGCTTTTGATCATGGAAAGGCGAGGCCTTTCGATCAGTCTGACCCCATGCAGCCTGGCAGAGGAAAGGACCTGCCAAGAACAGAATACTTGCCAGGAACAGAAGGAAGTAGAGAAAGCCTTGCGGTCTCATAAAACCCCATCAGAAAGCTCATCAGAGGGGATAAGCCAAAAGCGTGTCTCCCAGGCCAGATGTCGATTCTGTCAAGTCGAAAAAATCCTGGCCAAAATATCCTCAACCGGATAGTATTGCTGAACTGTCTGCCGAATCTTTCCCTTATAATTAGGATTAATCTGATACGCTGTCTGAAGGTAGCGGATAAATTGTCCAAAAGCCTCAAGGTAGGCTTTCTCGTCCTCAACCACTTTTGATTTCCACAGCCAGTAGCTGCCTACAGAGAAATTGATCTCCGCCGACCGAGGCATAAAATAGATTGCTCGGGCAAATTCCTCTTCAGCCTCGGCCAGGATACGAAGAAAATCGGCCTGGCTCTCATCAGCCAATTTTTCAGGCCTGATCTTATGCCAGGCCATATCCAAGTGGTAGTAGGGGTTTGCTGGGTTCAAGAGAATGGCTCTCTGGAGAGCAAGATAAGCCAGATCATTTTCCGCCACTTTAGCCTGTCGCGCTCTGTCTTCTCCATCTGGCGGCGGCAAAAGCCTCATCCCATCCAGCAGCCGCTTGGCCACAAGCACCCAGCTTTTGCTGTCCTCAATCTGAGCCTGGCGATCAGCAAGCTGAGGGCGGCTTTCTCCATGCGGCCAGGCCTTTTGAGTTTCCGTTTCTTTCTGCTCTTTCTGCTGCTTGGGTTCTTTCTGCTGTTTGGGCTGCTTTTGCTGCTCGCTTCTTTCTTCTTTCTCCAAAAGAAAAGCTAGCTGAGAGAAATATTCTGCATTATTCGGCTCCAAAGAGATAGCCTTGCAAACTTCTTCTAAAGAAGGCTCTTTCCTCTCTCCCAAAGTACTGTCAGGTAAAGTAGGCAAAATCCTCTCAGCCAAATAGGCTTTTGAGACCAGCACTACGGCCAAACCGAATCCAGCCGTGGCCAGGAGAGTCAGTGGCCAGCGAAGTGATCTAGGCAGACAGATGCTTATTGTATCTTCCTGGCTCTCATTGCTCTTTGGCCGCACTTGGTGATGAGCATCTTCCTCTTCTCCTTGTCCCTGCTCTTTTCTCCGGCGGTGATGATAGTGTAGAGCCCTTAGGGTAGTAGCCGCCACTAGGCTAAAAAGCAGGGCATTGGCTGGAATGTGCATATTGAAATCGGTAAGACTATGAAGGGCAAGAGAAATTATTGCTCCCATACCGCCTAATCCGATTCCAATGCTGAGGCTATTTTCCCTCTTTCTCCAAAGGGAGAAAAAGTAACCCAGACCAAACAGCAGGGAAAAAACCGCTATCCCAAGCCCTATGAGACCTGTCTCGGCGCCCAATTCCACCCAGTCATGGTGGGCATGATCGATTACCAGGCCGCTGTCTTCAGCACTCTGGTATCGGCGATAAGCATCCTGAAAGGTTCCCCAGCCAGTGCCAAGCAAGGGGAAATCCCGAATGATCCCCAAAGATGTCCTGGCAAAACGAAGCCTAGTTTTGGCATCAGCGCTCATCTGCTCAAAACGCCTTAAGGTGGTATCAAAGCCGGTCATAAGGCCATATCCCAGCGCAATGAGCACAATAACGAGCCCAATCAGGGCATATTTCCTCTTCCTTGACCGAAATAGCAGCAGGATGCTCATCAGGGTAAAGGCCGTGGCCAGAGAAAGAATCCCTCCTCGAGACCCAGAAAGAATTAGGGCCAAGCTCATGATAGCCATAAGAAAGATCAGCAACACTCTCCTGGCCTGCTCATGATCATCGACCTTCAAAGCTAAAAGAGCTCCTCTGATTCCAGCCGGCCTGGCGCTTTTTCTCCTCCTCTCTCCCCGAGCAGAGGATGTGGCCACCAGGAGCCCAAAGGCTATCGGTATGGCCATCTCGAGGAGCCCTGCCAGGTGATTGCGGTTAATGTAGGTACCAGTAACACTATCTCGATACCAGATCTTTTCATACCAAAAGATGCGGTGATATTTTCCAAGAAAGATCAAAAGGCCATACACTGCCTCAATGGAGCCGATCAGTACTAAAGAGGTGGCCAGCGCCCTGATTCTTTCCCTCGTCCGCGCCCAGTTAATAATGAGAAAAAAAACCCCAGCATAGGCAAGGAGCTGAAAAAGAGCGATCTTTGAGCTATAAGGATTGATAGACAGAATTATAAACTTAGGCACTTTTCCCCAAGCCATCTGGTAAAGCCTAAATGTTGCTGGAGAAATCACCTTTACCCACGAAGCGGGCCAAGGCAGACATTGGATAATGACCAGGCCGATAAATGACAGGATAGGCCAGATTAGGGGGCTTTGTCTGAGCGAAAGCTGCGGCCTTAAAATCGCCTCTCCAGACTCAACACTCACCAGTCGGCTGGGCGACCAAAGTTGCTGGATCAGCCAGGTGAGGCAAAGGCCAAAGACTGCGATCTCCATCAGGGTAAATGAAAAAATGTGCACCGATCCAAAGGCCAGCGGACAGTAGATAATCAGAAATATCAAACCGAATTTTATCACCCTGTCTGACAAGCTGATGGTTACCCCCTTAACTTTAACCTTAGGCCAGAGCGAATGCTTGATTTCATTTTAAAATCAATCAGTTAACTTTTAACTTTCACAAAATGTGTGAGTTAACATTTGTGAGTTAACATTCTGGAATATAAAGCTTTTTCAGGTGGTTGCTCTGGATTAATGCTTGATTGCATTTTAAAATCAATCGGTTAACTTTTAACTTTCACAAAATGTGTGAGTTAACATTTGTGAGTTAACATTCTGGAATATAAAGCTTTTTCAGGTAGTTGCTCTGGATTCAGAGCTTAAAGAACCAGACATGCCTTAAAGATTGAAAAGCAAGGAGGTCTAATCACTAATCCTGAGCCAGTCAACATATAAATACTTCTCCCCGTATGGATCATCTGCATTCACCAGGCTCAGCGACACCTCATGCTCTCCCTCCTCCACCCAAGCGGTAAACCTGAAGCTCTCCCACAAGATCGATGAGACGATCTGCATACCAGCAGTCAGACCATCGACCGTCAAAACCATGAGCGGCGGCAGATCGGGCCGACGGCACTTAGCTCTGGCCGTAAAAGTGTACTCCCCTGAGTGGCCAAAATGTACCCTTTCGCTGATAAAATTATTACTGCACAAGGTCCAGTAATCATGACTGCGGCATCTGATTAAAGGCTGGCCCGGCGTAAGGCAGCTCATATTCTCTGCCTGAATAAGGATCTCTTCCCCTAAAGGGGAAACCTCATCCTGAATGGTTAAGCCAAGATAGTGCAAAATTGAGTAGGCATACCTTATTCCCCGCCCGGCGTTAAATCCCCCACGAGCTAATTCTCTTGGCCATTTTACCTGATCGATCAAAAAAAATCCACGACCATAATTGACCTTGAGCAAAACATGGGGTCTTGTCCATGAGAGCAAACGAACATCGGTCCGATGATCAATCTTTTGACTATCCTCAACCTCAATGGCATAATCTGCAATTCCCCGATCAAAGCCAGCCCGCTCGTAGCGAAATTCCGAGTGGGGCTCAACCCAGTACAGATCGCGGCTATAGAGCGCTATGGAATCATCCTCTCTTGCCTCATCTAGATTTTCCCCCGCACTTATTGCTCCTGCCGCTGGCAGTTTTTCCGGCTCTCTCAATGCCGCCGCGCTCATCCCTGGTAATTTTATCTCTTCAGCTACTACCTCTATCGGCATCTCATCCGGCCCGCTTATCTTTCTCACCTTAAGAGGTAGAATCTTTTGCACCCAAGGGATGCTCTGCTCATCAATTTCCCGAAGGAGCACCCTTCCTCCTCCCTTGACAAAATCCAAGATATCGGCCTGGCTCTGGCCAAGCCACTCCCAGTTAGCAGCCTGTCCATCAAACACCATGATCTTGTCCCCTGGCTTGACCCTCCCTTTTAGTCCTCCGATCATGATCGTGGAATTTGCTGTCTTAGGCTGTAATCTGCTATTCTGTCCTGCTTTTTCCGCTGCATAAGAGAGGAGATTCTTAAAAAGCATCCTAGCCGCAGGCTCTTTGTCCCATTTTTCTACGGCCAGCATCTGGCAAAAAATCATCCTCCCATCCTGCCATCTCACCTCAAGGAGGGGTGAGTAGATCAGCCCGCCACTTCCGCCGCTATCAACAAGGCTACGCCAATCCCCGCGCTCTGGCAGGTTGAGGTCATAGCGTGAGACAACATGATCATTTCCCCAAAACCGAAGCTCCTCAGCGCTTATTCCCTCAAGCACAGGGTGGCTGCCGCGGCCAGGGAAGGCCATTGTGGCCTGATGCAAGGGATTAACCGTAATCTGACTAGGCAGCCAGGTGGGGAGAAATTCCTGCTCGAAGGCAACCACTACTCCACCTTGGCTTACAAACCGATCAATGAGCTCCTGCCAGGGAGAGGGAAGGGCAACGGTTATCTTTCTTCCCTCAAAAGACAGGAAGGCATTTTTCCCCAAGATCAGCAGACCGAGCTTGGGGCTAGCTGCGCACTCTGGCTGGTGGCTGAGTAGGGTGGGGGGCTCTGGCTGGCCAGTTGATTTCTCGCCCTGGCCGCTGAGCTGATTACCGATATCCTGGCCCTGGCCGCTGAGCAGATTATCAAGATCAGCAGGGCAGGCTATTGGTCGATATTTGACCCCAGCTCTGGTCAGGACCTTAGCTGTCTGACCATCAGGATCGTAGAGGAAGATCGGCACCCTTTGGGGGAGAGAATCTGAGATTCTTCCCACATCTTGCCGATATGCCCAGATCTGCCATGCTCTCTCATCCCGTATCCGCCCCTGCTTGATTACCCTGACCCGAAGCTGCCACTCCTGTTTTTTCAAACCGCTTTGGGTAATCGGGGGGATTTTAAATCTTATGGTTACGGCCTTAGTGTGCCCACAGGGAAGAGAAAATACCTCTCTGCCGCAGGCCGCCAAAGATGCCCGAGCGCTACTTCGGGCCAAAGTGTTTTCGCCTTTTGCCTCAAAAGACAGATCGTCAGGCGCTTCCTTGTCAGCAGTTGGTTTAGCAAGCCACCAATCAAGGATAAAGGTATCTTCAGGGATAAAGGCATCTTCAGGCTGCCGCGACCTTATTCCCTCAGGAGCAAGATCATCCAGGCTAAGCCCCTGACTTTTATCCCTTCGCTCATCATTGCAGATGGTCAGAGTCCTCCGCACCTCTTCCCCCTCCCAGAAGCGGCTGTTGCGCTCCTTCAGCAAGACCACAATCGGCTTAAAACTCTCCTGACAGGCCCGATAGAGAGGGTTATCCTCTTTTTCTTCTCCAGTTATCACCCAGGGGCAGACCCCGCTTACTTCGGCCTGACGATAAGCCTCAAGGTAATATCGCCAGACCTCTCCTTTGCCTTTCTCTTTGCCCATCTTCCACTGCCGGTAGGCCTCATCGCCTGAGAGAATAGTGTAGGGATCAGGCGTTGGGGAGGGCAGGTAGAGTTCTTCTCCAAGATAGAGGGGTTTATCCTTTCCCCAGCAAAAGCGAAAGTTTGGCTGCCACCGCCACAGAGAATCAAGCAAGATCCCCTCACCATCCTGCCAAGTGCGCTTTGGCCACTCTTCCTTGCGGCAGCCGCTGTTTTGGTCTCTCAGACTCTGCCTCTTTGGCTCGGCGAAAGTCGCCGAATCAGCCAAGGCCACCTTTTCTCCCTCAGTGAAGGGTAAGGCTGCCTGCGGATCGCCGCGGCCTGGCTTTGCCTGCTCAAGCCACCAGGCGTCATTGGGCAGGCAGTTCCAGAAAGGGAATTCATGAGGATAGTGCAGGTTAATGATATCCCCTGCGCCAAAACAATCCATCCCTCCCTCATACATAATCGGCCTCTGGGGATCAAGCCGCTTGACCCCAAGGCCAAGCTCCATGAACCGAACCTCTCCCCCGCGGCCAGCATCATATTCTACGGTTTCATTCTCGATGCCCCAGATGATGACACAAGGGTGGTTTATATCTCTCTTAACTAGCCCCAGCCAGTGTTCTTTAGCTTGCGGCCAAAAAGCACTATCAAACGAAGTGTCATATCTACCTACATACGAGCCGTAGATGGCTGACTCAACAGTAGCCAGCATTCCCTCCTCATCGCACACATCAAGGGTCCAGGAGGGCGGCGGCTCGCTATGAAAACGAAGGTGATTGATATTGGCCTGCTTGAGGCGGCAAATCCGCTGCCTAAGCCCATCCTCAGTCAGCCTGTGGTCATAGATGATGGAGGCTGCCCTGAGATTGATTCTCTCACCATTTAGGATAAAATACGGGCCATCAATTTTCCAATCCCGCAGCCCGTAGCGAACCTCCACCTCATCCATAACCTTTATAACCTTCTTGTTGCGACCCCGATCATCTTCACCTTGGCCAAGGGTAACTTTCATCTGGTAGAGAAAGGGATGATCAGGATCCCAGAGTTTGGCTTTTTTAACCCTGGTCTCAAATACGGCCAGAAGATGCCCTGTGCCTACCCCCCCCTGCTCCTGCCCCCCCTGCTGCTCGACAGCAGCTTGGCCTATCTTGCGGTATGGAGCGGCGAGAGTCTCCTCTTTGGCTTTGGCTTGGGCTTTATTCAAAAGGCCAAGCTCCCTTACCCAAAAGGTCAAGATCAGGGGAGGCTTTATCCTAGTCGGATCATCGGCGGCCTTGTCCTTGGTCGAGCGCAGCTCACCCTCTGGCCAAGTTGCCTTTTTCTGCTCAGCGGCGATTTCGACTTCAACCCTGACCTTTCGCTGATCAAGCTCTGGCTTGATGCTCACCGCAGCAATATGAGTGTCAGCAATAGCCTCAAGATACACCTGGCCGCAGATCCCAGCCCGGCGATGGCTGCCGCCAATCGGGGCAATGATTGTGCCTGGCTCGGGAAATCCCGGATACTCCGGCACTGCATAATCACCTGCCGGAATGCCTTGTGTATCCTTTCTAAGATTAGCGCTGCCGCCGCGGTCAGATGGCCCATCTTCTCCTTCTTCTGACTGACCCTGGTAGCTATGCAGCCTCGGCTCCTTCGGGCTGATAGCCGAGGTCCAATCCTGCACACCGATCACCAGCTCGTTTTCTCCCGCTTGCAGAAGATGACCGCAGGGGAGGGAAAAAGGAAGATATCCACCAAAATGCTCACCGGCCAGCCTGCCGTTCACATAAACCCTGGCTAGATAGCGAACATCGGTGAAGGTCAGCCAAAGGGACATCCCCCTTCCTATGGCTGACAGGAGAGGACTCGACAGGTGAAATTTTCTCCTGTACCAGAGGCAGTGGTTTGGCTCACTAAGGGGCTGAATCATTGGCAGATTGACCTTTCTCCAGCCAAGTTTTGGGCATAGCAAGCCATAGTCTGAATAGTCAAGGCTTTTAGCTTCAGCCACTTCCCAATCCTGATTCAGCAGGATCCTTGAGCGGGCGGCAGCAGCGGCTAAGCCTTCCGATGAAGGCAGAAGAAGGGCAAGTGCCACCGCCACCAGGTAGAGGGTCGATAATAAAAAAGCCAAAGCCCCGTGCAGGCTTTGGCCTTTTGACAAATCAGACCTCAGAGAATGTCTTAGAGAATGTCTAATAAGCTCCTTCACGTTTTAAGGTAACGAGCAGGGTTTTCAGGAGAATGTAGAGGTCATACCAAAGCGACCAGTTATCGATATATTTGAGGTCCAGCTTGACGATGTCATCGAAATTGGTGATCGTGTTTCGGCCGCTGATCTGCCACAGTCCGGTCAGCCCAGGTTTCATAGACAAGCGGCGCTTGTGCCAAAGGTCATATTTTTCAACCTCATCCAGGGTAGGAGGCCGGGTGCCGATCAGCGACATCTCCCGCTTTAAGACATTGATAAACTGAGGCCACTCATCCAGGCTAAATTTTCTCAAAAACTTTCCCACTCGAGTTATGCGGGGATCATCGGCTATCTTAAACACTGCTCCCTGAAGCTGATTGCGGGCCAAAAGCTCTGCCTTGCGCTGCTCGGCATCCTGATACATAGAGCGAAACTTGTATAGGGTGAAAATGCGGCCATTTTCCCCCATCCGCTTCTGTTTGAACAGCACTGGCCCGGGAGAGTCAAGCTTAATGGCTATCCCGATGATCGGATAGAGAATGAGGAAAATCGCACCCCCAATCACTCCTCCAACCAGATCGATCAGGTTCTTGATCATGAGGTCAAAGGGACTTAGCTTAATCGGTGAGTAGGTAATCAGCGGAATGCCATCAATAGTGCCCAGGAAGGTGCTGGAAATCCTGATGGCTGGATTGGCTATGGCTACATGGGAAGCTATGCCCATAGCCTCAATATCTAGGATAATCTCTTTTAGATCAGTAAAGCTCTTGCGGCTGGTGCAGAAGATAACATTGTCTACTACCTCCCGCATCAGGATATCCCGCAAATCCACCAGACTGCCCAAAATCGGATACTTTCTAGCCAGGGGAAAGCAGCCCTCATCATCCTCATCATCCTCTCTGATCAGCCCATCCACTCGAAGCCCCCAGTGGACATTCTGCTCAATACTTGAGATGATCCTGCAAGCCACATCGGACAAGCCAACAATCAGGGTTCGGCGGTAGTTGTAGCCCCGATCCCGCAGCTCGCTCAGCCTTTGTTTGATGACCAGCCGAAACAGGGACTGCAAGCTGACCGAGATCAGGATAAAGCCCACCATGATCAGCCGGCTAAAGTGCGAAATCCGAAAAAGGTAGGCTATCAGGGTGATAAGCATGAAATTAATAACATGAGAAAACAATATCTTATTTGCACATTGCCAGAATGTCTTATAGCGAAAATCATAAATTCCCCAGACCGAAAAGATGTAGGGCACAGCCAAAGATGAAACCAGCAGTATCCAGATCAGATTTTGAAACTCAGGGCCATGCATCCCCTGTATCCCAAACAAGGCAGAGCGCAAACTGATCGACACACAATAGGCAAACACTAAGATCATGACATCAACCAGCATGATCGCCCGCTTGATCCCATACGAATAGTGCTTGAGCATTCCTATTATCCCCCCTAAACCTGTTTGCCGTCGCGCCTAATGGCGCGATAAGGATTTTATCCTGATTTTTAGGATTTCGGCCTCCTTGGTGTCAGATACCTGGCCATGATGGAGTGGACTTTGAGATGAAAAAAACAGAAAAGCCAGATCTTGGCAGAAGATTTAAAATACCCTCTTATCTTTTTTTCGGTATCCAGGGGCGTTTTCTTCAAAGTTTCTTACGCTGATAGATTACAAATCGCTCTTAGCTAACTGCAATTAGTCTTAGCTAGAAGGGCCTTCATCCCCTTTAGCCTTAACTATCTCGCCTACCCTTCTCTTATATCTTCGCTCTTATTTATTAGCTACCATTCAAGAGACATAACCCTAATAAGAACTAAGCCCCTTTGAGGGTTTATGGTTGTTCTGATATAGGGTTTATGGTGTCTGATATATAAGAGCGTATATCTTTATCCTACCCTACCTTAATTTATCCTACTCTAC
>Ga0123519_10008778_pt1 | contig 15347 bp, 17 predicted proteins | sample YelNatPaOPRAMG02_FD_87396 | JGI IMG/M metagenome (GOLD analysis project Ga0123519, IMG submission 87396) | Hot spring microbial communities from Yellowstone National Park - Yellowstone National Park OP-RAMG-02 (version 2) | ecosystem: Environmental > Aquatic > Thermal springs > Hot (42-90C) ...
CGGGTGCCGGAAAATAACGAAACAATCCTCTTCTCGCCGAACATTGAGCGAAGAATAGCAAATGACGAAGTAGAAGAAGAAGGGAGATAGGCAAGGGTGCCGGAAAATAACGAAACAGTCCTCTTCTCGCCGAACATTGAGCGAAGAATAGCAAATGACGAAGTAGAAGAAGAAGGGGCATAGGCAAGGGTGCCGGAAAATAACGAAACAGTCCTCTTCTCGACGAACATTGAGCGAAGAATAGCAAATGACGAAGTAGAAGAAGAAGGGGCATAGGCGAGAGAGCGTGTTCGCACGGCGGGGCGTTGATGAGGCTGTAGTGGTACGAAGGGCGCGAATTCTAGGAATCCTTGCATTGATGGGTTCGCGCAGAGGCAAGAAACGCATGGCGTTCGTGAACTTTAACGCCGCCATCAATACGAGGAGATGTGCAGTCCTGAAGATGAGACCCACGGAGCTAACGCGAGCGAACTCTGTGGGGGAACCTCTCGAGGTCGAGATGTACCAGGAGAAGCTGAAGCTGATACCAGTCGGCGAGTCGGGCAACCCAGCGAAGTGTCTGTGAGTCGGTATCCATACCCTACGTGGATCGTGCTGATGGCACGAGGTCTCTGATAGGCTAGAACTGGCGGCGATCCACGTTTTCCCGACCAAAGTTCCGTTGCATACGTTGTGTACAACAGACAGCAAAGTGGAGGCGTCGGCCTCAACTCGAGAAAACGCGTCCACTGGTCCGTACTTGTCACTGGCAACGAGAGTGCCTATACGTACACATATGCGTAGGCATGCGCCTGTACGAGCACCCTAAGCTCTTGAACGTATCGCAGTGTGTAGAGGTCTATGAGATATATTTTGAATCTAGTGTGGCACCTTAAATACGTATAGAGGTATGGAAAGGCGGTTGGTTGTAGAAAACGGACGTGCTTGCATTTCGTATCGGTATTGGCATCTAAATCCGTTACAGGTTCAAATAGAAGACGGAACTGCTTGCGCTGTTCCTGCGTACCAATTTTTTTCGAACTTGTTTTCGATGTGCTGCCTCCACATTCGGAATGCGGCAAAAACGGCGGACGGATGCATACATAGATATAGGAGTCCCGATGACCAGTCCGGTGTTGCGCCTTCGATATTTTCCCGCTGGAATTCTTTACGATACAGGGATCAAGACGATTTGCGACGCAATCGAAAATGGCTCATAGAGTAAACGATACCAGGATCATATTCATACGTTTCAGCCTCTACTCTTCTTCTTTCATTACGCGTAGCATGCCAGAATCACGAATCCCTTAACGTATCAATCTCTCGGTTTCAAGGCTACTCACGAGCGCAGCGATTCATCCCATCGGATTGAAGAGGACGGAAAACTCGACGTCGTCCCGTAACGACTTGTTTGAAAGCACATACCGAAGGTTCACGGAACCTCTCACGCCAAATGAGGGATTCTGCTCAAAATTCAAATCCTCCTCTTTTCGTTCTCGTCGTCGAAACAAAGATCTACAACAGCATGATTCGCCTCACTAGTGATACTCACCGAGGCTGCTGTCTCGGGTGTTTGCATAGAGCAGGGTCGTGGCCCCCGGACTTGTATCATCGGAGCGATCGGTCCCAGTGGAGAATACGTCAACGTTTTGCACGAAGCGAGCGTACGCGGATCGAAAATTCTCGACACGATCTCCAGTTCGGGTTTTCCTCTCCGTTCTAGTTTCAGCATGAACGACATCGTGTTCTACAGATCATCTATCGAATGGAATCGCGTGCGCTTCCGCTTCCTAGAGCAGAGTACTGGGCGAAGAAATCGTTCACAAGTAGCCCGTTATCTTAGAGTATGGCCCCTGACACGGGAACCAGGGAGCAGGGTCCAATGAAGCCTCCTGTCCCCGTCCACCGCATATATCGAGCAGGAAAGGAAGCGTTCACGAGTCTCGAAGTGGCCCTCGAAGAAAGCGAAGGCGTTTTGGATCTCCGAGGGACACATGACCACAAATGAGTATCGCTGCTGTGAAGAACGTACAATGGATTAATTCGAAGAAGTCGAACATTGCGAGCGATGCGCCGATCGTGCACTTTTTCTGTGCATAAAGCGCGTGAACATCAGCCTCAAGCAGCAAAATCGGGACCAGAACGCTGAGGTGAACATCGTTTAACTGTTGACAACGGATCCGAAGCCGCAGGAAAGACGGGCGTACTTCTCTCCGGAGAGAAGACAGAGGGAAACAAAACAGTTGAAGCAGAGGCTGACGAACGCCGGTGATGAAGACTATGATTATGACACATACTCTATCGAGTACGCTCGAAGTAGCCGGATGGACTCGTTCTGTTTTATTCAAACGTGGATATAGTAGATGCACGCTGCTCTTGATAGGAGGCGCTGGTGTGCATAGTGCTTGCCCGAGTCACCAACTGGCTCGCCAACGCGCGTGTCAGTCCGTTGTCGCTAGCCCCGGCCGCATGCCGTACCAAGACACAAGCGGCTCACAGGGAATCACACCACCTTGGCTTCGTATAAGCAACTCCTGTGACTCACTCACACACACACACACACACAAAGTCGTTTCTACAGAGTCCGCTTTGGCTAGAGGATCACTGCAGGCTCCCTGAGGGAGCACATCTTCGAAACGTCACTATAGGCGATCGAGGACGATCATTCGCATTGATTGCAGTTCTGGCACCTGGTGTTCCTCTGTCTGAGCCACAACCCCGCGAGCGCCGACCAATCTCACATTCTAGCCTCTTGGCTGAAGGCTGCGCAATACGGATGGGCGTGCTGGCCCAGCGTTTCATCTACCTCCTCGCTGATGGGTACCGAGCCAAGACCCGCGCTCCTATACCGCAACGCAATCCGTATCCGATGGCGAATGTGAGACTCTATGGCCAGAATTCTTCCTAGCAGCTAGATTTCTCCAAAGCGCCGTGCCGCTTTAATAGGGTCCCATATGCAGCCTGTCAGAGCGCGCACTGACAACGAAACCGGATCCCGCGTCAGGTGGACCACGCCTCGAGCAGCCGCCCTCAGCGGAATGATAAAAAAGTGGTCTACCCGCGTCCGGTGTCCGCACTGGCTCTCTTCACGCTCTTGCGGATGCGTACGACAGGCTCGGCGCATCATGGATCGTATGGAACGACCAGTCTATTCGAAACAATGAATGGGTCTTGGAACTTGGACGTATCACGAAGTATGATGGATGCTTTCCCGAGTGCCCAGTTGCAACGCGCACTCTAGAATCCAGGTACATTGTCAGGGCCCTATCCAACAAAATCAGGGATTTCATCCGCCAGGCACGCATGCCTGTGGATCAACGCGCGGGACACGTGTCCGATCGGTTGGAAGCGCCTCCGCGATTCTCGAAGGCGCACACGCATACGCAAAGCCGTATCCGATTCGTGTTTTGCGTTCGCCTCGAAACAGACTGCATGGCAGTGGAACACACGACCTCAACAAACCTATCTAACTGGGACAACTTTCTTAACTTAGAATCTTGTTCTCAAGACGAACAAAATGGTGAATGGGAGGTACGTTCGGGTATCATACCTACTTCAGGGCGGTTCGAGACGGACTCGTCCACCGACTTTGGTGGGTGCACTGTCGCCGCGGAGTCGCTGCCACAGTCGCCTCGTGCTGCATCATTTTGTTTAGAGGACACAGCGTGGAGTTCTCGCGACATGGGCATTGGAGACTACCTGTTGTTATCTCGGGCACTCAGCGATCTCGCGGTCGAGAATCAACGGCTGAGGGAACGCGTTTGCGAACTGGAAGCGCTCGTGTGCGCGCAAAGCACTCGCACTGTGGAAGCGAGGAGCTCGCCAGACAACCCGAATGAGGACGCGTCGCAAGCTAGCTGCGAGACAAACGGAAAACCTCCGACAAATGGTCAGCGAATGATTGTCGGTTTCGCTTGTGTCACCAAGTCGGTGCTGCGAGAACTCGCCTCGTTCTTGACTATCTCGAACGGTCAACTGGGCTGGACGGGAGCGTCACAAGTTGGTACACCGCCACCGAGTGAGAATGAGGACGCGAAAGGGTATCTGTTTTCGTCTCCATGTACGGAATCGGAGTCGATAGCGAAAGGCTCGACGAGCGAGCCGGGCTCAAGGTGGCGCTCTAAGAGAAGCACATCAGCGGATGACCGCCACGCACCCGATGTGCCGGGCGCGAAGCGCGCCCGGCACGAGGCGAAGAGCAGGGTGTCTTATTGTGCCGCAGCACGTTTTGCGGCGAGCGGTGCGATTTACAGTATCTTCTTCTTTTTCAGTCTGGCGTTGCTGCCTCCTCTTTTCGATATGTTGGGGTTTGCATTCGAGCCGTGGCTCGCAGCATCGCGCACCCTTGCGCTGCCCGCAACGTAGTCGCGGGCTTTCATATGCTCATGGTGTCGAACGGGAATCGGATAGAGACGGCGTCGTACAACCTTGGAATTCATGTTGGTACGCGCGGACGTCTAGTTTGCAAGAGCAAGCAATATGAAATGAACAGGAATTCTCGGGATACTTGCGTGATGTCCGTGATGAAGGAAGAGAGCGCAAGTCATCCGCATGCGCACCTATATTCTACGAATTTCAAACCACGAACATCGTCGGGAATGGATGTCCAATCCAGCAATGCTACGGCTTGCGAGCGCCGCAAAGGCGCAGCACTGGCGTCTGCAACCCCTGGCACCACCGGCAACCGCATACGTATGACGCCACGGTGATTGACAAGGTGCTTGCTGGGTCGTGGATACTGGGACAGCACGCTTCGCGTCGTGGGCATCGCCTCGGTCAGCGCTTTTGTGTATAAAATCCACCATATCGAGCTGACGGATTTTTAGACTGTATCAGACATTGCATAGATATTTACCGTGTTCATCACAAGTGATTTGGCGACCACAGACGATCTCGTGTTCGTGTCGGGAGGCTCGGGCCGAGGCAGCGATTCGCGACGCGTCTGCGTTTCCCTGCAAGCGACTCGTCCCTGACGCTAGAGCTGATGGATGCGCCCGTATTTCGCTAGTTCACGCGCGACTCCGGGTACTTGATGCTGCAAATCCTCTGTCAATACCGAATCGAGTCGGTGCCTATGGACAATCTGGTTTTGGAATCGCGCCGGACTGGATCGCCTGCGCGAGCTTCGATGACGAGTTCTGCAGTGCCAGGCTAGTCCTTTTCTTGGACGCAGCCACCTTCCTCAAACAACAGGCAACGTTCCGCAAAACTTTATTCGAGTCGAAGAGCGCCGGCAACACCCTTGATGTTGACGATTATTCTCGGAGAACGCACTCGCATGGCAGGTTTCAGCGCAGTCGCCTTGCAGTTGGATTCCCCGCGAAACCGCGAATGCACTGCGTCGTTGCGAAATGCAGCGCGACACTCGAACACGGTTTCGTGTCGATGGACTCCAGAATCATCGGCCTCGAGTTATCGAATCTGTAACAGCATCTATGCAAGGCCGTCAGAGGTCGACTTGAAACCAGCGCACACGTGACGACCTCCGCACGAGGTGCTCACGACTCGTGATGCACCGCCGCGTCAGTGTCCACGGGCGTCGATGGCGATACCTTCGGTGGTGTTCGGGCGCGCCCCGGCTCCCGCAAAGTTACAATTGGCTCCGGGTACTGGTCGCCCAGGGTCACTTGAAACGCCTCTTGCATTTTGCGATTCCATTTCCATGGCGTTTGGATCAGAGCGTTATCCACCCAGAAGAGCTCTGGGCACCAGCGCTTTGTGAACGTTGCCCGAGGATCGAACTCATACGCCTGCTTCAGCGGATGGAAATAGCGAGAACCGCTGCGCGGATCGTTTCCGACTCCCGCAAGATAACACCAGTTCCCCCAGTTGCTACATGGGTCATAGTCGAGGAGCTGTGATTCGAACCATTCGGCGCCAAGTCGCCAGTCCAATCCCAGGTCGTTGATCAGGAATGACGCGACGACCTGACGCGCTCGATTGGACATAAAGCCCGTGAGCCGCAGTTCTCGCATAGCGGCATCAATGAAGGGAACCCCCGTACGCCCCTGGCACCAGGCCGTCAAGCGTGCATCTGGCGAGACGTCCTCGCGCTGTCGTACAACAGCGGAACGCACTCCGCTTTGTGAAGTTTTAGAGGCACCGCGGACGCCTCGCAGACCCCGCCGCTTAAAAATTGCGTTTCCATGATGCATTGCAGTAAAGCGGAAAAAGTCTCGCCAGAGCAGTTCGAACAGCAGCCAATACGTGGATTCATTGGATTCCACGCGGCGCTCAAAGTCCCGCACTGCATTGTAGATCAACCGCGGCGATATACAGCCATGGGCAAGGAAGCAACTGAACTTGGAGGAGTAGTCGGGTCCCTCCAAGCCGTTCCGCGTTTCCTTATAGCTGGCGAGCGATTGCGTCTCCCATATCCAATCCTCGAGGCGGGAAAGCGCAACCGTCTCGCCTCCGTGAAAATCGTAGCAGGCTCGCGGGTCTGGATAGGGTCGCATGAGCAGCAGCTTGGGCGGCTCAGCGCCGATACGCGTCGCCTCAGCGGGATACTCTATGGGCAGGGCGCCAGACCAGTCTATGGTATTGAAGTTGCTGGCATCGTCTGGTAACAGTGTAAGCACCTCTGGACACTGCCAGGTCTCGCGAACGGTCCAGCTTCGCTCTACGAGTCGACGGAACGTCGTGAATGTATCCGGGAAAACGCGATCCACTGCTGGTGTACCACGAGTTTTCGGAACTGGTGACTCGGCACGCAAGCTGATGTCTTTTGCTTTGCCGGGGAACGGGTACGGTAGGTCTTCAATATGCACGAGTGTTGCGTTCCATACTGCATGGCACTGGACGGGCGCGGAGATCTGGCCCTGGGCGGCAACTTGTGCAAGCGTCCTAACGAGGGCATTTTCAGTGGCGATCTCCTCCTCGGTGACCTCCTTGCTGAAAATGAGATGCTGCACCCCGAATTTTTGCACTAAGCGGGGGATGACATCCACCGGTGAGCCGATCTCAACGATTAGCTCTTGACCACGACTCCGGAGTGCCTGTCGCAGGTCTACGATGCACTCCCGCAGGAAGTATGCGCGATGCTCACCAATGCGGAGGAAGCCTCCAAATCGGGACTTTCCGAAGAAGTAGCGCTCATCAAACACGTAAACACAGAGCAGGCTCTCTGCGCGGTTCGCAAGACGTAGCGCTTCGTTATCGTGCAAACGGAGATCGTTTCGGAACCAGAGCAACGCGGTGCCCGGTAGAGAATCAGGCCAGCGTTTCGAGTCTGTCGGAAAAACGAGCGAATCAGCATACGTCGTTCCTGTATTCGGGAGCACTTTTTCCGGTTTAGGTGTGATGTCGGTGAGATCTGGCTCAAAACGCCCATCCAAATCCCAGCCGAACCATTCCCACTGAACCGCGACCAGTGGTGTCCGGTGTCGCCTTGAGGCTCGCTGGCGAGTCGCTCGAACGCCAACACCGTCACTTATTGGGTGCAGGGCAGGCCGCAGACCCCGCTGCAACTGTCTTGTCCCGGAGTGTGCAGGCAACACAACGTACATGGCGTGTCTACGGTGCTCGAACGCCCGTTCACAGTACCTATCACCAACGCGTGCCAACCGATGACCTCTAGGTTGCGGCTGCTGCGATGATGGCGCGCCCTGGCTACAGTCGTTGCGTCTGCCGGTGCTGTTTCAAGGCTCGTATCAACGGAGGTTTCCTGTTGCTTCGGCGAGCATCGACTTGATCTGACCTCGTTATTGAGCAGCAATTGTCTTATTTCGGTCACGCTGCAAACAAGGGCGTGATCGACGTCTCTACTTGCTGAGCACCGCTCCAATGAAAGCGGAGGCTGGCACGTCCGAGTCGCGCGTCGGCACGCTGGAGGCTTTCCCGTCCCGCGTGGCGTACTTTTACGACCATGACGTCGGCAACTACTATTACGCTTTGGGACATCCAATGAAACCCCATAGAATGCGAATGGTTCACGAGCTTCTTATTGCTTACGGAGTTCACGAGAAACTGCAGGTACTGCAACCGCCTCGCGCAACGGAGCGAGATCTGACGCGCTTCCACTCCGACGAGTACATCGAGTTCTTGCGGCGCATCACCCCGGAAACCGCACAGAAGCAGCTGGACCAATTGCAGAGGTGTAAGTTTTCATTTTCGCACTGATGAAACGGTTCGCGCGCCGGCTCTTCACTGATGACAACCAGGCTTCCTCTACCGAGACCAAAGAGGCTGGATGCAACGAGGGCGTACTCCGGAATCCGCAACCGCTAGCTCGCTGAACGTGAGTAACGGTTGTGCTGCCCAGTCTGAGAAGAGCCCCAGCGAATCGCACGTTCGAGCGCGTATACCCCAGAACTTGAACTAACCATTTCCGTCAATTAGTTGGCTTGTTTGAGGATTCCCCCTGTTTTGATGACATCTATCGCTTTTGCCAGATAAGCGCCGGCGGCTCCCTAGCCGGTGCTGCCCGCCTGAACCGCGGTTTCTGCGACGTGGCTATCAACTGGTCAGGCGGACTGCATCACGCGAAGAAAAGTGAAGCTTCCGGTTTCTGTTACGTCAATGACTGCGTGCTGGCGATTTTAGAGTTGCTCAAGCATCACGCCCGCGTTCTATACTGTGACATCGACGTACATCATGGCGACGGCGTCGAGGAGGCGTTCTACACGACCAACCGGGTGATGACGTGCTCTTTCCACAAATTCGGGAACTTTTTTCCTGGTACCGGCGATGTGCGAGACATTGGATACGGCCCTGGAAGACACTACGCACTTAATTTCCCATTGCAGGACGGTATCGACGATGTCTGCTATCGCGAAATCTTTGCTCCGATCATGTCCAGAGTGATGGAATGGTATCAGCCGACCGCAGTCGTGCTCCAATGCGGGGCCGACTCCCTCAGTGGCGATCGTCTGGGTTGCTTCAACCTGTCGCTGGACGGACACGCGCAGTGCGTACGTTTCTTCCAACGCTACGGCGTCCAGTTGATGCTGCTGGGTGGCGGCGGCTATACCATTCGCAACGTGGCGCGATGTTGGGCGTATGAAACGGCGCTCGCAGCCGGTGTCGTTCTCGATGACATGATACCCTACAACCCATACTATGAGTACTATGGACCGGATTTTCGATTGCGAATTCGACCAAGCAATATGGAGAACCTGAACACGCCGAGTTACTTGCATCGAATGATGGTGCAGTTGCTCGAAAGTTTGCGATCGCTTCCGCACACACCAAGCGTTCCCTTCCATTCGGTCCCGGCCGACGTGATCAGCGATCCGTTGCTGCGAAAGTTCTCAGCTCCGGTACCTCTCAGCGATGACGAGCATTCCGTCTGCAGTTCAGACTGGGATGATTAGAGCTGGGCAAGTGAGCACGGCATTTTGGCGCCCTCTATGATCCGAGGCGGGCACACGCGTGCCAGGCGGATCGCGGGTGTGCAGTGCTCGCACGCATCGACCGCATCGCTGGACACGCACACGAGAGGGATCGCGCGGGAGGCGCTAGCGCGAGCACCATCGCTACGGCGAGCTCGAGAGATGATCCTGAGGCAGCCGCTGGTTCACGTTATGCATGAAATGCGGGCTGGCGGCACCTTCCGTAGGGAGCGCAAGCGCGGGACAGATCTATACAAACTTGCCAAAGGCGCTTGTCACTGCGAGCGTACGTTTCGTTTTACGGCCTATGCGGGTACATGGAAGCGGGTTTTTGTTGTATGGTGTGCAAGTAGCAACACCCGTTGACGACATCGCATGCTCTGCTGCGGCCTTGGATGCACAGTTTCCGTAGCGCATTGGCGCTGTCACTGCGTGATGGCGCGGCAGGCAGTGCCAGCGTACCTTGCTGATGCTGCTGTCGCCGTTGTTACGTTCTGTTACGCTTTCCGTGCTAGTAAAGCCGGTGCTTTCTCCGAATGAGTCGTTCTGATCCGGTTGCTGGAATCCGCAATGGTGCGTGGCTGTTCCCAGGTCGCTCTACAGCGCATATGCTTGCCCTGAGTCGTTCACTGAGGCACTGCCTCACAGCGAGTGCGAATATGAGAGCGACCTCTAGGCGCTTCCAGGCACCAGCTGAAATGCACGCTCTGCACTCGTTCGAGGGCTCTAGTCCGCTCCACAGATTTCCCGCAGCCAGCGTCCATAGAGCGTCATGATGCGTGCCCGTGCTGTATCATCTGCAGCGTTGCAGGCTGCTTGATATTGGCTCGCTACGACATACATTCGGATCATTGTCTTTTCCCATTCAGAAACGATGCGCGAGCAGCACCCAGCTGGAATGACAATATCCGATACGAGGCCGGCACAGAGATAAACTTGCGGCATATGTTCTTCCGAGCTGGGTGCAGCTCCAGCTGGCGCTGCGCTCGCTCCGGGCGTCGCTGACGACCCTGGGGCAGTGCCCCGTCCAGTGGTCGCCCCAGGTTCCGAGTAGGGAAGCCGCAGGATCAGTGGTCGTAGCCAAGCCATCTCCGCGCCCTTCTGGGGATGCAAAAATACCTGAATCTGTTCTGCATAGAGCGTTAGTTCTTGAGCAGGTACGGCAACATAGAGCGGACCCGGCGGAGGCGCCGTTCGCCGCGCGACGTACGCCTGCACTTGGTCTCGGAGGATCCTTTCTACTGGCTTTCGCTGGGGCGGCAGCAGGAACCCGTGACCCGAGCCTGAAGCAGGGTTCGGCTCTTCTCGACCGTTGTCGCTGTGGTTTCCGGCGTCACTGCAAGCAACGAGCGGGCGCGACACAAAGAGCACCCATCGTCGCGGCGCTTTCTGGGGCCTCTGAGCGCCAACCGGCACCCACATACCTCTCCCCCGGGGCTGAATTGCTTTTCGCGATCCCACAGCGTTTGCGAGAACGAAAGAAAGACTCGTATTGTGGCGACAGTCTTGCTCGTTCAAACTTGGTGAACGGTGATTCCGTCCAGCCTAGTGTAGCTCATTTTGCAACTCGGTCAACGGGAGCGCGTTGCGGTCCAGCTCGTGTACACTGCGCTCGCCAAGCGGAAACCGCACCAGAGCAATGACTGGAGAGCCGAAGTTGGAACGATCGGACGGCCCTGCGGATGCTTCATCCTCGTCAAGCGTTTTCCATCCACCCGAGTCCGATGGAAAAGAAAAACTGAACTGCTCGCTCTCTTCCTGCCTCGAGATATCTCCGAGTATTTTTTTGCGGGGGACGTACAGCGTCGATATTTGACGTTCAGCAATGCGGGCATACGGATGCATACGTAATTCTTGGGGTTTCGGTTGTGTTGTTTTTGGCGAGGTTCCTTCGGCGGTTTGGCAATAGAATTCGATACGTCATTGTCATCAAATGATTCGCGATGCCTACAAATAAAGCTTCGTAAAATAACCCGTGTCATCGTCCAATGCATACGTACAGGTCGCCATTCTTTTCTGTTCCCAGCGCATACCAAGGCCGGACAAAGCATGTTTCAAGTTTCCGATTTGTCTGGTCCATGGCACCTCGTATTCTTCATGACACCGGGAAGAGACACAACCTGAAGGGGGTACGCCCCAGATGGACCACCCGTTCCATTTCATTCTAAAGAGGATGAAACTTACACTTGAAGGCTACGTGGTTGCCATTAGTGACCAGCGAAGAGACCGCTCTTCCTGAACAGATGCTTTCGCGTTCCACCCACTGTGGCATAGGAATTTCCTCAAGAACAGGTGCTAGATTCCACTGGCAACGCCGCAGGAGTTGCGCTCGCCTGAGACTCTGGCTAACGTGCTGGAGACGCGACGTAAGGGCTGGCGTCCTGCAACACTATCGCTCCAACACTGCACATCCTTAAGGATTTCTGTTCCATGAATGTTTTGAACTGGTCTGGCAAAGGCCCTGGCAGTTGCACGACGCTGGCCAATACGCGTGAATCGAGCACTTCGTTGACGGCACAGGAAACGCGTGCCGAACCGAGCAACTCTCTGTGCTGGATATACTGCACTTGCAGACGCCCAGCTACGCAGCAAAAGGTTGCACGTTCAACTCGAACGCTGACGCTGGCGCCGCAAGACCAAAGTTCTTCAGTGCCTGCGGGTGGAGCCAGCCCATACTCCCGAGCGCGAACCGAGCCCCGTTGGGCCGCTCCACAAGAATCGTCGCTCGTCGACCTGGAAAAAAGAGGTCATCGTGACAAGCTTCTGGGTCCAGTCGGTAACCTGCATTGTATCCCAAGGACTTCAAATTCAAAGCGAGTATGATCCGATCGAGAAGATGCTTCACGATCTCGAAACCTGCGCGGACGTCACTATAAACTGCCGCAAGATGACGCTCATTTCGGGCTCCGGTCTCGCTTTTGGAATCAAGCAGGACGACATCACCGGCCTCGAAAAGGCGCAGAGGAAGCGGCGCTTCCCGATGCTCGCGAAGTGTCTTCAACAGCCCCACGAGAAGACTGGTCCGGCATTCCTCGAATTCTAGAGTTTTGGGATTATGTAGACGCACAGCTGGCGACTGTGCATCGCTGCGTTGCAGCATTTCGGTATTTTCAGCGTGCGACACGGTTACCCAGGTTAAAACCTCGATGTATCCCTGTTGCGCGAGCTCGCGACGAAGGTGATCTGTTAAGCGCTCCAAGGGTCGCCACTGCCCGACTGGCACACAGGGAGCAGTGCGCTCAGGAACATGATCGAAACCATAACTGACGCCTACGTCCTCCGCAACGTCACACGGATGGAGGATGTCGCTCCTGAAGACTGGTACCTGAACGTTGAGGACCTGATCGAATGCCTCGTTTTCCACGACAGACACTAGGTGCAACTGCATGCGCTGAAGGTGACGTTCCAGCTCCGATACCGAGAGCGAGACCCCCAGTAGCGATTGTACGTAACGCGCAGAAACCTGCATTTGCGCGTCCTCGACCCACGGTGTGCATAGCGTTTGCGAATCGAGCACGTTGGCTTTGATCGCTGCAAGCCTATCCTCCGGTAGCGGTTGATCGTAGTGAATCGTCACTGGCTCCACATAAAACGCCGGCAGACAATACCGGGAGAAGGAGGCCACGATGACGGTCAGCGCGGTGGTGAGCTTCACTAGGTCCGTTCCAGTGCATTCGATCAACATATTTCGCGTGCTAGGACGGATTTTGGTTCGATCACCATTGATGATAGGCGGGAGCGATAGCACCTGATCCTCGCTATCATGAAGGAGCGGGTACGCCTGTGCACCTTCCACGAGCGGCAGGTAGCGTTTCAGATGCTTGTCGAGTCGGTAGTGCTCTATGATTTCGAGACCGCTCAGCTCGCGCTCAGCGGCCAATGGTCGAAAGCGAATCTCTCTGGGGTCTTTCACCGTGTAGGTGCAGGGCCCCTTGACAGTATCGAGGTCGTGCGTACCGATCGCGACGAGCGCACGGCGACGACCTAGGTTTTGATGAAGGTGCTCCTGCAGATCCATCAGCGACTGATACCGCAGCGGATCCGATAGGTCTATACCGCGCAGCACTGCAGCCACAATGTATGGGCGCAGTGCATTCGTTCTCACAAGGATCCGCTCCCGCGGCTCCGTTCGCTGCAGCAGAAACGCAGCTGGTTTATCAATGCCGCGGAAGACGCGAAGCGCCTGCACTAAGCCTTCGAAGCACAACAAGTCTGGACGGTTTGCCGGTACCTCGATTTTTAAACAAGCGACGTGCTGGTCTAGAGGGCCTGCGTATTTTTCGACGTCGTCGATGGAGTCTGACCAACCAGAGCGAGCGCGCTGGCCGCCGAGCAGGTCGCTCAGCGGCTCGTCCTCCACGGTTTCCACTTCTAGACCATACGAGAAGCAGAGTTGCTCTAGCGCCGCTTCATCGAGATCAGAATCCAGTGCCTTCAAGAATCGATCGCGTATAACTGTTACGGTTGGCATAGACGGCTGCGGTACGTCGTCGAGCAACAACTCCAGCGCAGAAGCCCGCGTGTACTGATCGCCATGCGCCTATGAGCGCGCTCTGCTAGAACGCTGCTCTGTCGATGCATCGTGGAGCGGGACAGCGGGTTCCTTTCATGGGATATGGGAAGCGGGCATGCTATACATCAATCATGCGGGGTACAAAAAGTTTGGTGCGAAGCGTTCCGGGGATCGTGTTTGCTATCATTTGATCAGGCCCTGGCACGCGCCGAGTCAACAGTTAACCAGAGCTTGGTCATGATGAGGTGCTTTCATGTACGAACCATCCATGGAAACGTGATCCGGCTTGTATGCGGCTCACCGGCCTCGATGGTTTCCTTTTCGAAGATCTGTGATACCTGCGGGTGCGTTGGTGGTGGTGATGGTGGCGGCGACAATGTCCTCCGCTCCGCTGCGTCCATGACAAAGGGCATAGCTCGTCGTCTGATGTTCCGAAGAGTATTTACTTTGGACTCGAACGTAGCCCTTGGGAAACTTTCGGGAATATCTCTACGTGGGTCCGCGCCTTGTATCCACGAAACCTAGGGCGCGCTTCTGTTTCCGGCATCTACCTCTGTGCATCACATTGGTCCTTTCGCGAGTACACCGGACGACGGCCGGAAAGTCACCGCTAGCGAACGCCTTGTAAAAGTCGAAAGCAGTGTATAGTTGTGGCGAGAAACTTGCCCCAGACGAAACGTCTCCAACTGATGTGCAGACGCTTCCCCGTCTTTTTGGACCGGCCACCTTCTACTGGTCTCAAGTTTTTCTCATATAGTTCCACCTTGAGACGTTGCCCAACAAAGTTCTCTCGCGTCCACTCTGCAGGTCTTTTCTCCATCATCGCACGTCTTCTTATTTTGATAGCTGCATGAAAGTCTCTATTCACGAACTCCATACGTTTCTTGCCATCACTGGTTGTACTCACTGATGCAAGTAGTCCACGAACGTTCGCCCTCCTTTCCATTTGCTCTTCCGTCAGGGCTCCGTACTTTGCCATATCCTCGGAGCTCTGCTGGTGCTTTTCCATCCCAACTCTCTGAAGCGTACACCCCCAGTTCATGATGTGTATACGACGTTCGGAACTCATCTACAGGTATCGTGTCGAAACGCGGTGCACATTCCTTGTACGCTCTCGTCCTTGGAGCTGGCGTAGTTCCTTTATGGGTCTTCCTGCGCCCTGCTCCGTATGCCACTACGAGCCTCTGACTCTCGTCCTCCTTCAAGGCTCTCAACTGATTGAAAAAATTCGCGAATGCACGCTGTTTTCCACAGTACAGGTTCATACGCAGACGAGCCCACCGGGGCTTGGTATACTCCTCCCACAGCGCATCCCAATGGGCAACACGAATTTTCACGAACTCCCGAAAAGCTTTAAAGTCTGCTCCGCGGCTCGCCACCTCGCCCATAACTTCCAGGTGATCCTTGATTCCTGCATTCCACGTCTCGATTTTCTTCCTCGCATTCATGATTCCCGATTCTCGACGGTATCTCGCTCTCGAGAGCTTGAAAAGACGCATGTCTCTCTGACGTAAGTCACCGTC
>Ga0123519_10008784_pt1 | contig 15343 bp, 14 predicted proteins | sample YelNatPaOPRAMG02_FD_87396 | JGI IMG/M metagenome (GOLD analysis project Ga0123519, IMG submission 87396) | Hot spring microbial communities from Yellowstone National Park - Yellowstone National Park OP-RAMG-02 (version 2) | ecosystem: Environmental > Aquatic > Thermal springs > Hot (42-90C) ...
AGCCGTCCTCGCGGACTGGTCGAACAGGGCATACCGCCGGTGCAATGGTGGCGCACAGGCTGTTACCGCTACAGCCATGACGACGCCGTTCCAGACGCGTGCGCGCTGCCTGCCCTGCCGCTTCCGCCATTCTTGCGGCAGCAGCTCGAAGCGCATATGCCGCTCACGGCGACCTGCCTCGATCGCCACGAGTACACCAAGCACATCGCTTGCTTCGGTCCGACGCCGCAACAATTTTCAGCGGCGGCACTCGATTTACTGCATGCCGTCAACGCCAGCGGATTCTCGCGCTGGGTGCATGATCATGCTGGGCAGACCGTATCGCGCACGGCGATCGAGCGGGCTTACGCTCGAAGCTTTGGTTTACCGGACGCCCGCTCCCTGCAGTTGCAGTGCGAGTCTTCGATCGGTCATTCCAGGCGCGATGTCTTCACGCAGGCTTACCTCACCATTGCGACAGACCATCTCGCTGAATTTCCGGCCCCGGCGGCTTTTGCGCCAGGGCGCCGTGGCAATTGCGCACCCCGGGTCTTGATTGCGTCAGACCCAAGCAAGGCGCACTGACCCCCACACATCTCGACCACCGCGGCCTCCGACCCCTTGAGGGCTGATGCGGCCTTACCACGACGCCTCGCGCTCCGGCGTAGCGGTGATGCGGTGGATGGACAGGTCGGCGCCGTTGTACTCTTCCTCGGCATCGAGGCGGATGCCGAGCAGCTTCTTCAGCGCGCCATAGACCACGAAGCCGCCAGCGAGCGCCACCGCGATGCCCAGGGCCGTGCCCACGAGTTGCGAGGCCAGCGACACCCCACCCAGCCCGCCCAGCGCCTTTGCGCCAAAAATCCCGGCGGCGATGCCGCCCCAGGTGCCGCACAGTCCATGCAAGGGCCACACCCCCAGCACGTCATCGATCTTCCAGCGGTTCTGCGTCAGGGTGAACATCCACACGAACAGGCCGCCGGCCACGGCGCCGACCACCAGCGCGCCCAGCGGATGCATCACATCCGACCCCGCGCAGACGGCCACCAGCCCCGCAAGGGGGCCGTTGTGCAAAAAGCCGGGGTCGTTTTTGCCCGCGGCCAGCGCCGCCAGGGTGCCGCCCACCATGGCCATGAGCGAGTTCACCGCCACCAGCCCGCTGATCTGGTCGAGCTTTTGCGCGCTCATCACATTGAAGCCGAACCAGCCCACGATCAGAATCCACGAGCCCAGCGCGAGAAACGGAATCGACGACGGCGGATGCGCCGACATCTGGCCGTTGGCGTGATAGCGTCCGCGCCGCGCGCCCAGCAGCAGCACCGCGGGCAACGCAATCCAGCCACCCATGGCATGCACCACGACCGATCCGGCAAAGTCATGGAACGGCGCGCCGAAGGTCGATTGCAGCCAGGCCTGCACACCCAGATTGCCGTTCCAGACGATGCCCTCGAAGAACGGATAGACGAAGGCCACGATGGTGAACGTGGCGATCAGTTGCGGCCAGAATTTGGCGCGCTCCGCGATGCCGCCGGAGATGATGGCCGGAATCGCCGCAGCGAAGGTGAGCAAAAAGAAAAACCGGGTCAGCGCGTAGCCATGTTCGCGGGTGAGCACGTCGTCGCCCACCAAGAAATGCTGGCCGTAGGCGATGCCGTAGCCGATGAGGAAATAGGCGATCGCCGACACCGAAAAATCGGTCAGGATCTTGGACAGGGCGTTGACCTGGTTTTTCTTGCGCACCGTACCGAGTTCGAGAAAGGCGAAACCGGCATGCATCGCCAGCACCAGAATGGCACCGAGCAGGATGAACAGCACATTGCCGCTGGAAGGATCGTGCACCATGATGAGACTCTGAAAGGAGGGATATGCACCACATGCAAACCTCATGCCCGAAATTGCGGCACGGCGCAGACGCCACAGACACAAATGCCAACATACTGTCTGATCTCGGTGCATCGCCTCGCGCCAAGCGCCCCGAAATGCGGCGTTTGCGCACCGTATCGGTGCATCTAAACGCCGCTGCGGCCTGCATAGAATGCTGGTTTCGTTTTCCTCTCTTCGAGCGAGACCCCATGCCCTTCAAAGTCAAGCCCTATGTGTCCGAAGTGACGCATTTCCTCCAGGACCTCAAGCAAAGTGACCCGCAGCTCGAGGACAAGCAGAAGGAAGGCCGCGCCCGGCTTTGGGATAAACCGCAAAATCCCGAACTGACCAAGGCCTTCAAGGCCGCCCGCGTGCCACAGAAGGCCTACGTCTACGGCAACCATTAAAAGCCCAGGGCATGCCTGACACCGCGCAGGACGCCGCGCTGATCGCCCCCGCGATCGACAGCACCCCGGCCACGGTGGACGGCATGGCGGTGGCGCGTCTGTATGGCGAGCCGCTGTTCGAGCTGCCGCAAGATCTCTACATTCCGCCCGACGCGCTCGAGGTCTTTCTCGAAGCGTTCGAAGGGCCGATGGATCTGCTGCTCTATCTCATCCGCAAGCAGAACTTCAACATCCTCGACATTCCGCTGGCGCAGGTGACGGCGCAGTATCTGAGCTACGTCGAACAGATCCGCCATCACAACCTGGAGCTCGCCGCCGAGTATCTGCTGATGGCGGCCATGCTCATCGAGATCAAGTCGCGCATGCTGCTGCCGCGCCCCCCCTCCGAGCCCGGTGCGGAGCCTGAAGACCCCCGCGCAGAGCTGGTGCGCCGCCTGCTCGAATACGAGCGCTTCAAGCTCGCCGCGCAGCAGCTCGACGCCCTGCCCGTGCTCGGACGCGATTTTTGGCGCGCGCAAGTGCTGTTCGACCGCGACGCCGCGCCGCGTCTGCCCGAGGTCACCGTGAGCGAACTGCAGCAGGCCTGGCGCGACATTCTCAAGCGCGCCAAGCTGCACACCCACCACAAAATCACCCGCGAGCAGCTCTCGGTGCGCGATTACATGAGTCGCGTGCTGCGCCAGCTGCAGGGGCAGCGCTTCCTCGAATTCCACGATTTGTTCGAGCCCGCGCAGGGCGTGCCCGTCGCCGTGGTCACCCTGGTGGCGCTGCTGGAACTCACCCGCGAGGCGCTGGTGGAGATCACCCAGGCCGAGGCCTTCGCGCCCCTGTATGTGCGGCTGGCCTACACGCCGAGCTGATGCCCCCGAGCCGATGCATCAAATCGAACGCTCGTTCGCATGCGCGCTCCGGACGCGGGCATAATGCGCCGGTTTCCACGCGAGCTTCGACATGTCTTCAGACCTCCCCGCTCACGCCACGCCTGAGACTGCGCCCTATGGCAGCTTCCCATCGCGCGCCAGTTCCGAACCGCGCAAGCCGTTGACCCTGCATCGCCTGCGCGCCATGCGCGAGGCCGGCGAAAAGGTCGCCATGCTCACCGCTTACGACGCGGCCAGTGCCAGCCTGCTCGACGACGCCGGGGTGGACTGCCTGCTGGTCGGGGATTCCCTCGGCATGGTGATGCAGGGCCATGCCTCCACCCTGCCGGTCACGCTGGAGCAGATGACCTATCACACCCAGTGCGTGGCGCGCGGCAACCGCACGGCCTGGGTCATCGCCGACCTGCCGTTCGGCAGCTATCAGGGCAGCGCCGAGCAGGCCATTGCCAGCAGCGTGGCGCTGATGCAGGCCGGCGCGCAGATGGTCAAGCTTGAAGGCGGCGGCTGGACCGCGCCGCTGGTGCGCGCCCTAGTGGAACGGGGCATTCCGGTGTGCGCACACCTGGGGCTCACGCCACAAAGCGTGCATGCCCTGGGCGGCTACCGCATCCAGGGCCGCGACGCGCACGCTGCCGATACCCTGCGCCGGCACGCCGCTGAGCTCGGCGCTGCGGGCGCCGCCATGCTGGTGCTCGAACTCGTGCCCTCCGACCTGGCCGCCCAGATCAGCGCCAGCTTTCCCGGCATCACCATCGGCATCGGCGCGGGAAACCGCACCCACGGTCAGGTGCTGGTGCTGCACGACATGCTCGACATCACCTGCGGCCCCAAGCCGCGCTTTGTGCGTCACTTCATGCAAGGCGCGCCCAGCATCCTCGACGCCGTGCGCAGCTATGTGCGCGCCGTGAAAGACGGCAGCTTCCCAGATGAAGCCCTGCATGGCTACACCGCCTGACCCCGTGCGCGACCTGCCATGCTGACTGTCCACACCCTCGCCGACCTCCGCGCCGCGCTGCGTCAACAACCGCGCTGGGTTCTGGTGCCCACCATGGGCAATCTGCACGCCGGGCACCTCGGGCTGATCGCACGGGCGCGCGCCGAACACGTTCCGGTGATCGCCAGCATCTTTGTCAACCGCCTGCAATTTGGCCCCAACGAAGACTTCGACCGCTACCCGCGCACCTTGCCGCGCGACGCCGAGTTGCTGGCCGAGTCCGGCTGTGACCTGCTGTTCGCTCCCGACGAGGCCGAGATGTATCCGCAGCCGCAGACCTTTCGCGTACTGCCCGATCCGGCACTTGCCGGCATTCTGGACGGCGCCGCACGCCCCGGCCATTTCGAGGGCGTGGCCACCGTGGTGATGAAGCTGTTCCAGATGGTGCAACCAACTCACGCCGTGTTCGGCAAGAAGGACTACCAGCAGCTGCTGATCATCCGGCGCATGGTCGAGCAGTTTGCTCTGCCCATCGACATCATCGGCCTCGACACCGTGCGCGCCGACGACGGCCTGGCGCTGTCATCCCGCAACGGCTACCTCACGCCCGAGGAGCGCGCGCAGGCGCCGCAACTCCAGGCCGCGCTGCGCGCCCTGGCTGCAGACGCCCGCAGCGCCACCGCACCCGAGCAGGTGCGTCTGCTGGAACAACAAGCCATGGCGCGGCTGGACCTGCTTGGCTGGACGCCCGACTACCTCACCCTGCGCCGCCGCAGCGATTTGCAGCCGCCCACGGCACAAGACCTGCACCGTGGCACGCCCTGCGTCGCGCTGGCCGCCGCGCGCCTGGGCCGCACGCGGCTGATCGACAACCTGGAGTGCTGACCCCCATGTTGCAAAGCGATGTTCTGATTCTCGGCGCCGGTCTGGCCGGCCTGTCCACCGCGCTGCATCTGGCCGAGCGGTTTCAGGTCACCATACTGGCCAAGCGCACGCTCGATGTCTCGTCCAGCCAATGGGCACAGGGCGGCATTGCCGCCGTGCAGGCCGAGAGCGACAGCGTGGAGGAGCATGTGCAGGACACCCTGGTGGCCGGCGCCATGCTCAACGACCTGCGCGCCACACGCTTTGTCATCGAACACGGCCCAGACGCTATTGCCTGGCTACGCGACATGGGCGTGCCCTTCGACACCGAAGGCACCGCGCTGCACCTCACCCGCGAAGGCGGTCACAGCCAACGGCGCATCGCGCATGTGGTGGACGCCACCGGCGCGGCCATCCAGACCACGCTGTTGGCCCGCGCCAAGGCGCACCCCAATATCGCCCTGCTGGAAAACCATGTCGCGGTCGATCTCATCACCGATCGTCATGTGGACGGCAAGACCAGCCCGCGCTGCTGGGGCGCCTATGCGCTCGATACCGCCAGCGGCCGCGTCGAGACCTTCGCCGCAGCGCATACCGTGCTCGCTACTGGCGGCGCCGGCAAGGTGTACCGCTACACCACAAACCCCGACACCGCCAGCGGCGATGGCCTGGCGATGGCCTGGCGCGCGGGTTGCCGGGTGGCGAATATGGAGTTCATTCAGTTCCACCCCACCTGCCTGTACCACCCCAAGGCCAAGAGCTTTCTCATCACCGAGGCGGTACGCGGCGAGGGCGGCAAGCTGCTGCTGCCCGACGGCACCCGCTTTATGCCCGCACACGATCCGCGCGCCGAACTCGCCCCGCGCGACGTGGTGGCCCGCGCCATTGACTTCGAGATGAAAAAGCGCGGCCTCGACTGCGTCTACCTCGACATCACCCACAAGGGCGAAGCCTTCATCCGCCAGCACTTCCCCACCATCCACGCCCGCCTGCTGGAGCTGGGCATCGACATGACGCGCGAGCCCATCCCCGTGGTACCCGCAGTGCACTTCACCTGCGGCGGCGTGCTCACCGATCTGTCTGGCCGCACCGACCTGTCCGGCCTGTACGCCGCAGGCGAAGTCGCTTACACCGGACTGCACGGCGCCAACCGCCTGGCGAGCAACTCGCTCCTGGAATGCGCCGTGTTCGGCAAGGCCGCGGCACTGGCCATCCTTCAGGCCGAGCCGCCCGCCGTGCCCACCCCGCGCCGCTGGGACGAAAGCCGGGTGAGCGACGCCGACGAACTTGTGGTCATCAGCCACAACTGGGACGAACTGCGCCGCTTGATGTGGAACTACGTGGGCATCGTGCGCACCGACAAGCGCCTGGAGCGCGCCGCCCACCGCATCGCCCTGCTGCAGGCCGAGGTGGACGAGTTCTACGCCAACTTCCGCGTCACCCGCGATCTGCTCGAACTGCGCAACCTGTTGCAGGTCGCCGCGCTCATCGTGCGCTCGGCGCAGTTGCGGCACGAAAGCCGCGGCCTGCATTACAGCCTCGACTGGCCACAGACCGCCGCACCTGCCGCTCCCACCATCCTCGTCCCCTGAGCGCCGAGTGAACCCGCCTGCCGTGACCCCGCCCGATTCTGCCTTGGTGAGCGCCCTGCTGCGCAACGCCGCACGCACCGAAATCCTGCCTCGCGCGCAGTCTCCCGACCCACGCCTGAAAGCCGACGGCACCTGGATCACCGACGCCGATCTGGCCATGCAGGCCCGCGTGCAGCGCGAACTCGCCGCCCTCTGGCCGCATATCCCCCTGCTCGGCGAGGAAATGACCGCGCAGGAACAGCAACGCCTCATGGCCGAGGAAGCCGCGGCGCCCCACGGCCCCGGTCTGTGGGTGCTCGACCCGCTAGACGGCACCAGCAACTTCTCCGCCGGCCTGCCCGTCTTCGGTCCCTCGCTGGCGTGGATTCAGGGCGGCCAGGTCCGCCTGGGCGTCGTGGTGGACGTGATGCGCGACGAAGTCTTCAGCGCCGCCCTGGGCGCCGGCGCCTATCTCAACGGCCAGCCGCTACGCGTGCCCGCCGCACCGCCGCCGCTGGCCAAAGCCATCGCCTGCATCGACTTCAAGCGGCTCTCAGTCCCCTTGGCCACACAATTGGCAATCCGCCCGCCCTACAGCTCGCAACGCTCCATCGGCTCGGTCGCGCTCGACTGGTGCTGGGTTGCCGCCGGGCGTTTCCACCTCTACCTCCACGGCAGCCAGGGCCTATGGGACTACGCCGCAGGCAGCCTCATCCTGAGCGAAGCTGGCGGCCATGGGCAAACCTTGGCCGGCGAAGCCGTGTTCAACAACACCCTGGAAAAACGCTCCGCTGTCTGTGCGGGTGATGCCGGGCTGTTTGCGCAGTGGGCGCAGTGGCTGGCGTCAAACGAGGGCGCCTCGTTGAACGACCTCACCAGTCAGACGGAAAAAAGTAACCATCAAGGAGTACCCCATGAAAATTGAGTCAATGCGCTTGAAAAATTACAAGGCCTTCAGGGACGTGCATCTGAATGACATACCACCTTTCCTAGTAGTTGTTGGCGCTAACGGCTCTGGGAAATCGACCCTATTCGACGTGTTTGGTTTTCTGCACGATTGTCTTAAGGGTAATGTCCGGCAAGCCCTGGATAAACGCGGACGATTTGCAGAAGTGCTGAGCCGCGGCTGCAATCCGCAGCATGACACCATCCTGATTGAATTGCAATATCGAATGGAAATCACTGGCGTCGAACGTCTGGTAACTTATTCCCTAGAAATTGGGGAGAGGAAAGGCGCGCCAGTAGTTTTGAAAGAATTGCTGCGCTACAAGCGCGGGCGCTACGGAAGCCCATTTCATTTTCTGAATTTTTCCAAGGGTGAAGGTTATGCCATCACCAACGAAGAAGATTTTAATAAGTCTGATGAACAACTCGATCGTGAAGAGCAGAAAGTTGCCCCAGATACACTAGCCATTAAGGGGCTTGGGCAATTCGAGCGATTCAAGGCTGCCAGCGCATTCCGCAGTTTGATCGAAAACTGGCACGTCTCCGACTTCCATATCAATGCGGCAAGAGGGCGAAAAGATGCCGCTGGCGAAACAGAACACTTAACGGAAACTGGTGAAAACCTACCTCTAGTGGCACGTTTCCTATTTGAGCAACATCCCGAGATTTTTAGTCAAATTCTGTCCACCATAGCCCGTCGAGTACCTGGCGTCCAGGCCGTGGAGCCGGTGTTGATGGACGATGGATACCTGACCTTGCGGTTTCAAGACGGCTCATTCAAAACGCCGTTTCTTGATCGCTATGTATCCGATGGCACGATCAAAATGTTTGCTTATCTAGTGCTCTTGCATGATCCAAGGCCCCACCCGCTGCTATGTGTGGAAGAGCCTGAGAACCAACTTTACCCACAACTAATGGCAGAGTTGGCCGAAGAATTTCGCAGCTACGCCAATCGTGGAGGTCAGGTTTTTGTTTCGACCCATTCGCCAGATTTTCTAAATGCGCTTGAGCTGGAAGAAGTCTGCTGGTTGGTGAAAAAACAAGGTTCCACAGAAATCCATCGCGCGATAGATGATCAGCAAATTGCCGCATATGTCGCAGAAGGCGACCAACTAGGCTATCTCTGGAAGCAGGGATTCTTTGGTGGAGTAGATCCGCAATGAAGGAATTGGTGTTTCTGCTGGAGGAACCCTCGGCTAAAGCCATGTTGGAATCATTGCTGCCGCGCATGCTGGGCCAGAATATCGCGTTTCGGTGTATCCCGTTTGAAGGTAAGCAGGATCTCGAAAAGCAGTTGATGCGCAAGATCCGCGGATATAGGAATGCTCATGCGCGTTTCATCGTGTTGCGGGATCAGGACAGCAATCCCGATTGCACGGCAATCAAAGGAAAGCTACTAGATTTATGTCGGCAAGCAGGCAGAGGGGAACACTGCTTGGTTCGTATCGCTTGCCACGAACTGGAGACCTTTTATTTAGCGGACCTCCAGGCAGTCGAAAAGGCGCTGAAGATTAGTGGCCTGACGCAACATCAGGGAAAGGCAAAATTCCGAACACCTGATCAACTCGGCAGCCCTAGCCGCGAGCTCAAAGCTCTTACGGATCGCCGATACGAAAAGATCTCCGGATCTCGCGCCATTGGCAAACTACTTCAGATCGACAACGAGCGATCAGCCAGCTTCCGCAATCTGGTTGCAGCCATCCGCCGTTTGGAATCCGAGCTTCTCCAGACTCAGTCGGGGTCATAGACGCAGTCGGGTCCAGGTCTAGGTCCGTACCACCCCAGTCATCGCGCGCCCAGTCTTCACTGCCCCAGCGCCGCGCCGAAGACTTTGCCTAGGAGCTTGCTGCCGGTGCCCACGGGGTCGGCGCGGATGGCTTTTTCCTGTTCGCCGATGGCCTGATAGAGCCGGTTGAGAGCCTGTTGGGTCACATAGCTCTGAATGCTGGCCTGATCGGCCTTCACCAGGCCGAACTGGGCGGCCCGGCCGGCGAATTGGTTGTAGGTCTGGGCCAGCCCGACCTTGTCGGTGGCCTGGGCCACGATGGGCAGGAATTTCTGCGTCAGGGGCGCTTCGGTCTTGCGTTTGAAGTAATCGGTCGCGGCTTCGTTGCCGCCGGTGAGAATGCCCTTGGCGTCTTGCACGCTCATGCTCTTGACCGCGTCGACCAACAGGGTCTTGGCCTCTGGCACGGCGGCTTCGGCTGCGCGGTTGATGGCGAGGTCGAGCTGGTCGGCCTGCGCGCCCATGCCCGCCATGCGCATGAGGCCGCTGGCTTTTTCGATGGCGGGCGGCAGGGGAATGCGCCACTTGGCGTTGCCGTAGAAGCCGTTCTCGCGGCCAAGTTCCTTGACCGCGATGTCGGCGCCGCGCGACAGCGCCTCCTTGAGTCCCTGATTGACCTCGCCGGTGCTCAGCGCCGCAACCGCCGCGTTCACCGCGCCAGACGCCGCGCCACCGCCCTGCCCGCCCGGTGGCATGGTCTGCTGTGCGGGGGCCTGCGCCGCGCCAAGAGCCCCGCTGAGCTGGTTGGACAGATTGCCGAGGTCGAAGGCCAGCGCGGGGGCAGCGGCTCCGATGGACAACAGCGTGGCGAGAGCAAGGTGGCGAGGTTTCATGGATGGCTCCTGGAGAGTGGTCAACGTTGCGGATCAGGGGTGGCGCGCAGCACTTCGTCGAGCGTGGTGACGCCCTCAGCGACCTTGATGGCACCGGCCAGACGCAGCGGGCGCATACCGTCCTTGATGGCCTGTGCGCGCAGCGGCGCAAGCTCGGGGCTGCGCACCAGAAGCGCCCGCAGCGCCTCGCTGCAGCTGAGCAGTTCATACAGACCGACTCGGCCCAGATACCCGGTGTTGCGGCATTCGACACAGCCCACCGGCTTGTAGGGCCGCACCTCCGATTGCGGCTTCCACGGCGCCACGGCGGCGCGGAAGGCCTCTTGATCGAAGGCCTCGTCGGGCTGCTTGCAATGGGGGCACAGGGTGCGCACCAGGCGCTGCGCCAGCACGCCGAGCAGGGTGGCGCTGGCGAGGTAAGACGGCACGCCGAGTTCGAGCAGGCGGGTGATACTCGACGGCGCGTCATTGGTATGCAGGGTGGAGAGCACCAGATGCCCGGTGAGCGCGGCCTGCACCGCCATGTCGGCGGTTTCGCGGTCGCGGATTTCGCCCACCATGATGATGTCGGGATCTTGACGCATCAGCGCACGCAGGCCTTCGGCAAAGCTCAGTTCGATCGCGGGCTGCACCTGCATCTGGTTGAACGCGGGCTCGACCATCTCGATCGGGTCTTCCACGGTGCAGACGTTCACCTCCTCGGTGGCCAGGCGCTTGAGGGTGGAGTACAGCGTGGTGGTCTTGCCGCTGCCCGTGGGCCCGGTGACCAGGATGACGCCATTGGGCTGGTGGGTCAGGCGCTGCCACTCGCGCGCCTCTTGCGCCGGAAAGCCGAGGGCGGGCATGTCGCGCACGACCACGTCGGGGTCGAAGATGCGCATCACCAGCTTCTCGCCGAAGGCCGTGGGCATGGTAGCCAGGCGCAGCTCCACTTCGTCGCCCGAAGGCCGGCGCGTCTTGATGCGGCCGTCCTGCGGGCGGCGTTTTTCGACGACGTCCATGCGGCCGAGCAGCTTGACCCGGCTGGTCATGGCGCCCATGACCGAACCGGGCACCTGATAGACGGTATGCAGCACGCCGTCGATGCGAAACCGGATCACCCCCATGTCGCGGCGTGGCTCAAGATGGATGTCGGAAGCGCGCTGCTCGAAGGCGTACTGCCACAGCCAATCGACCACCTGCACCACGCCGGCGTCGTTGGCGTCAAGCGCCTTGCCGCTGCGCCCCAGCTCCACCAGTTGCTCGAACTGGTTGACCCCGCCGGGGCTGCCGTTTTTCTGCGCATGTTTGACCGAACGGGCGAGGTTGAAAAACTCCACCGTGTAGCGGGTGATGTCGGCCGGGCTGGCCACCTGAAGCGCAATGGGACGGCGCAGCATGCGCTCCATCTCGGGCACCCAGGCCCGGTCGAATGGCTCGCAGGTGGCGATGGTGACCGCCTCGGCCGTGGCGGCGACCGGCAGGATGCGGTGGCGCTCGGCGTAGCTGGTGGACATGAGATCGCCGATCTTGCTGATCTCGACCTTGAGCGGATCGACGCGCAGATAGGGCAGCTTCGCGCGCTGCGCCAGCCATTCGGTCAGGCCGTCGAGTTCAAGAATACGGCCGTCGCTTGCGCGCTTGAGCCCGGCCAGCGCCACGCGCTGCAGCGCATGCAGCTTGCCGCTGGCATGGGCGCAGCGCTCCCAGCCATAGCGGCCAGAGGCGGCGTCGATCAGGCCGTCGGCCTCCAGCCATTGCAGCAGTTCGCGCCAGTCCAGGCGGCCCTGTGCTGCGGGCGGCGCAGTGGGCGCAGATCGCGCCTTCGGAGGCGCAGGCGGGTCGGCGGTGCGGGAGGGTGTACGGGGCGCGTCCATGGTGGCGAGTGTAGGACAGCCCACTGTTGCCGCCGTGGCATGGGTCGACTCAGCGGGCGGGCTGCAAACGCTTGAGCAGGCGCGCCCAGCGCCGCGCGGGCAGCCCGCCTGTGCGCTGCGCCACCGCATCGGCGCGTTCGAGCAGTTGCGCCCGCGTGGGTAGCGGTGACTGCGAGGCGTCGCGCAGCGCGATGGCGATCAGATTGCCGTCGCGGTTAGGGGGCAGTTGCCAGACGCTGTCGCCCGGCTGGTCGAACGCGGCGCAGATGCGCTGCAGATTGCGCTCCAGCACGCGCACATGGCCCGGCCCGCTGAACAGATTGACCACCATGGCGCCCCGCTCGGCCAAGAGCCGACGGCAGTCGGCATAGAACTCGGCGGTCTCTATCGCGGGTGCGGCGGCCGCCTCGTCGTACATGTCCACGTGCAGCACGGCCGCGCGGCCCGCGTTGGCCGGGTCGGCGGCAAAGGCGCCCGCGTCGTCGCACAACACTTGCAACTTGCCGCCAGGCTCGGGCAACGCAAACCAGCGGTGGGCCGCCAGAATCACCCCCGGGTTCAGCTCCACCGCCACGCAGGGCATGCGCAGCCGTTTGAGCATAAACTTGGTGATCGCCGCCGCGCCCAGGCCGAGTTGCATCGCCGTGCCGCTGCGCCACGCCTTGTCGGGAAACAGCAGCATCCACGCCATCATGCGCTGCACATACTCCAGCTCGATGTCGTTGGGGCGGGCGATGCGCATGCTGCCCTGAATCCAGGGTGTGCCCAGATGCAGGTGGCGCACGCCGTCCTCCTCGGACAGGGTGGGGGCGGGGAAAGCGGGTTTACGTGGCATATCGCATCAAATGAGGTTTGCGGCAAGAAAAGCCTCGCACCAGGCCGCGCGCTTGCGCTCCAGACTCCAACTCGCGTTGGCCGGGCTGGTGGACGGCAGGCGCCGCACCTCGGGGCCGAGGCTGCGGGTGATGCGCATGGCGCGGGCGGATTCGCCACCGTTGTGGGCGATGAGCCGCAGCGCGGGCAGGCGCGCGATCAAGCCCGGCAAGTCGTTGGGCTGCGCTTCGGTGATCGCGCTGTCCAGACTGCCCGTGCGGCTGCACTGGGCATACACATCCCAGATGCCCAGGCCGCGCTCGCACACCGCCTTGGCGCGCTGCGCATAGGGCAGGCGCATCAAATCCAGGCCGAACAGATCGCCCACGATGGACCAGAACTGGTTGCGCGGATGCGCGTAATACTGCTGCGCCTGCAGCGAGGCCCGCCCGGGAAAGCTGCCCAGGACCAGCAGGCGGCAGTCTGGATGCACGACCGGCTCCAGCCCGTGCAGTACCGGGGGGTCAGCAGGGATAGAAGGTGATGAGAAAGTCATCCCGTCATTGTCGCTTCTGTTCGGGGCGAGCTTGCCTCGCACGGCAAGCTCGCAGCCCGCCTGCCTATAATGTTTTGCTTGATCGCACTGTGCTGCGGGTGTAGTTCAATGGCAGAACGGCAGCTTCCCAAGCTGCATACGAGGGTTCGATTCCCTTCACCCGCTCCAGCATCTTTTCCGCAGCGGTTCTCTGTGGTTCATTAACCCCTAAGAAATCAACCACTTAGGGGTTTTTTGTTTCCGCATCATTCCGCTGTCTTCCACAGGCTTCCGGCGGTTGTCTAGGGTATCCTTGTGGGGTGTTTCGCTACCCCACAAAGCCGATACCCCCATGCTATCCGACACGAAGCTCCGCGCACTTAAACCGAAGGACAAACCGTATCGCGTCTATGACGAGCGCGGCCTGTACATGCAGGTCTCCACATCAGGGGCGCGACTGTGGCGCTTTAAGTACAAGTTCGACAACAAGGAAAAATTGCTGGCTCTGGGGCAGTACCCCGACGTTCCCCTCTCACTGGCGAGAGAGCGACGCGATGAAGCCCGGCAACTGATCGCACGCGGCATTGACCCCTCAGCGCAGAAAAAAGCCATCAAGACAGCGGACGAAGGAACCTTTGAGGCGGTCTTTCGGGAGTGGTGGACAAGTCGCCTCGGTGCGATTGATCCCAGCACATCCGAGCAACTCCAGCGGCGGGCGCAAACCTACGCTCTCCCGTATCTCGGTTCGCGGCCCATTGCAGACATCAAGGCTGCGGATATTCTGGCCGTGGCGCGGCGTATCGAAGCGCGCGGCCTCATTGAGACGACCCACAGTGTCGTACAGCTTATCGGACAGGTCATGCGTTACGCGGTAGCGACCGGACGCGCCGAGATCGACCCGACGCCCTCTCTGCGCGGCGCGCTCAAACCCGTCAAGGTCAAACACCGGGCGGCGATCACGGACAAAGCGGCGCTGGCGGCTTTTTTGCGGGCCGTGGACGCCTACCCGTCGTCCCCCATCATTCGGGCCGCCTTGCAGCTTCAGGTGCTGCTGTTCTTGCGCCCTGGGGAACTGCGACAACTGCGGTGGGCCTGGTTGGACACGGATTCGGCCCGTCTCAAGGTGCCGGGTGAAGTGATGAAGATGCGTGAGGATCATCTGGTGCCGCTGGCCCGCCAAAGCCTGGCGATCCTGGAAGACCTGCGACCGTTTACCGGCTCAAGTGTGTATATCCTGCCCTCGCCCCGCACCATCGGCGGCAAAACCGACCGCCCCTTGAGCGAGAACGGCGTGCTCATGGCCTTGCGGGCCATGGGTTACGACAAAGCCGAAGTCACCGGGCACGGCTTTCGAGCTACGGCGCGAACCTTTCTTGACGAGGAATTGCGCTTCCGCCCGGAAGTCATCGAGGCGCAGCTTGCCCACACCGTGAGAGATCCCCTGGGGCGGGCGTACAACCGCACCAGGCACATCGAGGAACGCACGCAGATGATGCAAGCCTGGGCGGATTGGTTGGACGAGCTAAAGACAGATCGGGAGGCATCCATATAAGCCACTTCAGACAAAGAGTCCGGATTTTTTGCCAAGGCGCTCCCACTGATCATCGGGGAGGGTGTACTGGGCGGTTTTTCTGGTGGGACAGATCGGCGTGGATGTTTTGTTCATGGTGTTGGACAGCGTGATTGGGTCGGGACTGCGCAGGAGTTGCGCTGGTGGGTCTATGGTGGCGGTCGGGTGCTGCCCGGATTAGTCGCGAGACGGCAAGCTGAGATATCTTGCTCATACCGTAACATCGATTTGTTCGCATCCAACCCGTTAGGGATGGTGTTCAAAAATGGCCTCCACGACCCTGGCGGCGAGCAGCGTCCGCCGAGACAATGAAGGCATGAAGCAAGCCGACCTCGGGCTGGACCTGACCAGCCGCAAGACCCGCAAGGGCAAGTTTCTCGACGAGATGGAACGCGTGGTGCCGTGGGCGCAGTTGCTGGCGCTGATCGAGCCGCACGCACCGCGCAAGGAGCGAGGCCGGCCGCCGTTCGGTGCCGAGGTCATGCTGCGCATCCACTTCCTGCAGC
>Ga0123519_10008789_pt1 | contig 15338 bp, 11 predicted proteins | sample YelNatPaOPRAMG02_FD_87396 | JGI IMG/M metagenome (GOLD analysis project Ga0123519, IMG submission 87396) | Hot spring microbial communities from Yellowstone National Park - Yellowstone National Park OP-RAMG-02 (version 2) | ecosystem: Environmental > Aquatic > Thermal springs > Hot (42-90C) ...
AATATATCCTCCATCTGGAGAAAAACATATAATATCCCCAAACCAAACTAATTCCTTAGTTGGCATCTCCCGATTCCAATTATGAAGTTTAAAAAAAGGGAAAGTTCGTATAATTGTTCTTACACAAGAGTTATTTTCAATATCCCACAGTTTAATTCCAACCGTACCTTTAGCCATAGCCTCAACTTCCTCATCATCTTCATCCCAAGAGCAAGGGTCGATGTTAACCTGCGCTGAAGCTGAAGCGATGTATTTCCCTTGCGGTGAAAAACTAATTGAAGTTACCCCCTCCCTGGGGTATGCTTTAATAGTCTTTATACAGGAGCCATCTTTTATATCCCATAACTTTATAGTTCCATCGAGGCTACCTCCTGCAATATATTTTCCATCAGGAGAGAAACTTATAGAAGTTACAGTGTCTGAATAACCTTTAAATGTCTTTACACAGATACCTGTATCTACATCCCATAATTTTATAACTTTATCCCCAATTTCCGTTTTACTTCTTTCTTCTTCGATACACTCAGGCATTTTCTCACTACTTGAAGCAATATATTTCCCATCAGGAGAAAAGCTTATAGAATTTATAGCCCCTAAATGCCCCTCAAACGTCTTAAGGTAAGAAGCAGAGCTTACATCCCATAAATCCACTGTTCCATCTTCATTCCCTGAAGCAATGTATTTCCCGTCTGGAGAGAAGCTTACAGAGTTACTACGATAAAGCTTTTCTCCTAAAATTAGTATCTTTGCTCTTCCCACATCTTTATTCCCTGAAGCAATGTATTTCCTGTCTTGAGAGAAGCTTACAGAGTTACTACGAGGAGAAAGCTTTTCTCCCAAAATTAGTAGCTTTGCTCTTCCCACAAGTATTAAAGATAAAATGATAGTAAACAATAAAAGTAAAAGCAATAATTCTCTGGAAAATTTTATAAGAGATTTTTTAACTAAAGTACTCATTGAATTTAAAAATATAAAAGACTTTTTTAATTGAGTGCTTATTTTCTTAAAAACTTTATAGCTAGATTTAGGGGCAATATAGAGCCAAAATAATATTAATCCTACTAAAAGGCATAAAACAGATAATATAAATTCTCCACGCCTTGTCAATGCCTCTTCTATAATATCTTTTATAATTTCTATTTTTATAATTTTCATTTTCCCCTTTAAGTCCTTTTTAAAACCACTCTGACCATTCTGACCACTTAATATCGAAAAGATCTTCTGGTGAAATTATATACTGTGTGGGATATCTCATTTTTTTTCTAAATAAAAACATTTTCTCGCTTTTCGTACCACCACTTTCTTCTTCTCTGTCTATTCCCGCAAGTTCTCTTACTAACTCGTCTATATATTTATTCTGAGATTCTATAAATTCTTTTGGATATCTCATTTTATCAATTTCTGAATAAAGAGTTTCTCCCTTTTCATTAAAAATTCTTACTGCCTGATAAGGAACAAACACATCCCACCACCCATGAGATCCCACTATGGTCTTGTCAAGCAGTTTGTATGGAGAATAGAAAAAAGCATACCCATACACAGAAAATATAACTGCAATTCCTCTTAAAAATTTCTTACTCATTTTTTTCCCTTTTGTGTCTATTACTATCAGAGCAGATAAATATCTTTCCTCTTCTTCAAAGCTCCACTTTCCTTCATGATAAGTAATAAATACTGGATATTTTTTCTCTCCAAGACGGAGACCTTTGATAATAATAAAGAGAGCTTTTTTGACCCCCTTTTCGACTAGCGGCTCCGCCCACGGGACCTGGCTTATAGGCATTTCCATGACAGAAGTAGTAATTATTAGTGGGGAACACCATATGTAAGCATTGTCAGCGACGGCGTTCTCATCAAAGCTTAATCTCTTATCTGTAGAACCGTAAAAATGGGGAATAATACCTTCCTCAGCTATAGCACTATGAGCTTGGAATACTTTCTCTTTAGTTACATAAATAATATAGGTCATTTCTCCCGGCATTTCGCGTCCTACAGGGTACTGCCCTGGAGGTGAAGAGGATAGTTTTAGAGGATCGTAAGGTTGAAGTATGTAATCTGGATATCTTATACCCTTTTTTTTTAGTATAGTTTCTATCCGTTTTGTATCTTTATCGGCTAAATATAACGGGTAAAGGTAATAAAACCTTCTTTCTTCTTCTTTTACTTCTTCTTTTTTATTTTTTATATAATATACATAATATTCCCTAGAGACTTTAGTAAAAAAAACAACAGGTACACAAAACAAAATAAGTGCAAATAGTAAAAGATAGTTATTTCGTTTCATTGTTTTCTATACTATATTTTCGATAAAACTCAAGTTGCTTTTTAATAATCTCTTGGCACTCAGGTGATAAGCTGGCATATTTTTCGTAAAATGTTTTAAATTCCTTTGGGGCATTTAGGACATTAATATTTTTCCCATCTAAGAAGTATTGAAAGTATAGTTGTTTATATTTATTAAGGTTATATATATCAAAGCCCTCTAACTTCTCTTTTGCTTTTTTAATCTCTAAGATGCATCTAATTTCCAATTCTATTAGTTTTTTTAATTTTTCTTGTAAGCCTTTATTAGGTATTATTTTTTTAATTTCTTTTTGAATATCTAAAAGCATTTTATTTGCAAATTCCAGCTGCTTTTGATAACATAAAGGTTCCTGAATACAATTTGAAAGCTCAGCCACATCCCTATTCGGATACTTAATTTTACACTCATTATAGAATTTAACATGCCAAAATTCATGTCTCATATGTGCTGCTATCTCATTATCAGAAAATTTCTCCGTTGGATTTATTTGTCCAACTACCACTTCTATTGTGTTATCCTTTAAAAGTTCAGTGTAGCCATCAGGGTACCCCTTCTCAATCTTAATAGTGGTCTTACCTGTCTTTGGATCATACTTTACTTTTGTGTCAATAGATGGCAATGGATAACGGAGTCCGGTTTTAGCTCGAAAACCTTCGAGATCTAGTATCTTTAATTTACCTTTTTTGTACATATCCATCATCTCTTCTGCTTCTTGTGGATAGTATTTCTTAAAATAACTATACGCTCCTTTAAGTTCATCTGGCAGAAGATTTTTAGATTTCTCCTTTTTTTCTACGCCTGCAGCTTCGGCTAAGGCTATAGGTACGGCTTCGTTTGGAAGATTCTTATTAGATTTGTCATTTAAGCTATAAATAGCATCAGAAGAAAGGGATACTTTATCCTCATCTTTAAAGTACCCTAATCTGCTTTTAGACTTCTTTAAATCATCTGTGGTAGTAGCAATTGTATTTTTACAAGTCTTATCTGGCTTAAGATTTAGTGAAATAAACTTACTTAATATACTAGCTATTTCACTCATAATCCTAATTAACTTTCTTTATGAATGCAGAATATACATCTAGTTTCTAGAGAAAATTATACTATGTGTAGATTGTTTTGTCAAATAGCAGGAGGGTTACGTTACCAATACCTTGACATAAATTTAAGTTTGTGTTAATATTTTAAAATTAATCTTTTTGTAATATAAGGAGGTAAACTTGTGAGTGCTGAAGATAAAGTTGATTTAATTGTAGCAGGTGGAGGGCTTGCAGGACTTACTGCAGGTTATGTAGCAGCAAAAGAAGGGCTTTCGGTTCTGGTCATTGAAAGGGGTAATTATTCTGGCAGTAAAAATGTAATGGGAGGAGTGCTTTACTCTTATCCGCTTAAAGATTTGATACCCTCTTTCTGGGAGGAAGCACCTGTGGAAAGAGAAATAGAAGAGGAAAATTTCTGGTTTCTTACAGAAGATGCTGCTTTTAAAGTGGGACATAAAAACAAAGTATTTAGTCAAAAACACAATAATTTTACAGTATTTCGTGCAAAATTTGACCGTTGGTTTGCTTCTAAATTTGAAGAAGTAGCAGAAAAGAGTGGTGGAATGTTAATTCCTGAAACACGAGTAGATGAAGTACTGGTAGAAGATGGCAGGGTTGTAGGAGTAACCTGTGGAGGTGAGAAGCTTTACAGTAACTGTGTAATAATTGCAGATGGAGTAACATCTTTACTGACAGAAAAATTACAGTTACGCCCTCCTCTTACCCCAAATTCAGTTGCTCTTGCAATAAAAGAAGTGCTTTCTCTCCCATCCTCTAAAATAGAAGACCGTTTTTGTCTTGAAAAAAATACCGGAGCAACTATAGAGCTCTATGGTTATATTACAAGAGGGATGCTTGGGACAGGATTTATATATACCAATAAAGATACTCTTTCTATAGGAATTGGTTGTTTACTATCTGATTTTCTTAAGACTAGAGTTAAACCCTATGAACTGCTGGACTCCTTTAAATCACATCCAGTGATAAAGCCATTGCTGGAAGGAACAAAAGAAGAAGAGTATCTGGCTCATCTCATACCTGAAGCAGGTTATAATGCCCTTCCAAAGCTTTATGGAGAAGGTGTAATGGTAGTTGGAGATGCAGCCTTACTTGTAAATTCCATTCATAGAGAAGGCTCTAATTTAGCTATTGCTTCCGGAAAAATGGCTTCTGAGGTAGTAGTAGAAGCTCATAAAAAAGGAGATTTTTCCAGTAATTCTCTTTCTGTTTATGAAGAGAGGCTTAGGCAAAGCTTTGTAATCAAAGACTTACAAAAATATGCCAACTTGTTTCCATTTTTGGAAAAAAACCCTCAATTCCTAACTACTTATATAGAAGTGATTAACAAATTTTTTGAAGAAATGCTAACTGTAGATGGTGTGCCTAAACAAGATAAACAAAAAGCTGTACTGGGGTATTTTCTTAAAAAAAGGAATTATTTACAAATTTTTAATGATATAATAGGATTACTTTGGAGAATAAAATAATTCAAACTCTAAAAAATTAACGGGGTGTTTTTAAGGTAAAATATGGATAAGAACACTTATACACCTCTAGATAACCCTAAAAAATAATTTATTACTGTTGTTTATTAAATATTTTTGTAGTATAATACTAAAAGTGAGGTGAGGTAAGAATGTTTGTATTTGATTTGCAGTTGTTTGCTCATAAAAAGGGTGTAGGTAGTTCTCGTAATGGCAGAGATAGTATTGCAAAGCGCTTAGGAGTTAAAAGATTTTCTGGTCAAATAGTAAAAGCAGGAAGCATAATATTGCGCCAAAGAGGAACAAAGTTTAAACCAGGGAAAAATGTAGGATTAGGGAAAGACCACACTTTATATGCTCTTTTAGATGGGGTAGTAAAATTTGATTCCCGTCCGAAAACAAAATTTGTTCATATAATTCCTGTAGCAGAAAACTAATTCTAATAAAAATGTAATAGTGGTTTAGAGGAGCAGTAAATATTTTGGGAGTCTAGGTGTTTTTGTATTTATAAACTTTGTTTAAGTTTAGTTTTTTAAAAGTAAGTTCGTAGTATGTTTGTAGATGAAGCTAAAATATGGGTTAAAGGTGGGGATGGAGGTAATGGTGTAGTAGCTTTTCGTAGAGAGAAGTTTGTGCCCAAAGGTGGTCCAAGTGGTGGAACTGCAGGACGGGGTGGGAATGTATATTTAATAGTAGACCCGCATCTTTCAACTTTAATTGAATTTAAGTATAGAGTTCATTTCAAAGCACAGCGAGGTAAACATGGACAAGGCGACAATAAAACAGGTGCTAATGGAAAAGACTTTTATATTAGAGTTCCTCCTGGTACAGTTGTAAAAGACTGTGAAAACGACGAAGTATTATTAGAATTGATTTTCCCAGGGCAAAAGGCTTTAGTAGCTAGGGGTGGCAGAGGAGGAAGGGGGAATTTAGCTTTTGCCAATTCTCGCCGTCGTGCGCCTAAGTTTGCAGAAAAAGGTGAACAGGGAGAAACTCGCTGGCTTAAACTGGAACTTAAGCTACTAGCAGATGTTGCTTTGATTGGTTATCCTAATGCAGGAAAATCGTCTTTTCTTTCTTTTGTCTCAGCAGCTAAACCTAAAATTGCTCCCTATCCTTTTACTACTTTATCGCCAGTTTTGGGTGTAGTAAGATATAAAGAACAAGAATTAGTATTTGCCGAGATACCAGGACTTATAGAAGGAGCCCATAAAGGCAAAGGACTGGGTAAAGAGTTCCTGCGTCACATTGAACGCACCAGGTTATTAATACATCTTGTAGATCTGACAGAAATCTCCCCACAATCGCCACTTGAAAGGGTTTATATAATTCAAGATGAGTTAAAAAATCACAATCCTCAATTACTTTTACTTCCTCAAATTATTTTGGGTAATAAAATAGATATCCCACAAGCTAGAGATAATATAGAAATTTTTAGAAATGCAGTAAATTCTTATCTATCTTTTCCTGTATATTTCGTTTCTACAGCTACAGGTGAAGGTATAGAGGAACTTATACCTAAAATTTTTTCTATATGCCCTAAGAAAGAATTTCCTCCTGTACAAACTGAGACATTATATCTGCCTGCGCCACCCCCAAAACCTATTGAAGTTAAGGTAAAGGAAGGCAAATTCATTGTAACAGGAGGTAATTTAGAACAACAGATTAGTCGTTTTGATTTAGAAAACAAAGAGGTGTTATATTATCTTTATGATTATTTCAAATATATCGGTCTTATTGAAAATTTAGAAAAAAATGGAATTAAAGAGGGAGATATAGTTTCAATTGGCGAAATGGAATTTACATACATTCCTTATTAAGTTATGGAATTAGCTTCAAGATATAAAATAAAACAAATATTAAGAATTGATAATGTTGGAAGTCAGTATGCAAAATATACTGTTGAGGATATAACACAGGGGAATAAAACTATGGTGGTAAAAGAAATGCTTCTTCCTGCAGTCACGGAAGAAATCCGTCTTCCTTTCTATGAAAGACTTGCAAAAATAGGTGAATTAATGAAAAGTATAAACCATCCTAATATCTGTTCCACTACTGATTACTTTATGGAAAGAGGTTGTTTTTATTTAGTAATGGATTATATAGAAGGAGAGCATTTGGATGACCTTCTTAGAGACCAATTAATTAAAAAAGGCAAAGGATTTCCGGAAAAACAGGTAATAGAATGGATTATTCAGGCATGTAATGCTCTGGAATATTTACATACCTTTCAGCCGTTAAGTTTTTATTGTGGCACATTAAAATCAAAAGAATTAATGTATATAAAATTAGAAGATAGGATAGTGCTTATAGATTATGGCACACCTCAAATTATGGCTTCTCTTTTACCGATTTATTCAAAGGGTTTTTCTGCTCCAGAACAATATCAGGGGAAAATAACTGCCCAATCAGATATTTATGCTCTTGGTATAATTTTATATCATTTATTAGTAGGTTCTGTCCCTGATAACACTACTAATATACCTCAATTATTACAGCGTTATTGTCCTGAACTTCAAGAAGAAACTGTTGCAATAATAGCAAAGGCAGTAAAGGAAGACCCTCAGGAACGCTTCTCCTCAGTCTCTGAGATGAAAGAGGAGCTTAACATCGCTTATAAGAAGCTTTCACGAGTTATAGCTACAAAAACAAATTGGCTGATGGAGCGTGGAAATCCTCAACGTTCTGGTAGTTATGGGAAAGCTCTTAATCATCCTATAAAGTTTCGATGGAGTTATGAGACAGGGAAAGGAGCTATCTCCTCGCCAGCTGTAGCAGAAGGCATTGTATATGTAGCTGCTTTTGATGGTTACCTATTTGCACTTGAAGGGAACAGTGGAGAAATAAAATGGGAATATAAATTACGAGGTAATCTTACAAGCAGTCCAGTTGTTTATGAAGGAGCTCTCTTTATTGGCTCTATGGATTCTCACCTTTATTCATTAGACCTCCAGAGTATATCACTCCGATGGAAGCTAAAGACAGGTGGTTTAATTACCTCTTCTCCTGCTGTGATAGAGGATATTGTGTATGTTGGCTCCTATGACCAGCATATTTATGCTATTGATTGCACAAACGGTAATTTATTGTGGAAATTTAATACAACTGGAACTATTACTTCTTCTCCATTAGTTTACCAAGAATTTGTTTATATAGGTTCGTTAAACAATTTTGTCTATGCTTTAAACAAAAAAGATGGTTCTCTCGTATGGGAATATCAAACAGGATACAGTATTTCTTCCTGTGCAGCTGGTTTTGAAGACCAAATTTATATAGCTTCTAACGATGGGGTTCTTTACTGTTTTAATGCTAAAAGCGGAACACCACTCTGGAAAATAAATACAGGCGCACCAATTACCTGTAATCCTGTAATATTTGAAGAACTTGTATATATTGGAAATCACAACGGAGTGCTCATTGCTGCTAATGCTAAAAGTGGAGAATTGCAGTGGCAGATAAGAATATCAGAGCCATTTGCAAATTCTTCTGCTATAAGCGGGAATTATCTCTACTTTTGTGGAGAAAAACACAACCTCTATGTATTTAATATACTTGAGAAAAGGTTAGAATATGTGGTTCAAATACCTTATAACTTTTCTTATTCTCCAGTAGTTGCAGAAGGTTTTCTCTTTGCTGGAACTCAGGAAGGATATGTCTATGCTTTTAAATAACAAAATAATGGTAGTAAAAAGACTTATCCTTGACTTACCCTTAAAAGGCTTCTGGAAAGACGAGAAATTATATAAAATAATTTTAAAAAATTTTGTTTTTCTCCCTCGTAAACAATTAGAACAAGACTCCAGTTATAAGCAGATAATACCATATACAATAATTGTAAATCCACAAAAAGAGATATTCTTGTATCAAAGATTTCCTACTCAAAGAGAAGAAAGACTGCATAATAAATATTCTATCGGAATTGGGGGGCATATAGAACTGGTTGATTTTAAAAGAATAGAAGAAATAATAACTTCTGCTGCAATTAGAGAACTAAAAGAAGAGATCAATCTCAAGGAGCCACTTCAGTTAAAGTTACAGGGTTTTATAAATGACGACACCAACCCTGTAGGGCAGGTGCATCTTGGTGTAGTATATCAAGGAGAAGTAAAAGAAAAAATAACTGTAAAAGAGAAGAAACTTATGAAAGGGAGTTTCTGTCCTATAGAAAAATTACTCTCTATCTATCCTCTAATGGAAACATGGTCTCAAATATTAATGGATAGTTTATATTCTGTGCCTGAAGTCGGTAAAAAAAATTTTTAACAATTTATTAACATTCTTTAATTTACCTTAATTTTATATTCTGATAAAATTAAAGCAAAAATACTAAACTACAAAAGAGGGTGAATATATATGGAAATAAAAAAAGTTGCAGAAGGGATTTCCATTGGTGGAATTAAGTCCACCAGACCTAAAACCTCACCTGCAACTACTCCTTTGGATACTTTTACTCATTCTGAGCCACTATCGCAGTTGCCTACTCCTGTGATTTCTACGCCAGTTACTCAAAAAGGAAGTTTAGAAACAGAGGTTGTTAAGCAAACTAAATATGGTTATCAACCGCCACAACTTAAAGCAATTGAAAGGAACATTAGTGGGAAAAAGTTCTTAAATATCTTCTGGAATCAACATCAACCTTCTTATAAAGATGAGGTAGGAGATTGTTTTACTCAACCATGGGTTCGCCTTCATTCTACAAAAGATTATTATGATATGGCAGCTATACTGGAACATTTCCCCAATGTTCACATCACAATTAACCTATCTTCTTCGCTATTAAAGCAGTTAGATGATTATCTAGATAAATTATACGACTACTGTGATGTAGAAAGCAAACATAGAGGGGATATAAACTATTATCCAGAAGGCCATGTAGACAGAGAACTAGACCTTACAGTAAAGCCAGTGGAAGAGTGGACGAAAGAAGATAAGATATATGCTTTGGATCACTTTTTTGCTGCAACTCCGCAAAGTCAGATATTTCCTTTTCAGGGATATAAATACCTTTACGACAAGAGATTCCCTTACCCTAACGCTAAAGCGGAGGAAGTGGTTGAAAAATTTACTGATCAAGATTTCAGAGACTTAAAAGTATGGTTTAATCTGGTTTGGATGGACCATATTTTTATGGAAAAAGATGTTACTCTTATAGGAGATAAAGTAGACGGTACTCCTATGGAACCACCAGAGTCGGTAACCATAGTTGATGATCTTATAAGGAAAGGTGTAAAAGCTGGTTATGGGAACAGTGGATTTAGTGAAGAAGAGGCCAAAGGGCTTGTAATGGACCAGTATAAGATAATGAAATATGTTGTGCCAGTGCACAGACATTTTCAAAATAAAATTGCACCGGATGGTTTCCCACAGCTAGAAGTTGTTACTACCCCCTTTTATCACCCGATTCTTCCTCTTATATATAATACGGATCTAGCAAAAGAGCCTAATCCTGGTATGCCGCTACCAAATCCTCCATTTACTGCACCAGAGGATGCTTATGCTCAGGTTGCAAAGGGAGCAGAATATTACAAGAAAAAGTTTGGTAGATACCCACAGGGGATGTGGCCTGGAGAAGGGTCGGTAGCAGAAGCGGTTGTGCCTGCTTTTGTAGATAATAATATTCGCTGGATAGCTACAGGAAATGAAGTTGCAATGCGATCAGGGCATGTAGGAGACACTGCGATGATGTATAGAATTGACAAAGACAAAGAGTATATTGACCATTCCGGTCCAGGAGGCACCACGGATAATAGCGATGCAATGAGTATTGTTTTCCGTTCTATGCATGATAAAGTAGGATTTGATTATGGCTATCATAAAGGCAAGATAGATGGGAAGGATGCGGCAGGAGATTTCTTAAACATTGTAAAAAATTATCGCCACTGGAATAATGTGCCAGAAAACGAACCTATGCTTGTTACAAACACTGCTGATGGCGAGAACGCATGGACTTTTTATAGTAATGATGGATGGGATTTCCTGAGTTCTCTGTATGGTCAGCTAAATGACCCTAATTCTGGAATTGAAACTATTACTCCTTCTGCCTATGCAAAGCTACATCCCGTAGATAAACAGTGGGAACTCGAGCCACTTGCAGCTGGCTCATGGGTGGGAGGAGATTTTAGCACATGGATTGGAGAGCCTTCAGAGAATGAAGCCTGGCGAAGATTGCGGCTTACTCGTGAGGCTTTAGTTAAAGCAGGGGTTCCACAGCCTGACCCCCACAAGCCTCCACCTGATCCATTTGAAGATAGAGAAAAATATTTTGCCTGGAAAGCATGGGAAGAACTTTATGCAGCAGAAGGAAGCGATTGGTTCTGGTGGTATGGTGATGACCAGGATTCTGGAAATGACAGAGGATTTAGTGTAGACCACAGAACACATATGGTTAATGTATATGTATTTGCTAAGAAAGCTGGCTATGATATGGAATTCCCTGCTGAACAAAAATTGCCTCTTGACCAGTCCACTGAAATAGTGCCCGTACCTCCTATAACAGAGAAACCAGAAGTAGATAAAAAAGTAATTACTGCAGGTGTAGCCACTCCTGTTAAATTTAAAGTAAAAGCTTTTACCCCACCCCAGGAAGGGACTTCTATGCGAGAAGTTACTATGGATTTGCGTCCATTGGGAGGAGATAAGAAAGTTCCTATGAAGCCCAAACCTGATGGAACATATGAACTTTCTTATACAGTTCCCAAAAATGTAAAACCAGGTAAATACCTTTTAACAATAATTGCCCAGGCAGAGAATAAAGCAAAAAGTTTAGATTATATTGGAATTCAAGTAGTGGATAATAAAGAAGAAGACTACTTAATATCTAGCTAGAGTTTGAATGGTTTAACCCGAATAATGCATTTGGAATTTTGCAGCCCACAGAATTCAAGAAACTGCTTTCACAGCTTGCAAATAACATTATCACACTTGCAAGTAGTGCTAGCGGTTGCCAGCGCAAAGCTTAAGCAAACCAACGGAGAGCTTTCGCCAGAAAAGAAGTGCCCAAACCAATCTCAAGTAGATTCCTCGCTTCGCTTTGGTTTAGCAGTTATAGGGGGGTTTAGTTTATGCATTGTAATTCTTGTGGAAGAATAAATAGAGAGGAAGCTAAATTTTGTTCTTATTGTGGTTGCAAATTAAGAGGAGTTACTTATGAAATCCTTTTAAATAGGTATAAGGTGTTAGATATCATTAAAAGTGGTGGAATGGGTGTAGTGTATAAAGCTAAGGATTTAAAAAAAGAACAAATAGTAGCTTTAAAGGTAATTTATGGAACAAATAGACCAGCAGAAGATAGGGAAAGAATTAAGAAAAGATTCATTGAAGAGGCAAAATTAATTGCATCTCTCCATCATCCTAATATACCCAGGGTGTATGCTTATTTTTCCTTTGAAAGAAATTATTATCTTGTAATGGAATTCATAGAGGGAGAAGATATGGAGAGCTTAATTAAAAAAGTAAAAGAAGGCTTTCCTGAAAAGTTTGTGCTTGAATGGGGGATACAGATTTGTGAAATACTGGAATATCTTCACTCCCAGCAACCTCCTATTATCTATAGAGACCTCAAACCAAGTAACCTTATATTAAGAACCAGAGATAATCGTGTTTTTATTATAGACTTTGGTATTGCGAAAGCAATTTTCCCCTCACTTGAGATAAGGCTCCCTTCTATTGGCACAGAAGGCTTTGCTCCATTGGAACAATATCGTGGCAAAGCAGATCCAAGAAGCGACATTTATGCTTTAGGAGCAACATTATACTACCTCCTTACTGGCGAAGTTCCTATACCATTCCATTTCCTTCCAGTGCGTTCTTTAAAGCCTTCTATATCTAGAGAGCTAGAATTAATACTTTTAAAAGCTCTTCAGACAGAACCACAAGACCGCTTTGAGAGTGCTTGTGAAATGAAAAATGCATTATTAACAATTCTCAACGGAGAGAAAATAGATATAAAAATAAAAACAACTGAAACAAAAAATTTAGAATACATTAAAAAACTCTTAAAAGACCTTGATAGTGAAGAAAAAGAGCAAAGACTAAATGCATCTACAAAACTAATAGGAGTAGAAGATAAATCTATAATACCAGTCTTAATCAAACTGTTGGAGGATGCAGACTGGAATATACGCAGAAATGCCCTAATAGCACTTACTAGATTAAAAGCTTACGAAGCATTTCATTATATTTTAAAAGCTTTAGATGATCCAACAGAAATTGTAAGAACTACTGCTGTAGAGGCTATTGGTAAGTTAGGTAATAAAGCAGGAGTTAGACAGTTAGAAAAGATGTATAGGGTAAGTGTTGACCGGGGTATTAAATCTCAGATAATAGAAGCTCTTGGTGAAATTAGAGACCCAGAAACTGTTCCCTTGATTATAGAAGCTGTCTCTGATAGTTATTCAGGGGTGCGATTGCGAGCTGTGGAAGCTTTAAAGAAAATTAAAGACCAGAGGGCAATTCCAGCACTTAAAAAAGCTCTTTCCGACCCCTTTGATTATATAAGTCGTGCAGCCTGGAATGCTTTGAAAGAGATAGGTAAGGATAATTATTACTTAGACTCTTAAATGTAGCCACTTTCAACAATGAAGGATTTATATGAGATAGTGAAGTGGCCTTATAAGGTTATTACATTTTAAAGGAGGTTCCAGACAATAAAGGAAAAGACCAAAAAGGAGGTCGGAGGGCAAATGAACGAAACTTTTAACTGTCAAACTCAGAGGAGATGTTTATATTTTACTAAAATGTGGACATTTTTAAGCTATTTTTACCAGGACAGTTTATGATATTGACAAAGCATATTAAAAGTAATATTATAAAGATGTGGGGATAAGAAGCTTTTATTGGAGCGAATTGAATATTTCTCACATTGCTAAACATAGAGTAACTCTGGAAGTAGTTGCTTTTGATTAAACTTTAGAAGGAGTTGAGAATATAATAAATTTAGGGATAGTGATGCTTAACTTGTATTTACTTTTTATAATTTCAGTAATTTTTATTACCCTTATGGGAACTTACAATCTTAAAAAGCCTTCTTTAATAGGATAATTTACTAATAAAATGTTTTTACCTCAAAAACCTGTATTACCCTGGAAACCTATAAAGTGGGAAAATTTGCCAGAACTTAATTGGTGGGAAGAAATGGTGCTTCTATCCCAGAGGTGGGGTTACTTCTACCCCTGTAAAATCTGTGGTAGGTGCTGCAAAAATATGCCATTAGTACAATTAATTGGTGAAACTGGATATTATATGCCGAAAGGAAAAGACGATTATTGTATTATGTTTGATCAAAAAAAACATATATGTAAAATTTATCCTCAAAGACCTCTAGAATGTCGCCTTTTCCTCTGCAAGGCACCATTGTCAGTGCTAAAAAGATTACATTACCTGTTTATTAAATATATGAAAGAAATAGAACCTAAAATGGATTTTTCTCTAGACAAACCTAAATTAAAGTGATATAATAAAATGTAATATAAAAATAAGGAGGTAAATCAGGAAAATGAGAAAGTATTTCTCGCTTGTAATTATACTTTTATTATTAACTACAACCGTAATTTTAGCGGCAGGGGAAGAGTGGAGTGTTTATATTAATAACAAGCCTGTAAAGGAAGTAATATTTAAAAATAATATACCTTTTGTTCAGGCAGAAGTAGTAAAAGCAAAATTATCAATTAATATAGAACAATTTAAAGGAGAAAGTATAACTAAAGGAGATAAAGTTTGGGTTTCTCTTCCAGATGTAGCAAAGCAGTTTGGCGCTATATATAAACAAGACCCACAAGCCCTTACAATAGATCTAACATTAATTCCATATAGAATTGTTCTCTCGCCTACTCCAGTTGTTAATACACAAACTACTTCTGGAACAGAAGAAACTGCTTCTACTACTCCTGCAGTAACAAAAACAGGGAAAGAAGTCCAGGTTATTGCTCATAGTAGAGACAACTATCCTCCTGACTGGCTTACAGTTAGAGCTACTATTAAAAATCTTACCTCCTCTCAAGTAGCTACAGGAATAGAAGTTATTTGCACTTTTACTGATGGCAAAGGTACTGTTCTGGATACACAAAAAACTCTTATCCCACAACTTAAGCCTGGTGAGACACAGGAAGTGAAATTTACTACCCGCAATGTAAGTATGACCCCAATCTACCAGACAGACCCTACTACTGGCAATCAAGTATTAGTAGAACTTCAAGGCGCCCCACTTGTTTATAATATTGTAGTCAGTAACTATAATCTTACAGAAGTAAAATAAGTTTTCTCTATATCTAATAAATGTAAAATCGTAACTACTCAGTGAACTCTGTCAAAACAAGATGAAACCACAAGATTAACATAAGATAAAAATAAAAATCTGTGAAATCTGTGGTTTATATTCTTTCATAAAAATAGAGAAGTTATTCGGAGTTGAGTGAATATTTACGTTTAATTTAAAGACCCGAACAAATTATCTAGAATGGCTGACTTTATTAGTTTTCTCTTTGAGTGGTTTGGGTTTATTAGGAAGTAGTGATT
>Ga0123519_10008795_pt1 | contig 15330 bp, 7 predicted proteins | sample YelNatPaOPRAMG02_FD_87396 | JGI IMG/M metagenome (GOLD analysis project Ga0123519, IMG submission 87396) | Hot spring microbial communities from Yellowstone National Park - Yellowstone National Park OP-RAMG-02 (version 2) | ecosystem: Environmental > Aquatic > Thermal springs > Hot (42-90C) ...
AGGGTGCCGCCGATGTATTGTTCGAATTATTGAAGAAGAACCCTAAAGATGATGAGGTATTCGACAGACTGGTTTCATTGTGCGAGAGGGGTGGGGAGTATGGAATTCTGTCGAGGGCATATGAAAAGAGGATAGAATTTACCGAGGACGAGAAGAAGAGAGTGGATTTGATGCTCTTCCTTGCCGGGATAAAAAAGGACAGGCTCTCCGATTATGATGGTGCACTGAATATCATCGAATCGATTCTCAATACTGATCCCTCCTCACAACAGGCAGTAGGGATACTCGATAGTATATTCGAGGTATCACCCGATAAACTCAGGGCAGGCAGGCTACTCTTGACGGTCTTGAAACAGAATAATCAGAGGGCTGCTACCGTTAGGGTGCTGGAGGTGCTGGCATCGTTCATCGACAATACTCAGGATAAGATAAACTACCTCGTGGAGGCGGCAGAGATCTCGCTCGAACAGGGTAATAAGGCAAGGGCATCGGAGTTCTATTTGAAGGCGTTTGGTATAGACTATGAGAATACACATCTCTTGAAGAAACTCATTGACATTGCAGATTCTGAAGACCTCTGGGAGCAGATAGCAATGGTGTGCGAGGAGGCGTTGTCGAATATGCTCACAGAGGAGACGATGAGGTTTATCAAGAAACAACTCGCCGATATTAAATCTAACAAACTCAATGATTCAGATGGGGCGTTCGTTTTGTACAAGGAACTTGCGCTCGAGGATATGTCTGATGTCGATATGATGGATATCCTGAATGCCCTCGAATCCAAGTATCGTGAAAGAGACGACAAGGAAGGGCTGTTGGGCGTATTGAAGAGGAGACTGAAATACATCGAAGATATCAAGGAAAAGATAGATGTTCTCATCGAGATTGCGGATATACAGATCGATAATATGGGGAGACTGGATGTAGGGTTCGAGACACTCAAGCAGATAGTGGAGGTCGATCCTGAGAATGAATATGCCCTGAAACGGATCGTGGAGATAGCCTCTGGTCTCGGGAGATGGCAGGAATTGAAAGATACATTGAACAAACTCGTGGATATGGTGAAGGATGATAACGAACTGTCTGAGTATAAGTTCGAACTCGGTTTGTTGTATGAAGAGAGACTCAACGATATAGGTACGGCATTTAAGTACTTCGAGGAGAGTTACAAACACAATAATGGCAATTCTGTTTTGAAGAGACATCTGGAGGACCTGTTCGAGAAGGGGAAATATATACCCAATGTGGTTTCATTGCTTACAACTATCTATTTGGGGGAGAATGATTTCGAACGGGTAATATCGGTATATGAGAAGGCCTCCAAGATGAATGTGGAGAAATCGGTACGATTCGAATATATGAAGAAGGTTGCAGATATATACAAGGATAACCTCAATCAGCCAGAGATGGCATTCTTGTCTATCATAAAACTCCTGCGTGAATTCCCCGAGCAGACCGATATATTCCCAAAATTGGAGAGTATTGCCGAGGAGGTGGGTTCGTTCGAGGAGGTAGTTGGGACTCTCGAGGAGATATACATTGGGCTCAAGTCAAGGAGTGTCAAGGTCGAGTACGCCCGAAAGCTCGGTGAGATTTATGAAGAAAGGATAAAGGATCAGGAACAGGCTCTGACATATTTAGAGGAGGTCATTGCCAGCAATCCTTCGGACGAGATGGCTCTCGCTTCGCTCGATAGGATCTATAGGCTAAGGGGAGATTGGGAGAAGCTCACTTCTATAATTGAGGAAGAGATAAAGATAAGCAAGGACGAAGAAGAGAGGTTGAATCTCATATTCAGGCTGGCAAAGATACTCGAGGAGAAACTCTCCGACCCCAAAGGCGCCATTGTCTGTTATAACAGGATCTTGGAGATAAGACCCGATCACAGGCTTGCCATACGATCTCTCGAAAAGTTGTATGAGACCCTCAAGGACTTCAATAACCTGAAGAAGATTCTGGAGGTCGAATTGAACCTCGTAACAGAGGAAGAGGAGAGACTTAGAATAAAGACCCGTCTTGCAAATATATTGGGTTCCAAGATAGGTCAGTCGGATAAATCAGTCGAGATATATCGGGAGGTCTTTGACGCCGACAACTCGAACGATGAGGCGTTCGAGGCGCTCGAAAAACACTATCTCGAAAACAGCAATTTCGATGAGTTGGTTATGCTATACAGGAAATATATAGATGCTATAGTCGACAAGAGCAAGTCAGTGCCATTCAGAATAAGACTCGCAGATATCCTGTCGGGCAAATTGTCTGATCTGGAAGGGGCGAAGCTGGTGTTGAACGAGGCATTAACCATAGACCCACAAAATCTGCGATTGCTCACGATGTTGAAGGATATCTATAATCAGACGGGTGAGTTTGTAGAAGAGGCAGCGATATTGAAGAGGCTGATACCACTTCAGGAAGATTCTCAGAAACTCAAGGATTACAGGCTCGAACTTATGGAGTTGTTGGGAGAAAAACTTGGAAGGAGAGAGGAGGCCATAGAGATATCCAAACGGGTACTCGATATAGAGCCCCATACCCTCGATGAATTGAAGAGGGTTGCATCTGTATTGAGGTCGTTGTTTGCTTATGAGGAGTTGATAACAGTACTGGAATTGATAGTGGATATGGTGGAGGATGATGATAAATTTGCTTATTATAGTGAGATTGGGACAGTATATCTCGATAATCTCAACGATGAAAGACAGGCACTTTCCAATTTCGAAAAGGCTTTCGAGATCAAGAGTGATAATCAGGAGATCTTCGAAAAGATTGTCTTGCTTGTGAGGAACTCCAAGAAGCTCAACAGGCTCCCATCATTCTACGAAAAGAGGATTCAATCCGAGAGCGATAAGGCAAACAGAAAGCAGTTGATAAGGACATTGGCTGAGATCTATGAGACCGAACTCGAAGATGTAGAGATGGGCTTCCTGACCTGGTGTAGGGTACTCAAAGAGGACTACGAAGATAGGGAAGTCTTGTCAAAGGTAGAATCACTCGCCGAGAAGACCGAACTCTATGAGGAGTTATACGCTATCTATCAGGAGGCCATCGAGGCGGTCAGTGATAATGAACTTATCGAGTATTTCAAGAAGAGACAGGCTGAGTTGTCCATAGAGAAATTGGGAGAGAAGGGTGAGGCAGAGAGACACTATAAAGAGATAATAGATCTCAATCCAAACAATATCGATGCCTACCACAAACTTCAGGAGATATATGAAAGGGATGAGAGGTATATCGACCTGATAGACTGCATAGACAGAGAGATTCAGGTTTCGGGGGATACTGCAAGGAAGATAGAACTCTATATGCGTATTGCGGATATATATCTCGAGAAGATAGAGAATGCAGATGAGGCATCTGGTATTTTGAAGAAGGCACTTGCCATCGATGGTTCCAACAAGAATCTTCTCCTGAAGATGGTAGATTTTTATGAAAAGACCCAGAGGTACGAGGACCTCGCACAGAGTCTCAAGAGACTGATAGATAATTTGGAACCGTCAGAACAGATAGAGTATTTGAACAGACTCGGAGAGGTATACGAGACAAGGTTGGGACAGGATGACAAAGCCATTGAGGCATATCTTTCGATACTCGATATAGAACAGCAGAATCTGATAGGACTCAAGGCCCTCGAGAATATTTACAAGAGACTCAATATGCACGAGGAGCTTGTAGATGTATACGAGAGTGAGATACCTCTCATAAACGAACCATCAGAGATTGTCGAGTTGCACTTCAAGGCTGGGGCAATTTATGAAGATATTATGTCCAATTTCCAAAAGGCTATCGAACACTACAATGCAATTCTGGACATCGACCCCACTGAATTGAATGCCATAAAGAATCTCGAGAGATGTTATCAGAGTACTCAGGACTTCGAGTATCTGGTGGATACCTACAAGAGACATCTCGAACTCGTCGATGACCCGGATGAGAAGGTGGATATACTTATAAAGATGGCTCTCGTCTCCAGAGACAATCTGAAGCGGGGAGACCTCGCGGAGACCTATTTTACACAGGTGCTGAAGTACGACCCTAACAACAGAGATGCCATTCACAATCTTGCTGAGTTGTATGAAAAGAGCGGCAACTGGTTCAATGCGGTGGAGATGCTCAGGAGAGAGGCAGATGGGCTCGGACAGACCATAGAGGCTGTGAAGATATTCTATAGACTTGGGAAGATTCACGAGGAGATGCTGCTCGACCTCGAATCTGCCAAGGAGTCATATAAGAAGGCTATAGAGATTGACCCGTCCTTTATAGACGCAGTGAGGGCATTGAGAGGAATATATGGCTCCGAGAAGGATCTGACCAACTATATCGATATAATGAAGCACGAGGCAAAGCATATCAGTGATCCAGAGGAGAAGAAGAGACTATATTTCGAAATCGGCAAGATATATGAAGAGGAAAAGAACGATGTAGAGCAGGCAAAATCATATTATGAAGAGGCTTTGAAGATAGATTTTGGTTATGTGCCAGTTGCAAAGATACTCGCTGATATCTATTTCCGTGAGGAGAACTGGCAGAGGGCCGAATCCTGCCTGCAGGTGGTGGTTCGCGATATGGAAAAGTCTGCGGACAGGAAGGAGGTCGCCCGACAGTATTATAGACTTGGATACATTGCCGAAAAACTGAATGATATGCAGAAGGCGCTCAAGTGTTATCAGACAGCCTATGACCTCGACCCGACATATCTCCCGGTTATGGAGAGCCTTGCAATAGGCTATTACCAACTCGAGATATGGGACAAGGCATCCGCGATGTATCAGAATATGATCGTCAATCAGAAGGATGTGCTCTCCGATGCGGAACTTATTGATATCTACTATCAGATAGGAGAGATCGAGAGGAGGTTGGGTAATCTCGAAAAGGCTCTCGGTTTCCTGAAGAAGGGTTATGAGATCGATGAGCGGAATTTGAAGATACTCACACTCCTCAAGGAGATCTATTCGGAGCGAGAGGAGTGGGATGATGTCTACGATATGTATCTCCAGATGATCTCGGTTGTCCCCGAGGATACCAGATTCGATATGTATATGGAACTCGGTACGATATGTGTAAGCAGGCTTAATGATGTATTCAGGTCGATAGATTCTTATTCGGGTGCACTCAGGAGTGCAAAGTCTCCCGAGCAGAAGAAACAGGCGATGGAGATGTTATATCCTCTCTATATCGAGGCAAGGCAGCCACAAAAGGCAATTACACTGCTCAAGGAACTCTCCGAGATAGAGAAGGACAAAGAGAAACTAAAGCTCTATTATCTGAAGCTTGCCGAGCTAAACAGGAAATCCCTTTCCAATCTGGACGAGGCCCTCAACTACTACAATAGTGTTCTGGACATAGACCCAAACTATACTCAGGCATTTGCAGAGATTGAGAAGATTCTGGCTGATAGAAGGGATTGGAAGGGGCTCGAAGAGGCCTACAGAAATATGATTCAGAGAACGCCCAAGGAGCAAAAGGCGCGCAGATTGATACTCTGGAAGACACTTGCCGATTTGTATTATAGGGCCCTCAGGAATCCAGAGGCTGCAATAATGGCTTATGAGGTAGTTGCGGGTCTGGATAAGGATAATGCAGAGGTTCTCGATATGCTCGCCGAACTCTATTCCTCGAAGGAAAAGTATAGAGACAAGGCTATAAAGACCTATCATCAGTTGATAAAGATTACCACCAACCCTGTAAAGGTGTGTAAGGCATTGAAGAGACTCTATATCGCAAACAAGCAGTATGACAGGGTGTATATTATCTGTAATGTTCTGAAATTCCTGAAACAGGCGGATGCCGAGGATGAGAGAATCATTACGCAGTTGAGAAGTAAACTCAAGGATGTATCTGCAAGGTCCCTCACCGAGAATCTATGGGAGACTGCTATACTGCACGATCAGGCAAAGAATGTCATTGGAGCAATCTTCTCGGCTATACTGAAGAAGTATCCCGAAGTATTCTTTTCCACACCCGAATCATTCGGTCTGAAGAAGTCTGATTATATAGATATAAACTCCTCCCAGCTGTTTGTTGCATCTATGCTCAGATATGTGAAGGGTGTTTTGAATGTCCCTGCCATTCAGGCATACAAGGGACAGCCGGGTAGCTCTGGAATCAGACTGGTAGCCACAAATCCACCCGCAGTAATACTTGGAGAGGATATGTTCAAGGAGAGGTCCAAGAAGGAGATATGGCTATTGCTTGCCAAGGAGCTTGCCCTTATGAGGCCCGAGTTCTTTATATTTGCCGCGAGACCACCGGAACATCTGGATGCTATGCTGAATGCGATACTTGCAATAGTTAATCCCGCTATACTCTCCGAAGGTAATCCGGTACTCAATCAGGAATATGCGAGACTCTTTGCCCCCAAAATGACTCAGGATAATATTATGGTATTCAAGGCACTTGCATCGAGGTATTTCAACGAAAAGGTAAAGCCGAGGATGGAGGATTTCAAAGAGGGTGTGGAACTGTCCACGATAAGGGCAGGGGTTGCTATTACACAGGATTTCGAGTTTGCAATAAATATGATCCAGAAGATTCCATTCAGGGTTTACAAGATACCACAGCGAACGCTATTGAGAGAGATAGTTATTTATTATGTGTCAGAGGAGTATATGGACCTTCGTGAGAAACTCGGTTTGAGTGTATCTGTATGAGTTGGAAGGGAGATATGCAAAAAATTTGATTTATTATGGCAATATTGATATATATCAAATTCAGGAGTTTGAGGTATGATATTTACTTGTAGTAATTGTGGTGCCCAGTATAAAATTAGCGATGACAGAATCCCCGCAAAGGGGGCAAAGGTAAAGTGCAAAAAGTGCGGTAATATAATTACCATAAAGGCACCGGAGACCAACATAGAGGAGTCCGAGTCATTTCAGAATGAAGCGACAGTAGTCCAGAAATCGCCATTTGCACAAGAGGAGGAGGCGACCAGGGATTCTACCAGAGTAGTATCAGCAGAGCAGGCAGCAGGAATCTTCAAGAATCTGATAGAAGAGCATTCACAGGAGGCTGATGCTGGTTCAAATGACCAGAATGAGACTCCCGGTGAGGCGTATCAGGAGGATAGTGCATCACAGCCCGAATCTGGAGATGGTTATTCGGAACACCCGGATGACAGATTGACATCCGTGTATGAAGATAGGGCATCCGAATCGAGTTACGAAGAGACAGAGCAAGAGGTAAATAATATTGTTGGAGATACAGCCGAGGAGGAGGATATAAGCAGGGAGGCAACGAGGGTGGTATCTACTGAGCAACTCAAACAGATGGCAGGAGAAGAGGAGACACCCAGTTCGACAGCGCAGGATAATGTTTCTAATCAGGGTTATTATTCGCAATCCCCACAACCTTATGTGGCTCCAAGATCTCGAGGGGAGTGGTATGTAGCGATTGGTCAGATGCAGGTAGGACCTCTGTCTTTGAATGAGGTTGAAGAAAAATGGGGTAGGGGTGAGATAAATTCTACAACCCTCGTATGGAAGGCGGGTATGGCAGGGTGGCAACCTCTTATGTATGTCCCAGAACTCTCCCATCTCGTTCCACCTGCTCAGGAGAGTAGGGTGGAGGAACAACCACCTGTGAAGGAATTTGCGACAGAACCAAAGGAACCCGAGCCAGTATTCTCTCAGTCGTCTGCATCTGCTTTCCCTTCGCTGGATGAGTTGACAAAACAGGAAGAGGAACTGAAGTCCCAGAAGGAAGAACCCGCTGTCGATTGGAAGCCTGCCGCAGGTGAGGCACTTGCATCACTTGTACAGGATGAGATGGAGTCTATGCAGAGAGGATTCTCTACAGATATCCCGATATCTACGAAGAGCGAAGAGAAGGTGGATAATGTGAATATTGCTCCACCAGAATCACCTGTATTGCCATTCGAAAAAGCTCAGGATGCCATCTCTTCACCGCCCGTTTCCCAGAGCGTATCTACACCCCCTGTAGTAGTCGAACAACCCGTTATTGTCAATACTCCATATCAACCCTCTTATCCACCTGTTTATCCAAATATCTACTCTCAGCCCCCGCAAAAGGTTGAAAAGAAGAGTTATCTCGTACCCATTCTGATTGCTGTCTTTGGCTTGATATTGATAATTGGCGGCGTATTTGGCTATTTACTATATAGCAAGCTTGCAGGTGAAAAGGTCGTAGAGAAGGCCGAAAAGGCTCAGGTTCAGCCACAACAGGCTCAGCCACAACAGGCTCAACCACAACAGCCACAACAACAGCCGAATCAGCCCGCACAACCACAACAGCCCACACAGCAGCAGGCGGATCAACAGCCATCTAAGATGCAGGAGCCTCAGAAGCAGGAAGAGCTGGCAGCAAAGGTAGAACAACCAAAGGAAGAGAAGGCTCAGAATCTGGCTCAGAAAGAGTCTAAGAAAGAATCCCAAAAACAGAGAGTTGCTCAGAAGGAAGAGAAGGTCGAAAAGCCATCCAAGAAACAGGCAAAAACAGAAGATGAAGAGATGCCTCCACCTCCAAAGGAGGAGAAGAAACCAAAGAAAGAGGAGGTAGCAAAGGCACCTGTTGAACCCGAGCCCCCAAAGAAGCAGAAACCATCCAAAGGTTCCGATGCATTGTTGGATTTCGAAGGAGAGGGCAGCTCCAAGGGTAGTTCCGGTGGTTTACCAAAGACTCTTTCTCAGGAGCAGATACTCGAGGTGGTAAAGGCAAATATTGGGAGAATCAAGACCTGTATGGCTGAACAGGCACAGAGAGACTCGTCTGTCAAGGGCAAGCTCATCATAGGTTGGGAGATTCAGCCAAATGGAAAGACGAAGAATGTACAGATTAAGACCCCGCAGTTCAAGGGTACATATATAGGTACCTGTATCTCCTCTGTCGTAACTGACTTCTCGTTCCCAAAGTTCTCAGGTCCACCAATACCAATCGAGTTCCCATTCAATATCAAATAGCAGATTTTGTTTGACATAGGGATTTGGGGGAATATATTTGACTTCTGTTTTTTTAAGGAGGTTTGTTTATGTTTAGAAGGTCTTTTCTAATTATGATTATGACCCTGTTTTTGGTGAGTCTGAATCTATGGGCAGAGAATAAGGGCGAGGCAGATAAGGGTCTGTACGGACTGCCACCCATTTCTCAGGTTGATTTCAATCGTATTGCCCAGTTGTCCAATATCCCGCTCTTCTGGGCAAAGGATACAAACAACAATGGGACTATTGACCCTGATGAGTTGGTATTATTAGGGGCGGGAGAAAAACCTGAAAAGTGGATAATAAACGGCAAGTTCACAAAGGGATTCGAGTCTGCTTATAAGAGAATCATAGACCTGAAGAGGCAGGAGGTAGTAAGAAGCGAGTTGAATCAGGGGATTCCTACTCTCGTCTTTAATGACTTCTCAAAGGCTTCACCAAAGGATAAGGAGTTTGTAAAGAAGATGCTGAAGATCGGAGAAAAGGTAGAGGCACTGCATATGAAGCAGAGAGGTTCTCTGGGACTGGAGAAGAGGATAAAAGGCAATGACATCGAGAGTATAGCCCTGTTTAGGCGGAATCAGGGGCCCTGGTGTTTTGCCCCTCTCACCGAGAAGGATCCTTTCTGCAACTCTCTTCCCGATTTCTATAAAGAGGTGTGGGATACTTACCCGGCAGATGAGCAGAAACAGCCCGATTTCTGTAAGGCACTTGCCTCACAATCCAATGCAAAGGAGCTACTCGACCCATTTACAGTGGTGAGAAAGGAGAAGGATAAGTATGTTGCAATTCCTTATACCAAGGCGTACTCAAATGAGATGAAGGAGATAGCAAGGGAGTTGAGAGCCGCCGCGAAGTTGCTCGACCCAAAGGAGGAGGGAGCCCTCGTTGCATATCTCGAGGCAGATGCAAAATCCTTCGAGACGGGGAATTGGGAGGAGTCTGATGAGGCGTGGGCAAGGATGAATGCTACAAATAGTAAGTGGTATTTGAGGGTCGCACCCGATGAGGTCTATTGGGATCTCTGTCAGGTCAAGGCGGGATTCCATATGTCTTTTGCTCTGATTGACAAATCCTCGATAGAACTTCAGAAAAAACTTGAGCCCTTGAGAGATGAAATGGAGGGACTGCTTGAGAAGATATCCGAAAACACCTATAAGGCAAGAAAGGTGAGTTTTGCAATGCCTGATTTTATTGAGATAATTCAGAACAACGGAGATGCAAGGTCACCCCTTGGTGCAACTATCGGGCAGTCTCTTCCAAACTGGGGTAAGGTGGCAAATGAGGGAAGAGGGAGGACGGTCGTTATGACGAATCTCTACAGGGATGAGCAGAGCAAGAAATTATCCTACGAGAAGGCAAAGACCCTCCTTACAGATGACACTATGAAATATTATGATGACGATAAAATACTCTCTCTTCTGGATATCATACTTCACGAGGCTACGCACAATCTGGGACCCCATTCGGACTATAAGATAAATGGGAAGAGCACCTCAGAGATCTTTGGTGGTGGGCTTGCAAGTACGCTCGAAGAATTGAAGGCACAGACCGGCTCGTTGTATTACACCGAGTTGTTGAGGAAGAAGGGGATAATAAAGGACGAAGAGGCAAAGAAGATATACGCAAATGCGATAGTCTGGGCTTTTGGACATATATCACAGGGGATGTTTACGAGTTCGGGAAACCCAAAGAATTATAGTCAGCTCGCCGCTGTGCAGGTTGGCTTCTTGATGGAGGAGGGTGCCCTCGAATGGAAGATGGTAGAGGACCCGACTACCGGCAAATCCGTTGGCAAATTCAATATAGTCTATGAGAAGATGGTACCCGCCGTCGAAAAACTTATGGCAAGGGTTGTAAAGATAAAGGCCACCGGCGATGTAGAGGGTGCAAAATCCCTCGTAGAACCTTATGTGAGCGGTAATAAGAGAGGTATCGTCCATCACGATGAGATTACAGAGAGGTTGTTGAAATTCCCGCGTGCAAGTATGGTCTATGGAATAAAACTATAATACTACTTCAGTAGTCTCTCTATCCGATCTCTATTATCTTTGAAGAGTTCCTCTTTTCTTGTCTGCATCCTGTTTATGACGCTCTCTACCTCGTTTTTGTAGGAGTCTTCCGAGATAGAGGAGAGGTTTATCAACACATTGTAGATTGCACCCTCACAGCCCGCCTTCAGAAGTAGATTTGCAACCCCGAGGTCGGAGATGGCATTCCTGTTGGTCTTTTCGATAACTTTATTAATTATCTCCAGTCCCTCGATGCACTGCTTCCCCGTCTCGAGGGGTACCGCTATTGCCTTTTTGGTAGCCTCTTCGATGGCGACTCTTCGTTCTGCCTTCTCTTCGTCAGTATTCTTTGGCAATTTATATGCAGCCATTACCATATCGAATGCAGCGGAGTCCTCTACAACGAGACTCTTTAACCTATCCGAAATACGGGCTATGATGAGTTGGTTTTCCGAGGCAAACTGATGGAATTCCTGGTATTTTTTACTCGAGGTCGTGAGATTCAAGACCATACTTACAAGTGAGGTCCCGAGTGCCCCTGCTATTGCAGAGACCGAACCCCCTCCGGGGACAGGACTACCAGATGATACATCGTCCAAAAATTCGAGTACGCTCTTTTTTAACATAGATTCCTCCATTTTATCTTACCATCAGATCCAAAATCTTCTTATCTGCTTCGAATGGATACAACGAATTCAAACCGAGTTTCTTGATAACCAGATCTATTGCCGATTCTTCCTCTATTGGTCTATTTTCGTTGTAAAAATATGCCGATTTCATCAGGGCATCGAGCGGTATCAGTCCCACAATCTCGGAACCTCTCACCTCGGCATTCTCCTTTGCTGCGTACTCCTTTATCATCTCATAGACAGTGTGCATAGGTGTGATGTTGTAATCTACGAGATTCATCGAAACCTGTGCCACATTGTATTGCTTGAGTTCTACACCCATAGCCTTTACTGCCTTGAGTCTGCCGGGTACCCTTGTGCCGTCGGGCAATTTATATCCACTCTCCCTTATGTTCTTGGCGATGAAGTCCGCTATCTTTACGCTCGTCTCGAGGTCATTCTTGAATATGTTTACATTGTAGGCGATGAGAAACTGCCTTGCACCGATGACTGAGGCACCGGATTTGGGGATGAATTCAGTGGGACCAAAGTCGGGCTTCCACTTCGGGTCTTTGAGCTTCTCTGGAAGGGCTTCGTACTCTCCTTTTCTTATTTCCGAAAGATTCTTCCTATACGACTCACTCGCTGCATATTCGTAAAGATACACAGGAATCCTCAATTCGTTTCCTACTCTATTAGCCAGTTCCTTCGAGTACCTTACACAGTCCTCCATCGAGATGTTCTTGACAGGGACAAACGGGAATACATCTACCGCACCCATACGAGGGTGTTCGCCCTTGTGTTTGGTCATATCGATGTTCTCGATAGTCCTCTTGAAGAACTCAAACCCCGCAGATACACAGTCCTCAGGTTCTCCAACGAATGTAATCACTGTCCTGTTGTAGTCTGCATCGGGTTCTACATTCAATAGTTTGATGCCTTTCGAATTCTTGAGAGGCTCTATGATATGCTCTATCTTGGCTCTATCTCTGCCTTCACTGATGTTTGGAACGCACTCCACTATTCTATTCATAGATATCTCCTTTAAAGAGTGGTAAGGGTGAATATCATAAATGGCATTATTTTTCAAACAATTGCGGTTGATTTTTCTTGAGCAGGTTCTGGTTGATCTTGATTACCGATAGACCGAGCACCATATTTACAAAGATCACTATAGTTGAGATAGTGGCGATTATATCCTGATTCTGTTTGCTTAAATATTCATACGCAACAGTGGTAAGTATGATGGAGAATTCACCCCTGATCGTGAGCAATCCAAATAATATATTGGTAAACTCACGGTTCTTTGATTTTCTTGAATATATTATATACGAGACGATATATTTGGTAGCTATAGAGAGAACGATGACGATGAGGATCAAGAACCATAGATTATTTTGGATAGAGAAATTGATCTTTAGTCCAAAGAAGAAGAAGAAGAATGGAGAGAATATATCCTTGAGTGGGGTGAATGAACGCTTTATATCTATGCGATAGCCTGTTGCCTTTATGATTGAACCACCCATAAATGCACCCAGCACCATAGAGTTTATCAACCTGTCTGATATGAAGGAGGTGAGCATAAGTATGGCAAAGGCGAGCAGATTGAGAGTCTCCTCTGATGAGCGGTTCAGGATTTCTCTCGTAAATTTCAACAGGAGGTAGAGAATAATCAGAAATACAGCAAAAATAAGGACATTCGAGAGCGTGAAGAATAGCGAATCGCTCTTGAACTCTACCATCATAAGGGGAAGTATCATTATCAGAAGTGATATGATTATATCCTGAAAGAGGAGAATATTTATTGCCTTCTCTGCAAAGTTGAATATTGCAAATCTGGAATCTACGATAATCTTTAAGTCGATTGCCGAGCTGGATATATAGAGGAGTGCCGCGATAAATAGGGATAGTCTGACCTCGAATCCCATCAGGACTATGATCAGAAAGGGCAGAAGAAAGGTAATAAGAAGGTCGATGCCGCCGTCGTATATTATCTTCTTTATACTTTTGAGGTATCTTACGGGAGATATCTCAAAACCAATGTAGAAGAGCAATAGTATCAAGCCGAGCTGGGCGAGAACCGGCATAAATTGGATTTCTGTCTGAAGGTATGGTTTGAGGGCTATTCCACCTATTATAAAGAGCGGTATAGAGAAGAAGTTGAGTTTATTGGATATAAAAGAAAGTACGAATATCAGGATCGAGATGATTGTAAAGGGGAATAAAAAGTCCATAGATCAGTTGGAGAAGAGCCTCTTGAAAGATTCTATCGATTCCCTTTTCCCAACGATGAGCAGGACATCCGAAGGAAGAACGCTGTCCTGTGGACCCGGTCCGGGGATGGTCTCTTTCTCTCTCAATATAGCTACGACGGAGACCCCTGTTCGCTTCCTTATCTGAATATCCCCTATCGTCTTTGATTGAAAGTTATTTGGTACCTTGAACCATTCGATTATGAGATTCTTGATCAGAACATCCATCTTTTCAACTATTCTCTGATGCACCTTCTGAGCAAGCACGGTACCCACATCTATTGCCTCTTCCTCCTCGAACTCTGTAAAGTATTCTGGGATTTCATTATCGGGTATGGAGAATGCCACTTCGTACCTTCCGGATTCGTGTCTGATAATGGTCAGCCTTTTGCCGCTCTGTAAATCCAGCCAGTACTTGATTCCAACGCCGGGTAGTTCGGATTCGTTCATATTCTACTCCTCCTCTTTGAGTTTTAGTCCCTTGTCTTTCATTATGTTTACTCCGTATTCGTACATATAATCAGTGAGTCTGGACAGGTTCAATACATCGTATTTATTGTATTCCATCAATAAGTCGAGGCAACCCTTCTCTCCGCATCTATAGCGTTTCCATAATTTTACAGCGTCGTATCCATCCAGATTTGCTATCTCCTTTGGTCTGTATAGTCCTATCTTTCGCTCTATGCTCTTGAGCCCTCCTCTGAAATTGTTATCGAGCCCGCTGCAGACGAATCTCATATCGATGTGAGCGATATCCTTGAAATACCTCGTCCTGAAATATCTTGTGATTACAGGGAAGTCGAAGAGCCCACCGTTGAAGGTGATGATCATATCATATTTGAGTATGTCATCTTCGAAACTCATTAGGTTCTTCCCATTAATATATGCCCTGTATCCATTTTGGTCGTATATGCCAATGAGGGTGATATCAGAGTCCATTCCGCAGTGTCCATCGGTCTCGATATCAAGGAAGCAGGCGTATTTTCTGAACTCTTTGTAGATTCTCCATGCATTTTTCTTAGAGAGTCTATGCAGGAAGTAATTTATATCCTTTTCGGCAAATTTTGTATAAGATTCTCTGACCTCTTCCTTGAGCCTTAAGAGCTCTTTTTCACCCAAAAAAGGTACCTTCTCTGCCTTCAATAGATCATCCCAGTAGCAGATTCCTTCATTGTAGAGGAGGATCTCGTTCTTTTCACCAATGCCGTTTAAGTGGATGAATGTGTTAAATAGCATAGAATATCCCGATTTGCACGGGTAGAGACCTTTATACTAATAAGATGGTAAAATGTCCATTCAAATCTGCGTAGATATGTAATCGCTCAGTTACAGTTGGTAATTATTGTTGTTCATACAGTTTATAGAGTTTGGGAGTATGTAGAGTTAAATTCCTATTTCCCAATTACCTATTTGCTTTATATCATCTTTGATTTAAAAGATGGTCATAATAGGTTGACAAGTGCAAAGTCAATTGCTATGCAAAACACAATTCTGGAGGTGTGGAATGGATACACCCGTATTTATC
>Ga0123519_10008798_pt1 | contig 15326 bp, 20 predicted proteins | sample YelNatPaOPRAMG02_FD_87396 | JGI IMG/M metagenome (GOLD analysis project Ga0123519, IMG submission 87396) | Hot spring microbial communities from Yellowstone National Park - Yellowstone National Park OP-RAMG-02 (version 2) | ecosystem: Environmental > Aquatic > Thermal springs > Hot (42-90C) ...
CCCTCTTCGTGTTTTTGAATTTTATAAAGTCCCTCAGCGGCGAGGGTTAAAGCAAAAAGCCCGGGTAACAAAAATCCTAAATAGATTATTTCTAAAGATTTTTGTTCCACATTAATAATTTAATTATATTAAAACATAACGCGCTGCTTTTGTTATTCCTATTTTTTTAATTAAGCCTTTATCTATTAAATATTTTAAATCACGCAAAATGGTGTCTTCGGAAACATCAGGAAAAATTTGTGCAAAGGCTTGATTTTGTAAAAAACCAACTTCCTGAATATATTCTATAATTTTAATTTGTCTTTCAGTTAAATAAATTTGCTGACCCCCAAATTTTTCTTTCATTTTAGCATCTCTGGAAAGCTTTAATACCTTTTCTTTAATTTTTTCAAATTCAACCGCCGCTCCAAAACTAAAATATTCAAGCCATGCGGTTAAATCGCCTTGTGAAGCTTTCTGAAGGTTATAATAATAAGATGCAGCGTCTTTATCATAATATTCTTCTAAAGAAAAAAAACGCCGAATATCATAGCCACCAAGAAGTAAAATTAATGTGGCTAAAATACGAGCTACTCGACCATTACCATCTAAAAAAGGATGAATTCTAACTAATTCATGATGAGCTATTCCGGCTTTTATTACTGGGTGTATTTCTTCTTTGTTGTCTCGATTAAGCCAATAGATAAATTCACGCATTAAAAAAGGAACTTCAATTGCCGGTGGAGGTCGAAAAGTTACTTCCCCGGTTTGAGAATTGCGGATAATCACTTGTTTATTTCTATATTCACCGATTTCTGGCGAAGGCAAAATTTTGTCCATAATTAGCCGGTGAATTTTTTTAATCAGTGATTCAGTAATTTTATCAATCTCTTTTTTTGCTTCTTCATCAATAAATTCAATCACTTTGCGGTAGTTAATAATCTCTTGAATATCTCGGGAACGACCAACCACTTCTTTTCCTAAAAGAATATCTTTAGCATCACTTTTATCTAAAGGATTACCTTCAATATGGGTCCCATGATGAACGGCGCGAATGATAGCATCTTCTTTAAACTCTTTTTCCCATAAAGGTAAAAGCGGGGCGTTTTTGATTACCTCTTCGGCGGCTTCAATTTTAGCGATATTTTTTAAAATTTTGTTAGTGATGATATAAGAGGGATTAAACATAATAATATTATACTTTACTTACCAAATCTTCTTTGTCTTTTTTCGTATTCTCTAATGCATTCCTGTAAATCATCGGGAGTAAAATCAGGAAAATACTTTGGCGTAAAAAACCATTCCGAATAGGCGGCCTGCCATATCATAAAACCTGAAGTTCTTATCTCTCCACTAGTTCTAATAACTAAATCGGGATAAGGAAAGGGTAAATCGCGACTATCTAAAACTTGATTAAAATTGGCAATATTTAAATCGCTTATATCAATTTTTTCTTCTTTTATACGCTTTATCGCTCGCAGTATCTCATCTTGTCCGCCATAATCTAAAGCAATGGCTAAAAAATAACGGCTAAATTTTTTTGTTTTCTCCTCGGCTTCTTTAATTTTTTTTAAAAGTGAGGTCGCTAGTCTATCCTTTCTTCCTAGATGAATTATCCTTATTTCTTCCTTAATCGCTTCTTTTATATTTCTATCTATCATTACTTTAAAAAGCTGCATTAGATAATTCACTTCCTTCTTGCTTCGTTGCCAATTTTCTGTGGAAAATGCCCAAAAGGTTAATACTTTTATCCCTAATTCTCTTGCTTTTCTCGCCAACTTAATTGATTGATCTAAACCTTTTTTATGACCATAAAAGGTAGGCAAATTTCTCTCCCTCGCCCATCGCCGGTTACCATCCGGAATAATGGCTAAGTGATTAATTTTTTTTGACTTTCCTTCCATATAAAGATTATAAAAATTATAGTCTTCTTGACTTAAAAAATCATTTTTTATAGACTTATTATAATGGTAAATGCATTAGAAATAAACCCAACTAATTTTCCTCCTGCTAGGATAACAACTATTTCAACTCTTTTAAATGTTATTCTTCCTTTAGCTATCGGTATAGGCGCTTTATTAGCTCTCGCGATTGGGATTGGGGCAGGAATAAAAATTATCACTAAAGGTGATAATCCTCAAGAGGTAAATAAAGCATATCAAACTCTTCTTTTTGTCCTTTTAGGGCTGTTGCTTCTTGGCTTAAGTTATTTTTTTGTTAGTCTGGTGGGGAAAATATTAAAAGTTAATCTTTTATAAGATGAGATTATTATCTCAAAGTTCAACCGATATTATTGGTAAAATTACTCCGCCAGTGCCGATCGATAACGATCCTTTTATCGCTTTAGGAAAGTTATTAAGTTTTATAGTGCGTTTTCTTTTAATCGGCGCCGGATTTATTGCCGGTGCTTACTTGTTGTTGGGTGCTTTTGATTGGATTATGTCGGGTGGAGAAAAAGAAAAATTACAAAAAGCTCAACAAAAGATTATTAATGCAATTATCGGATTACTAATTGTTTTTATCGTTTTAACTCTTTTTGGATTAATTACCGGCGATATATTAGGGATTATTATCAACACACCACAAGGCTGGCAATTAAAAATACCAACCCTTTAAATTAAAAAAGATGATTATCTATTAATTTAGCTCCCTCACTTGGGTAATTTATAATTATTTTTTTTATTCCTTCTATTTTTTTTATCCATTTTAAAACCGCAACTTCATTTTTTTTCTCACAGATTAAAAAAGGATAAGCTCCCGCATCAATCGTCAAAAAAATAGGTAATCCATCAGTGCGTATTTTTTGAATAAATTTTATTACCTCAATCGTTTTTGGCTCCCAATAAATTAAAGAAGGACGAGAAGTTAACATAATCGCATGCATCTCTAAAGCCTCCTCTTCTACCATCTTACCAAAATTTAAAAAATCTCTTTTTTTAAGATAACTTTTAAGTAAAAATAACCGATGGTCAATATTTTTTAGTCGAGTTTTGAAAAATGGACTAGTTTGAGCCAGACGATGTCCATCAGATGAACTTATTTTTTTTTCTTCAGATTTTAAAATCAACGCCATTATTGATAATTGCCAATGATGGGCAGGAAAAATAGAATAAGCATAAGAAGTTTCACTTTCTTCTCCTTTTTTCCATTCCACAAAACCAGCAGGAATTGAACGACAGGCTGAACCTGAACCAAGGCGAGCTAAAATAGTTAATTTCCTCTCTGATAATTTAAGCTTTAAAGCGGCGGTGGCCGCTAAAGTTAAGGCGGCGAAACCTGAAGCGGAAGAAGCTAAACCTGATGCTTTTGGGAAATTATTTTCTGAAACCACTCTTGCCCTCCATTTAACACCGGCTATTTTTCTTATAAGGTCGAGATGTTTTACCACTTTTAAATTCTCTTTTTTGTTTTCTTGCCCATTTATTTTTATTTGATCTTCCGGTAGTAATTTAGAAAATTCAACCGTTGTTGTAGTTAAAAGATTACTTAAATTAACCGAGATACTTCCATTTAAAGGAAGATTTAATTGTTCATCTTTTTTCCCCCAATATTTAATAAAAGCTAGATTAGGATGGGCTAAAGCCGTGGCTTTAAATTTATCTTTCATAACAGACACCATTCGCATTATTTTTAACTTTTATAATCTCTCCACCAACTTTTTCAATCGCTTTCTCAATTTCTGACTTTTTTAATTTAGGCACTAAAGCAATCATACAATCACCACCCCCAGCACCAGAAAGTTTGGCTCCATATGCACCGGCCTTTCTTGCCGCCTCACACATTTTATCTAATTTTGCCGTACTTACTCCCAGTTCTTTTAAAAGTTGGTGATTTTCATTCATTAAAAAACCTAATCTTTGGTAGTCTTTAGCTAATAAACTATCTTTTCCTTCCTCAACTATCTTTCCAATTTTATTAAAAATACCAAAAATCTTTCCTTTTTCTTTTCTTAAACGCTCTTTTATTTGGTTAACTATTTTTGGTGTGCTAGCCTTAACCCCGGAATAACCGACCACTAAAGGTAATTCATCAATTGGTAATATTTCAATCTTTTTTCCGCCGGTTATAAAATATAATGTTTTGCCAAAAGTAGCCGCGGCAATATCAAATCCACTGCCTACTTTTTGAATCCTTAAAGTAATTTCAAGTCCAAAATCAAATATTTCTCTTTTACTTAAATTTAATTTAAATAATTGGCTTAATCCATACAAAGTTGCCACCGTTACGGCCGAGGAGGAACCAAAACCATACTGGCTAGAAAATTCGCTATGCGTTTTTATTGATAAACCCTCTTTAAATTTGAATTTTTCTTTAAAAAACCGGATTGATTCTTCAACAAAACTGACATCCTTCACTTGTGGCGCTTCAATTTTGATACCGGTTGATATTATCTCTATCTCAACCTTTATTTTTGAAGAAACAGCGGTGACAAGACAAGGATAATCATAAACTACCGCATGTTCACCTAAAAGCATCAATTTTCCTGGCGCTGATACGATTGCTTTCATATCATTTTAACCCTTCCCAATCTGGTTGAAATTTAAAATAATTAATTTTTTCTTTTTTTAAAAATTTAACCAGTGCGTCTTCTTTTTTAGCCAAAAACAAAAGATAGCCAGAACCCTTATTTTTTCCACCCGCCCCAGTAATTTTTCCTATCCCAAATTTTTCTAAACGTTTTAAAAGATTTTTAGTTTTTTTGGAAACTACTCCTAAAATCTCGAGAAGAATTTCATTATCTAAAATGCATTTGGCAAAAAGGTCAATATTTTGATTTTTTATCGCCAAAACCATAGTTTTTGTCACTTTTTCAATATCAAAAAAAACTTGATTAAAAAAATTGGGATTTTTTTGGTAATTTTTTTTAACCATCATCACCATCTCCGAAGTTCTCTCCTCGGCTTTTCCTGAATCAATAAGAAAAAGTTTTTCGGTTAAATTTTTAGGTAATTTGAAATCTAAAATGGTAATATTTTTTAAAAAATCAAACTCTTTTCTAAAATAAATCAATCCGCCAAAGCAAGCGGTGGTATTATCAGCACCAGAAGGATTTTGATGAAAATGTTTTTCTATCTCATAAGCCAGTTGATTAATCTCATTTTTGGAAAAATCTTTGCCAGAATAAAACTTTAAAAATGAAGCCACGCTCGTCACAGAAAAAGCCGCCGATGATCCTAATCCTTGCCCGATTGGGATTTGGGAACTAATTTGATAAGTGAATTTTTTATCAAGAAAATCAATCCCGCCATCTTTTAAATATTTTTTAACGGTTTGGCTAATTAAAATGATGTTTTTATCCTCTATTCTTTCTTCTTTTTCCCATAAAGAAAATTTAAGCCGCAAATTAATACCGCATACTAACGCCGGTCGGCCATAAACTACTGCATGCTCGCCTGATAAAATCACCTTTGCTGGTGCTGAATAAGTAATAATTTTCATTTTTTATTTATCCTTTTTTTTAAAGGTCTAAATTTTATACCATAGGCAATTACTCCCTCTTCTGATGATTCACGAACCTTTCGCAACGTTGCTACCACCGGCATCCCTTTTTTTAAATCAGTTTCCTTGAAATCAACCAAAGCCCCAATTGCTTTTGTTTTATCTTCAAATTCTACCAAAACTACCGGATAAGGAGCGTATTTTTTAAAATCTAAACCGGCGACAAAAATTTTAGTCCAGGTAATTACCTTACCTTTTTCCCCTAAATTTTTTCTTATTTCTTTTTGTCTTCGCCAAATTTTTACTGGGGAAACCATATTAAAATAAAAATTCAAACTTCAAAATGCAAATCTCAAAATTTAAAAAGAGAATTGACCTAATTGACCTAATTTCTAATTGATAAAAAAACTTTTACACAATGTTTATCCTATGTTTACACTATTTTTACACGTTATTTATTCGCATTATTCGTGTCATTCGCATCTTCATTCGCGTCATTCGTATCTTTCAACCGGCTAATATTGTAACAACCGCTGTCCCACCTGACCCACCAACATTATGAGCTAAACCAAATTGGGCACAATTTACCTGCCTTTGGCCGGCCTGATGAGTCAATTGTAAAAAAATTTCTCCTACTTGTTTCACTCCAGTAGCGCCCACCGGATGACCGGCTGCTTTTAATCCACCTGAAGGATTAACGATTAAATTACCATGGCAACCAAGCATGGTGGAAAGTTCTTTCGCTCTTTTTCCTCCCTCCCCTTTTTTCCAAAAACCTAAATCCTCCATTGCCAAAATCTCGGCAATTGAAAAACAATCATGAACTTCGGCGACATTAATCGCCAAGGGATTAATTTTAGCTTTCAAAAAAGCTTTTTTTCCCGCTATTTTAGTTGATAAAATTTCATCTAATTTTTTTCTTTGGGTTAAACTGATTGAGTCATTGGCCATCTCACATGAAAGAATTTTTGCCTTATATTTAACTTTTTTAATTAAGCTTTGATCGGAGGTTAAAATTAAAGCTGCCGCTCCATCAGAGATAGGTGAACTATCCAAAACCTTTAACGGATAAGCAACGTATGGACTGTTTAAAATACTTTCAATTGTTAATTTCTTTCTAAAATGAGCTTTAGGATTAAAAGAAGCATGATAGTGATTTTTAAAAGGGATATAGGCAAGATTTTCCTGATTGTATTGATATTTTTCCAGATAAAAATTGGCTAAAAGAGCATAAAGTCCAGGAAAGGTAATGCCTGCCTCTTGTTCTTCCCCAGATGCGGCGGCGGCTAAGGCGCTGGTGACTTCCTCAGGCGAATAATCAGTCATTTTTTCTGCGCCCAACACCAAAACGGTTTTAGCTGCGTTGGCTTCAAGATATCTTAACGCAAGGTAAATCGCTACTCCACCTGAAGCACATGCCGCTTCTACCCGAAAAACAGGAATATTTGATTTTAAAATCTCAGCGATTTTTGAAGGAAGATGAAGATTGTTTTCCAAAACACCGGCTAACATATTGGCAAAAAAAACGGCTTCAATTTGTTGTTTATCCAACTCATTTGATTTTAAAACACCATCAATCGCCTCCTGAATTAAATCAGATAAAGACTTTTCCCACAATTCACCAAATTGTGTCTGATAAAAACCGATAACAAACATAAAAAATTTGCGTTTTAATTTTTAACTTCCTTATATTGTCCCCATAAATCTTAAATAAGTTGAATAATCAATGTATCGCTTGTCTTTAATTGCTTTATCAAAAGGTTGACGAACTTTTTCAATTGAAGCGGTAGTTTTTAAAACAAAAGCGTCACTCCCGGCGCCAGAGCCATAAGAACAAAAAAAAATTAAATCATCTTTTTTTGCTTCCGCTAAAACTGAAACTAAGCCCATTAAAGCAGAGGCGGTATAAGAATTACCTAAATAGGAAACCGTTAATCCTTTTTCAATCTGTTTTTTTTCAAAACCTAAATCCAACGCTATTTCCTGAGGAAATTTACCATTGGGCATATGAAAAATGGCGTATTGAAAATCCTTGGGTTTATACCCAGTTTTTTTTAAAAGTGAAATACTAGCTTGTTTTATATGAAAAAAATATGATGGCTTACCGGTAAAGCGACCACCATGTGATGGATAGCGAATACCATCCCGACGCCAAAAATCAGGGGTGTCGGAAGAAAACGAATGCCAATCAATTACTTCAACCGCTACTTCCTTTTCTCCTAAAATCAGACTTACTGCGCCGGAAGATGCGGTATACTCCAATAAATCATGCGGTCGGCTTTGCGCTTTATCAGAAGCACAAACTAAAGCGTATTCCAATTGTTTGGCTTTAATTAAAGATAAAGCGGTAATTATGCCTCCGGTAGCCGCTTTACAGGCAAATTGTAAATCAGAGGCTAAGTAATGATTACCCACCCCTAAAAATTCTCCTAAAATAGTTGAGGAAGGGTTGACTGCATATGAAGGACTCTCTGATCCAAAAAAAATTGCCCCGATTTTTTCTTTTTTGTCAAAAAAATTATTTAAAGCGAAAGAAGCTGATTCAAAACCCATCGTTAAAGAATCCTCATCACTTGAGGAGACCGCTTTTTCTTCAATCAACAAACTTTTTTTTATCTCTTCAGGATTTTTTCCCCAAACTTTAGCAATTTCCTCAATTTTTATTCGATATTGAGGGATATAAAAACCATAAGAAACTATACCAAGCATAAAAATTAAAAAAATAATAAAATTTTATTTATCAATAGCAAATTTCTAATCTTTTCTTTATTTTCTTCCCAATTTTTGATGGGCGTTGGCTAAACTTCCTTGCGCCAACGAGGCTAAAAGAGAAAGTTCGCCGGCTAAAACTGCTGCGCCTAAAATTTTAGCCAATTCTTCTTTATTTTTTGCCCCAGTTAAACTAATTGCCTCTTTTTTAACCGCAAGTTTGGTCCCTCCACCCACCATTCCCAACATCAAGGCGGGCAAATAAATAGAAAAATATAAATTACCCCCGGTTAATATTTTAGTCGCAGTCACCCCCAAACTTCCTTCAACCACATGAGCTAAATCCTGACCGGTGGCGGCAAAAAAAGCCGCCACGATATTGGCAAAATGAGCATTAAATCCCAATGACCCACTTAGAGTTGAACCAATCATATTTTTTGCTAACCAAACCTCATAAATTTTTTCTGCCGTTGTCTTTAATATTTCCTCAATCACTTCTTTTTTAATAACTACTTCCGCCCACAACGAGATTCCTCGCCCACTTAAAAAATTAAGCCAGCCTGGTTTTTTATCAAGACAAAAATTGCCGCTTAAAGCCAAACAGTTAATCCCAGTTTTTTGCTTTATTAATTGATTGATTGATTCGGTGGCAAAAGTAGCCATATTCATCCCCATCGCCTCACCCGTTTTAAAATAAAAACGGACAAAGGTATAAAAACCAATTACTTTTGCTTCAAATCTTAAATATTGAAGATGAGATGAAGTTTTTTCTGCCGCTGCTTTTATTTCTTTTTCATTTTGTTTTAACCAATTAATGAACCAAAACCCCTTTCTTAAATTTTTCGTCTCATAAACTGGACCCCGCGTTACGCCAATTTCTTGGATATAAAAAGTTACCGCGCCTGATTGATTTACTGCCTTACAACCACGATTCACTGAAGCGATTAAAGCTCCTTCAGTCGTTGATAAAGGAATATAATATTTTTTAATTTTTGACTTAAAGGTTTTTACTTTTACCGGGCCAGCTACTCCTAAAGGTAAAGTTGTTTCTCCAATTAAATTTTCGCCACAAATATTTTTTTCATCTTCAATATGGGCTTTTTTAATTTGAGAAAGCTTTATCTTTAATGTCTTTTCTAAAAATTCTCGTCTTTTTTCAATTAAATTAAATTGAGAAAGTTTCATAAATTAGTTAGTCTTGAAAAAAGATTAAAATCATTCTTATTAAATAAATGGTAGGCGAAAAAGTTTTGCCTGATAAAGCAGGATAGAATAAGGAATAAACCAAAGCAAATACAAAAACCAAAGATATAAAATTTGATAAAAAGACAACCGCAGAGAAAAACGGATTGCTAAAAAAACTAAAATTAATTTCCAAAACAATAAACTTAACGAATAAGCAATGAAAAAAATACTAAAGGAAATACCTAAAATTGAAGTTGTTCGCGGCGGGGGCAAGATTAAATAAAGCAAAGAAACACTCTCAAACCAGATAAGCGTAGGAAAAAGAGAATAAGATAAACTAAAGAGTAAACTTTTAAAAGAGTTGACACTATCCTTTTTTTTTATAAATTTTGACAGAAAATAAAAAAATCCCGCGGTTAAAAAAAAATTAACCAAAAAAGTAAAAAAGGTAAAACTGGCCCGATATGGCTTATCCTTTAAAAAATAAGATAGCTTAAAATACAAAAAAACAAGGAAAAAAATAATTAAAATCTGCCAATAATCTTTCTCTAAACTTATTTTCCGCATTGTCTTATAAGGGTAAAAAATTAGGAAAAAAAAATTTCTGAAAACCAAAATTGATGAGGTAATAAAATTGACTAAAATTTGCTCTTTCTTAAAAACCATATTGGAGTAAAGTAGTTAACCTAACTATCAAATAACCAAAAATTAAATAAATAAATAAGCCCACTAAAAAAGAAAAGGGAATAATTATAATAAAGGGGGCTGTTTTTAAATATGCAGTTGCTTTTTTATAAAAGTTGGTTAAAAAGCCGATGTTTAAATCATTTGGCTCAATAATAAAAACCTCTCTCATCTTTTTCTTTAAATAAAAATTAGCCGCTTTCATTTAAGGTAAACTGTTAAAAATTTTAATAAAAGCCTTTCTAGCACGAAAAATTAAACTTTCGGTGGCTTTAAATCGCTTCGATAATTTTTTGGCTATGTTTTTAACTCTTTCTCCCTCCATGTATTTTAGTCGCAAAACTAATTGATAATCATTGGGTAATCTATGCAGTACCTTCTTAATTTTTTTTGCCAATTCTTTTTTTTCTATTTTTTCATCAATAAAAACTATTTTTAATGCATCAACAATATATGAAGGTAAGGCTGAAAATAAAATTTTTTCTATCTTTTTTTTTCTTATACTATCAATTACTTTATTGCGAGCGATAGTAAAAAGATAGGTTTTTAAAGAACATTCGCCGCGAAAATCACGAATTTTCTCAATGAAATCAAGAAAAATATCATTAACTATCTCTTGAGCTAAAGTTCTATCTTTAATCTGCTGATTAACGAATTTATGAATTATAGGTGAATAGGCTTTATAAAAATAAAAAAGGGTTTTCTCATCTTTTTTAATTATTCCCTCAATGATTTTTTTATCTTCTTGAAGCATTTATTTATTATAATATAATTATATGAAAAAAAATGAAAAAAGGCTTTTTTCCCTTTTAATCTTAACTTTATTAATCGCTGCCGTTTTCATTTTTAAAAATAAATTTAACCAGCTTTTTCTCTCATCAAATAAAAGAATATTTACCGATTTAAAAAAAGAGCAAATTAAAGAAATTGAAATTTCAACCAATGAAAAAACTTTTAAAACTTATAAAAAAGAAAATCGCTGGGTGGTAAAATCAAAAAATGAAGAATTTAATGCCGATGAAGAAAAGGTTAATCAAGTAATTGACGCTTTTATTAATTTGGAAAAAGGCGAAATAGTTTCAACCAATAAAAAAAATTTTGCCAGCCTAGGAATAAATAAGCAAAAAATAGTATTAACCGCTGCCGGCAAAAAATATACTGTTTATATAGGCAATTCTTTCTCTTTGGAAAAAAATTATCTTAAAATTGATAATCAAGATGAAGTCTTTATCGCCTCAAACTTTAATACACTTCTTACTTTAGATGATTTTCGTGATTTAAATATATATTTGGTTAGTGATGAAAAGAATATCCAATCAATTGAGATTACTCTTTTTAATAATAAATTGATGTTAACTAAAAAAAGCAGTGATTGGGAAATTAATAATCAAAAGGCAAAAAAAGATCGGGTTGATTATTTTATAAATGATTTAAAAACATTAAAAGCCAATGATATTTTCCCCAAAGATACCGCTTTGCCCACCATTCTTCCTGAATTAAGTATAAAAATCAAAGAAAACAATCAAGAAAAACGGGCATATTTTATAAAAAAAGATGAAAATAACTATTATCTTCAATTAAGTGATCGCCCAACAATTTATCAAATCTCAACCGCTTATGTTTCTTCACTTAAAAAAGAAGAAAAAGATTTTTTGCCTTAAATTAATCCAAATTTAATTGATAAATCTTTGCTTCAAATAAAAGAAAGGCATTATTTTTAAAAACAATAAAATCACTAGCTTTTTTTAAAATTGAGGCAAAAACTTGTCTTTCATAATTACCATTTTTTCCTAAAATGTAAATTACTCCTTTTTTCCTATCCCAGACATATAATTTTTCCAAATCTTTATTGGTGTAAATTTTTTTAATCACAATATCTTTTTCCGGAAAATTAGTTTTAAACTCTTCTTGTTGACCAGCCGTAAATTTAAAAATCTGGGTTGGTAATCCAATATAAACTGAAGAATCAATCGCCATTGATAAAGCATCGTTTAAAGCCTGTCCTCCACCTTTAAAATAAGAAATTTTATCCGAGTAACCATCGGCGGTCGGAGTGTACTTATAAATCTCGCTTTTTCCTTTATCTAAAAGGTATAAATTTCCGTTATAGGTAAAAAAGTCAATGATTTCACCCCAATTTTTATCTTTTTCTAAAATTTTTTTTATTTTCCCATCTTGGCTGATTTTATAAACGCCATTTGGGGAATAAAAAAATATATTTTCATCATAAGAAGCTAAAAGTGTTGCTTCCTTAATTTCTTTAAAGATCTGTTTATCTAAAGATTTTTTTGTTAAAGATAATGTATAGATTTCCCCATTTTTTTTATCCAAAATACTTAAATCTTCACCATTTAAATATAACTTTTCGCCTTTAGCTTCTTTATTTTCCACCGATAAATCAAAAAATTCTTCCACGTTTTTCTCCTCCCGTTTTAAGATTTTATTCTCTTCAGTTTTAATTAATTTAGCTAATTCTTTGGTTTCTTTTCTTTCCCCGACTTTTACTTTTAAATCATCCAGTTCTTGATATGCTTCTTCAATTAATTCTTTTGCTTTATTCAGACTAAAAAATGCACTATCTTGCGCTTGAGAAAGTTTATCTTTTATCTTTTGCTGACTGATTTTAATATTTTTATTAAGCAAAGCTTCTTGTCGTCTTTGGACACCAAAAATAACACTCCATAAAAAAACAATTAAAATTAAAACGATAGCAAAATAAGTAATGATCCTTCGTTTACCAGTTCTTTGCGAGTAATAATTAAAAGTTTCTTTTATTTTTTGTACAAAAGAAAACCAGTGTCCTTGTGAATTAGAATTAATCAACACCTCATCTTCAATTTTCTTTTCTTTTTTCAATAGCTGAACAAAAAGAGCAATCATCCCTTCGTCTGATTTTTGTTTAACTATCGGGCTTATCTCATCAACTATTTGGCTTGGGTTTTTTTGATTTAAAAAATCTTTAAATTTTTTATCTCCATCTACTAAAGGGGAGAATTTTTTAACAGTGATCACCAAAATATCTTTGTCTTTTGCGTATCCTGAAGCAGATAAATTACCTTCGATAATTGAGGCTAAAAAATGATCACGATAGAGATAAATTTTGCCTTCATTGATTGTGTTTAAATATAAAATATCATCTTTTAAAAAAGCAGCCGCTAAAGAAAAACTGGTTGGTAAATTTTTTTCTTTGATTTTTTCAGCCAAAAAATCTTCTAATTGATGCAGACTTTCAATTTTTTGCGCCATAAAATCAGCTTTTATCTCATTTAAAAATAGTCTTCCTTGTTCAACTGTCAATCCCTTTGATTGAAAAATTAAAAAAAGATTATTTTCAACGACAAACCCACAATATTCATCAGTTATTTCTTTCCCCAAATAGATAGCAAAATCTGCCTGAAACATAATTTATTTCTATATTAACAATTCTATATTAAAAAAATTGATAATAAAAAAAGGGCAAAACCAAAAAAAACTTGTAACAAAGAAATAAGATAGATCAAATAATAACTTTTTGAATACAAAGTTTTATTCATCACCTCTGTCTGTTTTAAAATAACAAAGCTGTAAAGCAGATAAAAAGCAGAAAAGAATATCATTAAAAACTTAAAAGAAAAAGTAACAATATCTTTAATATTTAATAAATTCCCCCATTGATTAATATCCATGATTTTTTCCTAATAATTCATTAATCTTTGTCACCACCTGGGATGGATATGGAATATTTAGAAATTCAATATTAGCTTCATTGCCAGCCGTCTGAATAAAAACATTACCATAATCAAAAAACGACTGAAAGTAACCACCACTTTTAGAAGTAATATCTTCAACTCTATTTAAGCGAGCCTCAGTAACTTCTTTGTATATAACACCATGAAAATCAATATCAATAATTCTTTTGCTTGTAATAACTCCAACATTAAAAAACCAATTTAAAAAATTGAGCCAAAAATAACTAAAAATAAATATGATGCCAAAAATATTTAAAAAGAATGTTTGTGATGGATTTAAAAATGAGGAAATAAAATAATTTAATAAAATTAAAATAAGGATAAAAAATAAGCCATTCAAAAGCCAATAAATTTGAGTCACCGGGTGAGCGCGTAATACCAAAATCACATCCTCTTTATTTTCCTGTGTCTCAAATCTTACCTCAGGGTAAAGACAAAAGGAATGAAAGAGTTTATGATTTTGACCATTGTTTTTCATTTAAAAATATTATATAATATTTTTGCCCTGGTTATTGAAGCGACTTGGAAACACCTCTTCCCATCCCGAACAGAGAAGTGAAACAAGTCAGCGCCAATGATACTTTCTCCTTTTTGAAGAAGGGAAAGTAGGTCATAGCCAGGGCGCTTTTGTTTATTTTACCGCTGGCAAAGAAAAATCCTTGATTTCTTCTGTCTCTTTTATTTCTTTCAAGTCTTTATTCCAAACTCCTTTTACTCTTATTCGATGACCAACCTGAATATCATTTAAAGTAATTGTTTCTCCGCGACGATTGACCAATTTGGTTGAATTAGTTAAATAAACTTTTAATTCACCACGACCAATGGTTTTTATTGTTAAAACACTTCCCTCTTTAGACAAAACCTCGCCAAAAAAAACTCCCCATCTTCGTTGAATTGAAAGATTGCGAATCAAAACTGCATCAATGGTTGTTTTTGTCTCATCAGTAAAACGACCAATCACATTTACCTCATCACCAACTGAAAACTCACTCAACGATGACTTTCCCCAAAATCGGCGTCTTAATTGAGTTTTCTCTGTTATATTGACTTGATAAATTTTGCCATCGCGATTGTCAGAGACCTTAATGTGATTTTCTCCAATCTCAGTAATTTTTCCAGTAATTCGCGCATTAAATTTTAACGCCTGAAGTTTTTCTTTAACCTGATTCTTTATATTTTCTAATAATCCTTTGTTTTGCTCTCTAACTTCATTTCTTATTTGCCAAGGTTTAGCTGAAGGGCTGGCGGTAATAGTTAATTTTATCGCTTCTTTTGTTTGCTCTCTAATTGCCGCAATGGTAGGTTTAACCTCTTCTTTAATAGCTTGAATTGTTGGTTTAATCTCATTTCGCCAATTTTGTATTGGTCTAACTGCTAATACATCATTAACTGGAATTAATAACAAAGTGAAAAAAAGAATCCCAAGTATTTTTTTCATAAGAAAATAAAAACTTTTAATAATCTATATTAATTAATATGCAAAAACTTCAAAAAAAGTTGCATCACTCTTTTGTTTGAAGATAAACTGTCAGTTCTTTTTCCGCATAATTACCCGCTTGATCATTAGCAACAATCGTTAATAAATTTTCCCCTTCAACTAAG
>Ga0123519_10008800_pt1 | contig 15323 bp, 29 predicted proteins | sample YelNatPaOPRAMG02_FD_87396 | JGI IMG/M metagenome (GOLD analysis project Ga0123519, IMG submission 87396) | Hot spring microbial communities from Yellowstone National Park - Yellowstone National Park OP-RAMG-02 (version 2) | ecosystem: Environmental > Aquatic > Thermal springs > Hot (42-90C) ...
AATGTGCATTTACATGTTGAGCTTATAACTCCTGTAGCTGTTGAGGAAGGTTCTCGTTTTGCAATTAGAGAGGGCGGAAGAACAGTTGGAGCAGGAGTGGTTACTAAAATTTTAGATTAAATAAAAGTTAGGGAAGAGGTGTGCTTATGTTATGGCTACACAAAAGATAAGAATTCGCCTAAAAGCTTATGACCATAAAGTTTTGGATCAGTTTACCAAAAGAATAGTGGCTACTGCACAGAGAACAGGAGCAACGGTAGCAGGACCTATTCCTTTGCCTACTGAGAAACAGATATTTTGTGTTCTTCGTTCTCCCCATGTAGATAAAAAATCTAGAGAACATTTTGAAATAAGAACCCATAAAAGGCTAATAGACATTCTTAAGCCAACTCAAAAGACTATTGAATCTTTTATGACCCTGGAGATTCCTGCTGGGGTACATATAGAAATAAAACTTTAAAGAAAGGGGATGTAGGGTATGAAAGGGATATGGGGAAGGAAAATAGGTATGACTAATTTATTTACTGAAACAGGAGAAATTGTGCCTGTAACAGTGATTAAAGCAGGTCCCTGTCAGGTTGTTCAGGTAAAGACAAAGGGAAAAAATGGTTATGATGCTTTGCAGGTAGGTATGGAAGAGGTGCCAGAAAGAAAGGTTAATAAACCGCTGCGGGGACATTTTGTTAGTAAAGGTGTTAAAACTTTTAAAATTTTAAGAGAGATTCGCCTTAAAAAAGTAGAAGGAGAAGGGAAAAAGGTAGGAGACTGGATTAAGGTAGATATTTTTCAAAAGGGAGAAAAGGTAGATGTAACTGGCGTTTCTAAAGGTAAAGGCTTTATGGGAGCAGTTAAACGATGGCATTTTCATGGCGGTCCTGCAAGTCACGGCTCTATGCAACATAGAAAACCTGCCTCAGGTGGTGCTACAGCACCTGCCAGAACTTTTAAGGGTAAGAGAGGACCTGGAAGAATGGGTAATGAAAGGGTTACCGTTATTGGGTTAGAAGTAATAGATGTTCTGGCAGAGCAGGATATTCTGGTTGTAAAGGGAGCAATACCAGGAGCAGCTAATTCTCTTATATTTATTAGGGAATCTATTAAGAAATAGTGGAGGGAAAGAGTATGCTAGTTTCAGTGTATAATAAATCAGCAGAAAAAGTAAGGGAGGTTTTACTTGATAGTAAAATATTTGGAAGTAAAGTTAATCTACAGGCAATGTATTTGGCACTTAAAAGGCAGTTAGCTTCCTGGAGAACTGGAACTGCCAGTACAAAAACTCGTGGAGAGGTAAGAGGAGGCGGAAGGAAGCCCTGGCGTCAGAAAGGTACTGGTAGAGCCAGACACGGCAGTATTCGTTCTCCTATATGGCGAAAAGGAGGTGTAGTCTTTGGACCAAAACCAAGAGATTTTTCTTTAGACCTGCCGTTTAATATGAGAAGATTGGCTTTACGGGGAGCTTTAACTGTGAAAGCCGGGGAGGGGAAGTGCTTTTTAATAGATGCTTTTCCTATGGATAAGGCCTCTACTAAGGAAGTTGCTGGATTTTTAAAGAAGGTAGGTATTGCTGGTAAAAAAGTTTTATTTATTATAAAGGGAGATGAAAAATTTTTCTCTCTCTCTGCTAGAAATATAGATGGAGTAAAAGTGCTTAAATGGAGTAATATGAATATTTATGATTTATTAAAATATGAATATTTAATTTTCTTCCAGGAAGCTTTAGATAAGTTAGTGGAGGGGTATTAATATGAATTTAACAGCACGAAAGATTATAAGACGACCTATTATTTCAGAGAAGACTTTAGGAGAAGCTGCTTTAGGTAAGTATACCTTTGAAGTAGCAATGAATGCGAATAAAATAGAAATAAGGAAGGCAATAGAAGAGATTTTTAAAGTCAAGGTTTTGAAAGTAAACACAATGGTGGTAAGAGGAAAGTTAAGGGGAATAGGTAGAAAAAGGGGTAAGAGGTCTAATTGGAAGAAAGCAATTATTACTTTACCACCTGAACAGAAGATTGAGCTTGAAGGGATTAATTATTTTGAGCAGTAAAGGGGGTAGCAGAGAGTGCCATTAAAAGAGTTTGTTCCAACTTCAGCAGGTGTTCGATTTAAGATAGCTCCTACTTTTGAGGAAATAACAAAGGCTAAACCGGAGAAGAGACTGGTTAAGATAAAAAAGAAGAGAGGTGGTAGAAATTCTCAGGGTAAGATTACTGTACGTAGACGTGGAGGTGGACATAAACAAAAGTATAGAATTATTGACTGGAAAAGAGATAAAGATGGAGTGCCTGCAAAGGTAGTAGCTATAGAATACGACCCTAATCGCTATGCTAGATTAGCTTTATTAAGTTATTTAGATGGAGAAAAACGTTATATCATCTGTCCTGTTGATTTAAAAGTAGGAGATATAGTTACATCTGGACCAGAAAGTGAAATAAAGCCAGGGAATGCCTTACCGATTGAGAATATTCCTGTAGGGACTGTTATTCACAATATTGAGCTTACACCAGGCAAAGGCGCACAACTTGTAAGGAGTGCGGGTGCAGCAGCACAGCTTATGGCTAAAGATAATAAGTTTGCCCATATAAGACTTCCTTCGGGAGAGGTAAGGCTGGTTAGTGTGAAGTGTAAAGCTACTATAGGTCAGGTAGGTAATGTCGAAAGGGAAGGTATTTCAATAGGTAAGGCAGGAGCTAATAGGTGGCGTGGGAGAAGGCCTAAAGTAAGAGGGGTGGCTATGAATCCTTGTGACCATCCTCATGGTGGAGGAGAAGCCCGCTCTACACCTGGCAGACCTAGCTCTACACCATGGGCTAAGCCTGCTTTGGGAAGAAAAACTAGAAAGCCAAAACACAGTGATAAGATGATTGTGAAAAGGAGGCGAGAATAAGTGTCAAGGTCTAGGAAAAAAGGACCTTTTGTGCATCCCAGGTTGCTGAAAAAGATTAAAGAGATGAATCTAAAGGGAGAAAAAAGAGTAATTAAAGTGTGGAGTAGAGCTTCTATGATTGTGCCGGATATGGTAGGACATACTCTTGCTGTGCATAACGGGAGGCGACATATTCCTATTTATATAACTGAAAATATGGTAGGACATAGATTAGGCGAATTTGCTCCTACTAGAATATTTAGAGGACACGGTGCACATACAGAAAGGTCTACAGCTTTAAAGTAATATGAGATTTACTCTTAAGCTTTGAAACATTTTAGGAGGTGTAAAGGCGTAGGCTATAAGTTTAAATTCCGTGTCTTAAATATAGATGTAATATAGGAGGAGAGTTTTTATGGAAGCTAAAGCAGTAGCTAGATATATAAGGACATCGCCTAGAAAGGTGCGTCTAGTTATAGATGCCATCAGAGGCAAAAATGTAGAAGATGCTTTAAATATTTTGTCTTTTACACCTAAAAGAGCGGCAAAGATAGTTTATAAGTTGCTTCGTTCTGCTATAGCTAATGCTGAGAATTTGAAAATGGATAGAGCTGCTCTCTTTATTGGTAGTATCTTTGTAGATCAAGGACCTACATTAAAGCGTTGGCGTGCAAAGGCAATGGGTAGAGCAGGGATGATTAGAAAGAGAACAAGTCATATAACAGTGATTTTGAAGGAAAGAGAGGAGTGATAGCACTGTGGGGCAAAAAGTCCATCCTTTTGGATTAAGATTGGGAATAATCAAAGATTGGTTAAGTAGATGGTATGCAGAAAAGGAATATCCTGATTTATTACTGGAGGATATGGCAATTAGAAAGTATATAGAAAGTGAATTTCCTAAAGCAGGTATTGCAAGAGTAGAAATTGAACGTAGAGCTCAAATTATTAGAGTTATCATTCATACTTCTAAGCCAGGTGTTGTTATAGGGAGAAGAGGAGCAGGTGTAGAAACGCTAAAAGAGGGTATTACAAAGCTTATAAAGAAGAGAAATAAATATCAAACTGTTAAAAAAGAAGTTTATATAACTGTAAATGAAGTTGCAAATCCAGAATTAGAGGCAGCATTAGTAGGAGAGGCTATAGTTGATCAGATAGAAAAAAGAATTTCTTTTCGAAGAGTAATGAAGCAAGCAGCTCTTAGAACTATGAAAGCAGGTGCTTTAGGGATAAAAATAGAGTGTAAGGGAAGATTGGGAGGGGCAGAGATTGCCCGTAAAGAAAGAATATTTATAGGTAAAGTTCCTTTACATACATTAAGAGCAGACATAGATTACTCTCATAAAGAAGCTTATACTACTTATGGAAGAGTAGGAGTTAAAGTTTGGATTTATCGTGGAGATGTATTTACCACAAAAGAAAGCACCCCTCCTGTAGAGGAAGAAGTAGTAGTATGAAGACATACTTAATAAGGCAAGGAGGAATAGATTATGTTAATGCCTAAAAGGGTTAAATACAGGAAGTTGCATAGGGGCAGGCGTAAGGGGAAAGCCTTCAAAGGGAATTCAATAACCTTTGGGGAATATGGATTGCAAGCATTAGAACCTGCCTGGATTACTAGTCGTCAAATAGAAGCAGCTCGTATTGCTATCACTCGATATATTAAGCGTGGTGGGAAGGTATGGATTAGAATTTTCCCTGATAAATCAGTAACTAAAAAACCAGCTGAAACTAGAATGGGTAAAGGGAAAGGGTCTCCAGAATTTTGGGTGGCTGTAGTAAAGCCAGGTAGAATAATGTTTGAGGTAGGTGGAATATCACAGGATCTGGCTTATGAGGCTTTACGATTAGCTGCTTTTAAGTTACCTATTAAAACTAGATATGTAGCAAGAGAAGTCTAAAAATAGGAGAGAGGTAGAAGAAGATGAAAAGAAAGGATTTTATGGATAAATTAAGAAGTGCACATATATTGGAGCTAAAAACAATTATTAGAGACCTCGAGGAGGAGCTGTTTAGTTTAAGGTTTCAGATTAGCACGGGGCATCTGGAAGATTATTCTCGCTTAAATCAGGTTAAAAAGCAAATAGCAAGAGCACGAACAGTTTTGCGAGCCAGAGAACTTGGTTTTGAAAAAGAAATGGTTTAAATAAAAGCTTAAGGAGGAGAGAGGTTTGGATAGCGAAAATAAAAAGGCAAATAAAAAGGTAAGAGTTGGGGTAGTAGTGAGTGATAAGATGCAAAAGACAGTTATAGTTGAGTATAAGAGGCTGGTTCCACATCCTATTTATAAAAAAAGAATAAGACGAACTAAGAGGTTTGTGGCTCACGACGAACATGAGATTGCTAAGGTGGGGGATGTGGTAAAAATAGAAGAAACTCGTCCTCTAAGCAAGACTAAAAAATGGAGAGTAATAAAAGTCTTACAAAAAGGAAAAAGATAGACGAGATTTTGCAAATGTCAAATTGGAAATTTTAAAGTAAATTGGAAATTGAGGGGGTTTTGTATATGATTAAAGTGATGAGTAAATTGAAAGTGGCAGATAATTCAGGAGCAAAAGTAATTTTATGTATTGGTATACCAAAGAGTTCTTTTCGGAGATATGCAGGTGTTGGGGATGTAATTGTGGCTGCTGTAAAAGAAGCAATACCTGGAGCACCTGTAAAGAAGAGCGATATTGTAAAAGCTGTAATAGTAAGGACTCGCAAAAAGTATAAACGTAGAGATGGCTCTTATATACAGTTTGATGAAAATGCAGCTGTAATTGTAGACAATCAATTGAATCCTAGGGGCACAAGAGTTTTTGGTCCTGTAGCTAGAGAATTAAGAGAGAAAAACTTTACAAAAATTATTTCTCTAGCTCCAGAAGTCTTGTAAGGAGGTTTAATATAATATGGGAGCTTTTCTTATTAAAAAAGATGATATGGTAAGAGTAATTACTGGAGATGATAAAGGAGTAGAAGGGAAAGTTTTAAAAGTCCTTCCCAAGGAGAAAAAGTTAATAGTAGAAGGAGTTAATATGGTTAAAAAACATACTAAAGCTCGTCCACCTAAATTGCCTCAAGGTGGTATTATTGAAAAGGCTTCTCCAATAGATATTTCTAATGTTGTTTTGCTATGTAGTAAGTGTGGTAAACCGACTAGACCTCGCAAGGAGAAGGGCCAGAGAGGTTCTATAAGATTCTGTCGTCAATGTGGTGAAGCAATTTAAGGAGGAGAATTAAGATGCTTAGATTAAAAGAAAGATACTATAAAGTAGTTCAACCAGAAATGATGAAAAAATTTAATTATATAAATATTATGCAAGTGCCAAGGCTTGAAAAGGTAGTTTTAAATATGGGGTTGGGAGAAGCCATCCAGAACCCTCGTATTCTGGAGGCAGCAGTTGGGGAGTTAAGTTTAATTGCAGGGCAGCGTCCAGTGATAACTAAAGCTAAAAAATCGGTATCTGCTTTTAAGGTTCGCACAGGTATGTCTATTGGATGTAAAGTTACTTTAAGGAGAGAAAGATTGTGGGCATTTTTAGATAAATTGTTTAATATAGCTGTTGCACGTATTAGGGATTTTCGTGGACTTAATCCCGGTAGTTTTGACGGCAGAGGTAATTATTCATTTGGTATAAAAGACCATTTAATCTTCCCTGAATTAAGTTATGATAAGGTTGAAAGGTCCTTAGGTATGGATATAACTATTGTTACAACTGCTAAAACTGATGAAGAAGCGAAAGAATTATTGAAATTACTTGGGATGCCTATTAGAGGTAATTAAGAAGGAGGTGTAACTTAAGTAAAGTGGCTAAAGCAGCACTGGTTCAAAAGTGGCTTAAAGAACCTAAATATAAAGTTAGAAAATATAACAGGTGTCATCTCTGTGGACGCCCCAGAGGTTATTATAGGAAGTTTAAATTGTGTAGAATTTGTTTGCGTACACTTGCCCATCGTGGAATGTTACCTGGAGTAACTAAATCTAGCTGGTAAGGAGGTGAAGTCGGATGGTAATGACAGACCCTATTGCAGATTTGTTGAATAGAATACGAAATGCCCTATCAGCTTCTCATAGTCAGGTAGACATACCAGCTTCTAAATTAAAGATAGAGATAGTAAAAATCTTAAAAGAAGAGGGTTATATAAGAGATTATTACTATATAAGAAGTGGACCTCAAGGAATTATTAGAATTTTTCTCAAATATACACCAGAAGGGGAGAGTGTAATTAGACATCTAGAACGAGTTAGTAGACCGGGGCTTAGAGTTTATAGAAAGAAAAAAAGTCTTTTGCCTGTTTATAATGGGATGGGTATAGCTTTAGTTTCTACTTCTAAGGGTGTTATGACAGATAGTAAAGCTAAAAAGATGGGTGTAGGTGGAGAGGTGCTTTGTTATGTCTGGTAAGAGAGCCTCTATTGCTACCTTACAAAAAAGGCACAAAGTGTTAGAGGCACACAGGCACAAAGCAAGAAGTAAACTTTATGCCTTAGATGCTTTCCCCCTCTTCTATGTGCCTTTTGGCCTAAAGTTGAGAACAGTGTTCAGTGAATATTTTATATTTTGTTAAGGGAGGGGACAGAGAATATGTCTAGAATTGGTAGAATTCCTATAGATATTCCTTCTAAAGTAAAAGTAGAAATAAAAGATAATAAAGTAATTGTTGAGGGACCTTTAGGGAAACTTGGTCGTGATATTATTCCAGGCTTAATACTGGAAATCCAGAATGGGAAGCTTATAGTTAAGAAAGTAAGAGAAGAAGATAAAAAATTAAATGCAATGCAGGGACTTTTCCGTAGCCTTCTTGCCAATATGTTAAAAGGTGTTTCGGAAGGATTTACAAGGAAGTTGTTAATACAAGGAGTAGGGTATAGAGCCAAGAAAAAAGGAGATGCTCTCAGTGTTTTAGTAGGTTATTCACAGCCTGTAGATGTAGAACCTTTACCGGGGATAAAATTGGATGTAGAAGAGCAAACTACAATTGTAGTAAGAGGTATAGATAAAGAAAAGGTGGGGCAGATGGCAGCTAATATTAGAGCAATTCGTCCACCAGATGCTTATAAAGGTAAGGGGATAATTTATGAAAATGAGACACTTCGTAGAAAAGTGGGTAAAGCTGGAAAAGCTAAATAAAGGAGTGATATGGGTATGATAAAGAAAATTTCTAGGAATGCTCTGAGATATAAACGGCATAGAAGATTGAGAAAAAGAATAAAAGGTACTCCCACTCGCCCACGGTTGAGTGTATTTAGAAGTATTAAACATATTTATGCTCAAGTGGTTAATGATGAAGAAGGGCATACATTGGTTTCTGCTTCAACTTTAGATAAAGAATTAAGAGGTAAATATACAGACAAAAAAGAAATGGCTAGAAAGCTTGGAGAATTAATTGGGCAAAGATGTATTGCTAATGGTATAGAGCAAGTAGTATTTGACCGTGGAGGATATAAGTATCATGGGAGAATAAAGGCTCTTGCGGAAGGAGCTAGAAGTGCAGGGGTCTTATTTTAGGTTTGTAAGAAAGGGGAGAGATAGATAAAAATGGAAGATAGGTTAAGTTTAGTGGATAAGGATAGTGAAGAAATGTTAGGAGTTGTGGGAGGAGAGGAAGTACTTATGGAGCCATCCCTCCCTACAATAAAAGAGGTAGCAGGAGAAGAAGAGACTTTTGAAGAGGCAGTAATAAGGGTTAACAGGGTATCAAAAGTTGTTAAAGGAGGTAAACATTTCAGATTTAGTGCATTAGTAGTGGTGGGTAATAAAGCAGGTCGAGTAGGTGTTGGCAAAGGGAAAGCACAAGGTGTGCCTGAAGCAATTAAGAAAGCAGTTGAAAATGCAAAGAAGAATTTAATTGAAGTGCCGATTGTTGAGGGTGGCACAATTCCTCATCTGGTTAATATGAAATGTGGGGCTGCACGAGTGATACTGAAGCCAGCCTCTCCAGGCACAGGGGTTATAGCAGGAGGAGCAGTTAGAGCGGTGGTAGAATTGGCTGGTATAAAGAATATTCTTACTAAAAGTTTGGGTTCTCCTAACCCTATTAATAATGCTAGAGCTACTATTGCAGCTTTAAAAAGTTTAAGGACTAAAGCAATGGTAGAGAAATTAAGAAGCAAATAAACTTTTAGTTAATTTAAAAGGGAGGATTTAAAAATGCAATTAACAGATTTAAAGCCAGCAGCTGGTTCTAATAAGGATAGAAAACGCAAGGGAAGAGGTATAGGCTCTGGAAGGGGTAGAACTGCGGGTAGAGGACAGAAGGGGCAAAAAAGCAGGTCAGGAGGTGGGAAAGGACCTGTATTTGAAGGTGGCCAGGTGCCATGGTATCGAAGAGTTCCTCATATTCGTGGTATATCTAATAGAAGTATGTCTACCAGGATATTTCGTAAAGAATATGAAATATTAAATGTAGAAAAGTTAAATGTATTTGATGCAGGTGCAGAAGTAACGCCAGAAACACTAATAGAAAAAGGTTTGGTAAAAAGAAACTATAAAGATGGCATAAAAATTCTTGGTAAAGGAGAGATTAATGTGCCATTAAAAGTATTTGCACATGAATTTTCTAAGTCTGCTTGTGAGAAAATTTTGGCTAGTGGTGGAAAGATAGAGGTGATATAAATTGCTTGCGTCTTTACTGAGTGCTTTTAAAGTTGCAGATATAAGAAAGAGAATTTTGTTTGTATTTGCAGGGTTTGCTATATTTATTTATACAATTCATCTTACTGTACCGGGTGTAAATCTGGATGTATGGGAAAGGTTGCTTAGGGCGGGTGCTTTGTTTAGGTTTTTGGGTATGTTCACAGGTGGAGCTTTAAATAAGTTTTCAATTACTGCTATGGGTATTACACCTTATATTAATGCATCTATCATTATGCAATTACTTACTATTGTGATACCTCAACTAGAACAATTAGCTAAGGAAGGTGGAGAGGAAGGAAGGCGGAAGATTTCAACATATACTCGAATACTAACAATTGTATTAGCTATGTTTCAGGCTACCACTATGGTTTTAGGGCTTGCTCATTATAGAGGTGAAGGTGGAGAAACTATTTTTCATTATACAGGACCGCTTTATTACTTACTTGTAATAGTTAGCTTAACTGCTGGAACTGCATTTTTGATGTGGCTTGGTGAGCAGATCACTGATAAGGGTATAGGGAATGGAGTTTCTATGATTATATTTGCTGGCATAGTATTAAGATATCCAGATTATGTAATTAGAACTCTTGGCCTGGTAAGAGGAGGAGAGTTGAGGCTTATTAATTTAATTTTATTTGCAATAATTGCAATTTTTTTGATTATGGCAATTGTAATGATTCAACAGGGTCAACGAAGAGTGCCTGTACAGTATGCTAAAAGAGTAGTGGGCAGAAGAGTAATGGGAGGACAGAGTACTTATATACCTATTAGGGTTAATAATGCAGGTGTAATTTCTATAATTTTTGCTATCTCCGTGCTTTATTTCCCAATTACTATTGCAGGATTTGTAAAAGATGCGCCCTGGGTAAATGTATTGATGAAATACTTTTCTCCTGGTAGCTTTATTTACAGCTTAGTTTATTTCTTGTTGGTAGTTTTCTTTACCTTTTTCTATTCTGCTGTAACTTTTAATATTATGGATATTGCTGATAATATGAAAAAATATGGTGGTTTTATACCAGGAATTAGACCAGGGCCTAAAACTGCTGATTATCTAAATAGAATATTGAGCAGAATTACTTTTATCTCTGCTATATTTCTTGGTTTGATAGCAGTACTGCCTAATTATGTTATGGGTCTTACGCATGTAACTACTTTTTATCTGGGTAGCACATCTCTTTTAATTGTAGTTGGAGTAGCTTTAGAATTTATGCAACAAATTGAAGCTAGACTTGTTATGAGACATTATCAAGGATTTATGAAGTGAGGATAAAAAGATGAGGTTAATTTTACTTGGTCCACCAGGTAGTGGTAAAGGTACTCAGGCAGATAGAATTGCAAAACATCTAGGGATAAAACATATCTCTACTGGAGAAATTTTGCGACTTGCCATACAGAAAGGTTCACCATTGGGCAGGGAAGCTTATGAGTATGTAAAAGCGGGTAAACTTGTTACAGATGAGTTGATTAATAGGCTTATAAAAGAAGAGCTTACTGATGCTGGCACAGAAAATGGATTTCTATTGGATGGTTATCCACGTACACTGCCACAAGTGGAGTTTTTAGAAAGGTTACTTAAGAGTTTTGGTAAGACTATAGATAGGGTAATTTATATTAATGTTTCTTTAGGTAAAATTATAGAAAGACTTGGAGGTAGACGTACCTGTAGTAAGTGCCAGCGAGTTTATCACACCGTATATTCACCTTCAGCAAAAGGAGAAATTTGTGAAGTTTGTGGAGGTAACCTCTATCAGAGAGAAGATGATAAACCTTCAGTAATTAAAAAAAGATATGAAGAGTATATAAATAAAACTGAAAAGCTCCTGGATTATTTCCGTTCTAAAGACAATTTTGTAGAGATTAATGGTGAACAGGGTATAGAAGAGGTATATAAGGAGATTTTAAAAGTTCTCGGTATATTATTATATAGAAACGATGCTTAAATTAAAATCTAAAGATGAAATTAATACTATGAAAGAAGCAGGGGCTGTAGCAGCAGCTATAAGAGATAAGTTAATAGACTTTATAAAACCTGGAATTACTACTTTGGAATTAGATAAAAAAGCAGAAAAGTTAATTTCGTCTGCCAACGCCCGTGCTGCTTTTAAGGGGTATCAAGGGTATCCAGCTAATATTAATGTATCTTTAAATGAAGAGGTGGTGCACGGCATTCCATCTTCACACAGGGTAATTTCTGAAGGGGATATTGTAAGCATTGATTTAGGAGTTATCTATAAAGGTTATTATAGTGATACTGCAGCTACTGTAGGTGTTGGAGTAGTTAGCCCGCGGGCAGAACTTTTGATTGATGTTACTCGTGATGCATTATACAAAGGAATTGAAGTTACAACAGAAGGTAACACTCTATTTGATATTGCTTTTGCTATAGAAAGTTATGCAAAGTTTTATGGATTTTCTGTGATTACTCAATTAGTAGGTCATGGAATAGGAAAGAGTTTGCATGAAGATCCACAGGTGCCTAATTATGTAAGTGAATATTTAAAAAAGATTACTTTAAAGGCAGGATTAGTATTGGCAATTGAACCAATGATAGCAATGGGTAGTGGAGATGTGGTAACAGCTAGTGATAATTGGACTGTTATTACAAGAGATCGCTCTTTATCTGCTCATTTTGAGCATACGGTTGCAATTTTGCCAGGGGAGACTATGATTTTAACTTTGTAGCCACAAAGTTTGGGGGAGTGAAAATGACTAAAAAAGAACAAAATGTTGAAATAGAGGGGACAGTAGTGGAGGCTTTACCAAATGCAATGTTTAGAGTAGAATTGCCTAATGGGTATAAAGTGCTTGCACATGTATCTGGGAAGATGAGAATGAATTTTATTCGTATTCTTCCCGGAGATAAGGTAAAGGTAGAGCTATCTCCTTATGATTTAACAAGGGGTAGAATAGTATATCGCTATAAATAAAGAGGGGTGAATGAAATATGAAGGTAAACGCATCTGTAAAACCCAGATGTGAGAAATGTAAAATAATTTTGAGAAAAGGTAAAGTTAGGGTTATCTGTGTAAATCCTAAACATAAACAGGTTCAAGGCTAGGAAAGGAGGAGGTTATGGCTAGAATAGCTGGTGTAGATTTACCTAAAAATAAAAGAGTAGAAATTGCTTTAACTTATATTTATGGAATTGGACGCAGCAGAAGTCAGAGTATTCTTAACGCAGCAGGAATTAACTGGGATACCAAAGTAAAAGATCTTACAGAAGAAGAGGTTAATAAAATAAGGAATATTCTGGAGAAAAATTATAAAGTAGAAGGAGATCTTAGGCGCGAAGTTTCACAGAATATAAAACGATTAATTGAGATTGGTTGTTACCGAGGAATAAGACATAGAAAAGGATTACCGGTAAGGGGACAGAGAACCAGCACTAATGCTCGTACCAGAAAAGGTCCAAGAAAGACTGTTGGAGTGAAGAGGAAGAAAAAATAAGGAAGTGAGGTGAAAAAAAGAAGTGGCTAAAAGGAAAATTAAAAAGAAAAAGAGGGAAATTAAAAATGTAGTTAAAGCTGTAGCACATATTAAATCTACTTTTAATAATACTATTGTTAATATATCTGATATCTATGGTAATGTAATTACCTGGGCAAGTGCAGGTACGATTGGGTATAAAGGGAGCAGGAAAGGAACTCCTTTTGCGGCTCAGCTGGCAGCAACTTCTGCTGCTAATAAGGCTATGGATATGGGGGTAAGGCAGGTGGAAGTGTTGGTAAAGGGGCCAGGCTCTGGCAGAGAAGCTGCAATTAGAGCTTTGCAGGCAGCAGGATTGGATATCCGTTCTATAAAAGATGTTACACCAATTCCTCATAATGGCTGCCGTCCACCCAAGAGAAGAAGAGTGTAAATTAAGAAGGAGGAGAATAAAAAATATGGGAAGAGAAATTGGTTCTGTATGTAGATTTTGCCGTCGTGAAGGAGTTAAGTTGTATCTTAAAGGAGAGAGATGCTTTTCTACTAAATGTGCAATAGAAAAGAGGAAATATGCACCTGGTCAACATGGAAGGTTAAGAAGAGGTAAGCTTACAGGCTATGGAATGCAGTTGAGGGAAAAGCAAAAAGTTAAAAGAATCTATGGATTGTTAGAGAAGCAGTTTAAAAAGTTTTTTAATATCGCATCCCGTAAAAAAGGTATTACAGGAGAAACACTTTTACAATTGCTGGAGAGGCGGCTGGATAATGTAGTGTATAGAATGGGTTTTGCTCTTTCTCGGCCACATGCTAGACAGCTGGTACGTCATCGCCATTTTATGGTAAATGGTAAGGTAGTAGATATTCCTTCTTACCAGGTAAAAGTGGGAGATGTAATTGGAATTAAGGAGAGAAGTAAGGATATTGCTCCTATTCAGTCAGCAGTAGAGGCTAATAAAACTAAAGTTTTCCCGAAGTGGTTGGAAGTAGATCTGGAAAATAAAACAGGGAAAATATTAGCTTTACCTTCCAGACAGGATATAGATTACTCGGTGGAAGAAAGTTTAATAGTGGAGTTTTACTCTCGTTAAAAATTTTTAAGAGGAGGATTAGTAACTTAATGATTCCTATCGCCAAAGTTTACTGTTTAGAATCTTTGGAGGATTATGGTAAGTTTCAGATAGAGCCATTAGAAAAAGGTTATGGGATTACCCTTGGCTCTTTATTAAAATATACACTGTTAAATGCAATTAGAGGACCTGCTATTGAATGGATTAAGATAGAGGGTGTAAGACAGAGTTTTGATACATTGCCCCAGATAAAAGAAGAGCTAATTGAATTAATTTTAAATCTACGTAATATTAAATTTAAACTCGATACTCCCGGCAATTATGTATTGGAGTTAAATGCAAGCAAGCCAGGTGAAGTTTTGGCTAGTAATTTTATATTACCAGAGGGAGTAAAGATACTTAATCCACAACTTCATATAGCTACTTTAATTGATGGGGAAAGCGGGGTAATGCCACAGTTGAATATTAAAATGGGTATTGGTGTAGGAAAGGGTTATATAGAAGCCTCCCGGCACGGGTTTTCAGAGGAAGATGGTTCTCTTCCAATAGATTCACTTTATTCTCCTGTGAGGAAGGTAGAGTATACTGTAAAGCCTGCTAGATGGGGTGAGTTTGTTGATTATGATTGTCTTAATTTAGAAATATGGGTTTCGGGTGCTTTATCACCTTATGAGGTGCTGGTTAATGCCGGGGAAATTGTTCAGGCATATTTAAAAGGTTTTATTTTGCTTTCCAGAGTTGGAATGCCTGTCAAAAAAGTTCCTGAAGAAGATGATAAATTAAAGATAAAGATAGAGGAACTGAATCTCTCTGTAAGGGCGTATAATTGTTTAAGGAGATATGGTATAGAGACTTTGGGAGATTTGGTTTCTAAGACAGAAGAGGAGATAATTAATTTCAGGAATTTTGGTAAGAAATCTCTTGAAGAGATTAAGAAAAAATTGTTAGAATATAACTTAAGTTTTAGGGATAGTAGTACAGGAGGAGGCTAGGGAGTTATGAGACATAGAAAAGCAAGGAAAAAAATAGGAATGAAAAGAGGCAGAAGGCTTTCGGTGCTACGAAATCTTACTTTAGAGATCTTTCGGAACCGTCCTGAAGAAGAAAAGGAGAAAGAAGGGAAGGTTGTTACCACCCTTGCTAAAGCAAAACAGGTAAGTAAAATTGTTAGTAAAATGATTTCCCTTGGGAAAAGGGAGGATTTGGCTTCCCGTAGATTGGCTTATAAGTGGCTAAGAAATCATAAAACAGTAAAACGTCTCTTTGATGATATAGCTCCTAATTATAAGGAGAGAGATGGTGGATATGTGCGAATAGTAAAGTTAGGCTTTCGTAAAGGAGACA
>Ga0123519_10008807_pt1 | contig 15317 bp, 14 predicted proteins | sample YelNatPaOPRAMG02_FD_87396 | JGI IMG/M metagenome (GOLD analysis project Ga0123519, IMG submission 87396) | Hot spring microbial communities from Yellowstone National Park - Yellowstone National Park OP-RAMG-02 (version 2) | ecosystem: Environmental > Aquatic > Thermal springs > Hot (42-90C) ...
AGCATTTTCATGATGCTTGCCTTCGCCTTTTCTCTTATGTCTTTCGGTACCTCGATCTCATAGATCATCTCTTCTAAGGACCAGAGGACCTTCTCTAAGGTAATGCGCTTCATATTGGGACAGATGGCGGCATCCGATGCGGGAAAAAAGAGCTTATTCGGATTTTCCTTCCTCAGGCGATGGAGAATACCGATTTCCGTTCCCACAATGAATTCCCTGGCCTCCGTATTGCGGGCATAGGTACCCATACCGCCCGTGGAAAGGACCACATCGGCCAGGGCAATCACTTCAGGGCGATTTTCGGGGTGGACCATGACCTTTGCGGCAGGATGGAGTTTTTTTTGTTCTTTTATTGCTTCAGGCATAATCCGCTGGTGGGTAGGGCAAAACCCGCGCCAGACGATAAATTCCCTTCCGGCATTTTGAGAAACAAAGTGGGCCAGATACCTATCGGGAACAAAAATCACTTCCTCCTCTACAGAAAAGGCATTTCGTGCAATCTTCAGGGCATTAGAGGAGGTACAGCAAATATCGCTTTCCGCTTTCACTGCCGCCGAGGTATTTACATAGCATAGGACCTTTGCTCCGGGGTGTTTCTCCTTCAGGGCTTTAAGTTGCTCCGCATCAATCATGTCGGCCATGGGACAGCCCGCATCGCGATCGGGAAGTAGTACCCGCTTCTCCGGAGAGATTATTTTGGCCGTTTCGGCCATAAAATGGACCCCGCAAAAGACGATAACTTCCGCATCTGTTTTGGAGGCCTGAATACTGAGCCCTAAGGAGTCACCTACATAGTCGGCAATATCCTGTACTTCGGGGATCTGATAATTATGGGCGAGAATCACGGCCTTCCTTTCTTTTTTTAGTTTTTTTATATCGTTCACCAATTTCATGGAATTACCTCTTCAATCGTTCCCCCACCTAAAACGTAGGTCCCGTGGTAAAATACCACGGCCTGGCCGGGGGTAATGGCTTCTTCCTCTTCAAAAAAGAGAACCTTCAGTTTCTCACCGAGAGGTTCTATACGGCAGCGGGCAGCCTCACGGCGGTAACGGACCTTAGCGTAAACTTCCTGGGGCCAATTTGGTGTAAGGTAGTTCAGGTCTCCCGCGATAAGGCCTTTTGCTCTTAAGTCTTTCCTTTCCCCCACGGTAATTAAGTTATTTTTGGGATCGATGGCAATTACATAAAGGGGGGTAGGGTGGGCAATGCCCAAACCGCTGCGCTGACCTATGGTGTAAAAGGGAAGTCCCCGGTGGGTTCCCAGCCTTTCCCCTTTTTTGTTTTCAATAGGGCCGGGAGAGGGTTTCCCTATTTGACGGGCAATAAAAGTAGGATAATCTCTTTTGGCTACGAAACACAGATCCTGACTTTCTTCTTTGGTGGCTACGGGGAGACCTCCTATTGCCGCCAGTCTGCGTACTTCCTCTTTCCTCAAAGTGGCTAAAGGGAAAAGGATTTTAGACAGTGCCTGAGGGTTAATCGGGTAGAGAAAATACGTCTGGTCTTTTCTCCCGTCAGCCGGTCGCTGTAAAGAGTATTTTCCTCCGTCACAGGAGATTTTGGCGTAGTGGCCGGTGGCCAGATAGTCAAAGCCAAGGGCCATGGCCTTCTTGAGGAGACTATCGAATTTGAGATAGCGGTTACAATCAATGCAGGGATTGGGCGTTTTTCCGTTCATGTAAGCGTGAAGGAAGCGGGAAATCACCTTTTTTTCAATCTCCTCTCCGTAATCGAAAACGTAGTGAGGAATACCTAAGTGCTCACATACCTTTCTTGCATCTTCAACGGCCGCGGGACCGCAGCAGCGAGCCTTTCCGTCCTCGTTGCGACCAAAACACATGGTTACCCCTGTCACATCATAACCTTCTTTTTTTAGTAGAAAAGCGGCAACGGAAGAATCGACGCCGCCGCTCATCGCTACAAGCACCTTTTTTCTCATTCTCCTATTATCTATAATCGGCCTTGGGGAAAAAAGCAATAGCTAACCCGTTGCTTTGTTGTAAAGGGGAGAGATAGCGCGGAGTTTCTCCACGATTTCGGGCAAAAGGGTTAACACATAGTCTATATCCTCTTCCATTGTATATTTTCCTAAGGAAAAGCGTAGAGCCCCATGGGCGAACTCGGGTGGGACTCCGATGGCCTTCAGTACATGGGAAGGTTCTAAACTCCCCGAGGAACAGGCGGAACCGGAGGAACAGGCAATACCGCTCATATCGAGTTTAAGTAACATTGCCTCACCTTCGACAAACTTCACGCAGACACTTACATTGTTGGGCAATCTCATTTTGGGGTGTCCGTTTAAGGAGACATAATCGATTCGGTCGAGGATACCGGTAATTAACTTGTCCCGTAGGGTAGCCACCTTTTTGCTCTCCTCCTCCATGTGCTTTTCTGCCAGCTCCACTGCCTTACCTAAACCTATAATGCCGGGTACATTATGGGTGGAGGCCCGTCTCCCCATTTCCTGTTCGCCACCATGGAGGAAGGAGTCCAGTTTCGTTCCCTTTCTTATGTAAAGGAGACCCACACCCTTGGGTCCGTAAAACTTGTGGGCGGAGGCACTCAAAAGGGACACACCTAACTTATCCACATCGATGGGTAGGTGGCCGAAGGTTTGTACCGCATCGGTATGGAGGGGAATGCCGAATTCGTTAGCGATACGACCGATTTCGGCTATCGGCTGGATGCTCCCGATTTCGTTATTGGCATGCATGATGGAAATTAAGATTGTCTTGGGGGTAATTGCTCTTTTCACCTCATCGGGTGAAACGATACCGTACCGGTCCACGGGCAAATAGGTAACCGCAAAACCTTGTTTTTCCAGATAGCGGCATGTCTCTAATACGGCGTGATGCTCTATAGAAGTGGTAATGATGTGATTGCCCCTCGCCCTGCGGGCAAAAGCCACCCCTTTGAGGGCAAAATTATCGCTTTCCGTTCCGCCGCTCGTAAAGACAATTTCTTCAGGTGCGGCATTGATAAAACGGGCCACCTTTTCCCTTACTTCTTCCAAGGCCCTCTTTGCTTCCTGCCCGAAACTGTGAAGGCTGGAGGGGTTACCGTAAATTTCCGTAAAGTAGGGGCGCATGGCCTCTACCACTGAAGGGTCCGTTGGAGTTGTAGCTGCATAATCAAGGTAGATACGCTTCATGATTTTACCTTTCTCTTTTTTGATATTCAAAGGCCCGGCATGAAACCTTGAAGGGCTTTATCTTTATTTAAAGAAAGTAATTGCTCCAAGGTAAACGATGCCAGCACCTCGGATATTTTTCCGTTTAAAAAAACCCAAACCTCGCGGGTGGCACATTGGTCAATCCGGGGGCAAGACTTCAAGTCTTTAATACAATCGACGATACCACTTTTTCCTTCGAGGGCTTCTACAATTTCCTTTACGGTAATCTCGCCAGGAGGTCGGGCGAGAGCGTAGCCACCCTTTGCCCCCCTGGTGGCATTGAGAAGGCCTACCCCTTTTAAGGGGATGGCAATCAAACTTAAGTATTTTTCTGGCATCCCCTCATGCTGGGCGATATCCTTTAAGTAGGTGTAACCGCGACCATAATTCTTCGCCAGAGCAAGCATCATCCGGACACCGTATTGGGTCCTCGTGGACAAACGCATAAACTATCCTTTGTTTCACTATTATTACTATTGATTTGGTAGTAATTAAATAATGGTGGCTGTCTTGTCAAGAAAAAACTTGCAAAAAAATATTTTGCCTATAAAATTTCATACGATAACTATGGGAAAAAATGGGAAGGATAGGGACAAAGAGGGTAAATTTACTCAAATGAACGGGAAGGTAAAGCTTCTTCTTGCGGGCCAAAAAATTGTGGGGGCCGATGAGGAAGCGGCCCAGTATTTTGGCTTAACAAAGGATGAGCTTATTGGTCGTTCGTGGAGTGATATTTTTCCCCCAGAGTTAATGGGAGAAAAAGAGATTAAGCATTTTGAGGAGAAAATAAAGTCTGCTTCCGAGGGAGAAGTGCTGCGCTTTTTGTGGACCTTTCGGCGTAAGGATGGAGGTGTCTTCGATGCGGAAGTAATACTGGAGCCTGGAAACGTCCCAGATGGCGGATTCGTCAAGGCTTCCATAGACAGGATCTGTCTACCCAAGAGCTCTGAGGAACTTTATGAAATCTTTGCCCATGAGGCACCTCTTGGTATCTACATTCTCCGTGAAGGGAGATTTGTTTTTGTTACCCCAAAAATTACCGAATGTTCCGGTTTCCGCGCCGAGGAACTCATAGGACGCCATGCCCTTTCTTTAGTTCACCCCGAGGATAGAGAAAAGACCAGACTTGCCGCGATTGAAATGCTCAAGGGCAAACGCACGGCACCCTATGAATTTCGGATTATCACGAAAACAGGGAACCTAAGATGGATTATGGAGACCGTTATTCCCATCTATTTCAACAATAGAAGGGAAGTCTTAGGTAACTTCATGGATGTGACGGACCATCGCTGGGCCGAAGATACCCTGAAGGAAAGGGAAGAGCGGTACCGGTCGATTCTGGAACACATAGAAGATGGCTATTATGAGTTGGACATTAAGGGGAACTTTTCCTTTTTCAATAATGCCTGTCTTAGGATTTTGGGTTACCCCAGAGAGGAACTTTCATCACTCCATTATCTCACATTAACCCATGAGGATCACCGGGAAGAAACGGCGCGGATTGTAGACCGGGTGATAAAGACGGGGAAATCAGACCGTCTTTTTAATTGGTTAATTAAGAGGAAGGATGGGTTTTTGCGACATATCGATGCTACCCTTACTCCGATACGGGGGAAAGATGGTAACATTTCGGGAATACGGGGTATAATGCGTGATGTGACAGAGCAGAAGAAGGCGGAAGAAACCATCACCTATATGGCCTATCACGATGCCCTTACGGGTCTTCCCAACCGTTTGCTCTTCAACGATCGTTTGAATGTTGCCCTGGAACGGGCCCGGCGTAACAAACATAAGTTGGCTGTTATGATGCTTGATTTAGACAATTTCAAGGAAATAAACGATACCTTAGGTCATGAGGTGGGTGATCAGCTACTACAAGGGGTGGGGAACCGCCTGCGCGGACGGCTGAGGAAAGGAGATACGGTGGCTCGCATGGGTGGTGACGAATTTATGCTCCTTCTCCCCGAGATAAAACAACAGGAGGATGCCCTGATTGTAGCGAGAAAAATTATCGATTCTTTTTTGCGCCCCTTCTTCATCGATAGTAAGGAATTGAGGGTAACAGCCAGCTTAGGTGTGGCCATCTATCCCGACGATGGGGAAGATTTTGATACCTTAAAGAGAAAGGCCGACCTTTCCATGTATGCGGCCAAAGAGACGGGAAAAAACAACTACTGTCTGACCCAACTTCGCCAGGCAAATTAGGATGAAAGGGGAGAAAAATGACGACACCCTTAGAAGGGAAAATTCTTGCGGTGAATATAAGTGAAAAGAAGGGAACGAAGAAAGTAAACGTAGGTAGCACACGGCTGGTTAAGGGTTGGGGTATCCCCGAAGATGCCCATAGCGGTGACTGGCATCGGCAGATAAGTTTACTGGCCAAAAGTAGTATCGAAAAGATAAGAAAGATGGGACTTGAGGTGGATTATGGAGATTTTGCCGAAAACCTTGCTGTTGATGGCATAGACTTCGAGAAACTTCCCGTGGGTACCAAATTGGCCGTGGGAAACGGGGCAATAATCAGGATAACCCAGAAAGGTAAGGAGTGCCATAGTCGGTGTGCCATTTATTATCAGGTAGGGGACTGTGTTATGCCTCGGGAAGGGGTTTTTGCTGAAGTGCTCGAAGGCGGTGAAGTGAAAGTCGGTGACCCCATAAAGACCATTGAGATTCCCACCTCTGAATAAAATACTTGCATTCTTCAAAACATTAGTATAGGAAGCAGAGCTTTAAAAGAAGGACCCCTTACTCAAACGTTTACGTTTGGGTTTAAAGCCGGAAGGAGGAAGGAAATTTGAGGAGATACGAAACTATATTTATCGCCCATCCTGATTTGTCCGAGGAAGAAATTGAAAATCTTTCTGAACGTTATGGTGCTATTATCAGAAAAGGCGGAGGTACCGTCGTTAAGGTCGAAAAGTGGGGTATACGGAAGTTAGCTTATGAGGTAAAAAAACACCTGCGGGGCTACTATGTATTCTTCGATTATATGGCCCCGGCGCCGCTAATTGCTGAAATTGAGAGAAATCTGAGAATAGACGAAAAGGTGTTGAAATACATGACGGTAAAGACAAAAAGCAAGGCCGCCAAAGAAGAAATAGAAGAAATAAAAGAAGAGGTTCCTCCCCTTACCGTAACAGAGGCGAAGCAGGAAGGAGAGGCGCCATCGGTGAGTGAAGAGATAGTAGCAACCGTTAAGGAGGCATAGATGACAACACAGGAAACTACAACCCAGGAAAGCAAACCCCAGAAGAGGTTTTTTCATAAGAAAAAATTCTGCAAATTCTGCAACGACTCGACCTTAAAGATAGAATACAAGAAACCGGAAATATTGCGGGAATTTCTCACCGAAAGAGGAAAGATTATGCCCCGACGTATAACGGGTACCTGCGCAAGACACCAGAGGCAGCTCACAGAAGCGATAAAAAGGGCAAGGACGATTGCTTTTCTGCCCTACGTGACTCTGGAGAGTAGATAATTATAGTCTCCCAAAGGGTATTTGCCTTTGATAATCTCACCCATAAGCCGTAACTTATTGTAATATCTGTAATTTTATCAACTGGACATTCTTTTCATTTAAGTATATAGGTGCAAGCGGTGCCACTATGAAAGATGCCTTTACCCTTTTTCTCTGTCTTCTTCCTGTATCCCTCCTGTCTATGGGAGGACCTATGGTACTTCTACTTTTACCCTTGCCCGCCTTTACTATTTATGTAGAAAGGGGCGTGAAAAAAGGGATTGTCCTGATTGGGGTTGCCTTTTTTCTGGCCTCAATTGTTACCTATCTTGTTGAAAACAAACAGGCATTTTCTTCCCTGGGGTTAATCGTCCTTTCGGGCATCACCTTAGGGGAGCTGCGAAAGAGGCGTTTTTCTATCGAAAAGACTATTATTCTTGCAACTTTAATCCCCTTTCTTTTCTTTTTCTTGGCTACGATCTATCAAAGTTTTCAGCACGGTCAGTACCCCTGGGATTTAGTTTCTTCTTCATTGCAGAAGAAACTAAAACTTACCGTAGATTTTCTGGACCACCTAAACCGGGGAAGGAATGAACAGGCGTTCATCCAGGAGAATTTTGACCTCCTCGTTTCTTATTTTACTTACCTTACTCCCAGCTTGCTTGCCGTCAGTTTGGCTTTCGCCATGTGGTTAAATCTCCTTTTAGGGCAGATTATCCTTAAGAGACGGGGAATTTCGATACCTGATTTAGGTGATTTAAGCCTCTGGAGACCACCAGAAAATATGGTTTGGTTTTTAATCGGCGGTGGCATTATGCTCCTTTTACCCTATAGGATCATGGAAATAATCGGCGGCAATATAGTTATTTTGATGCTTTTTGCATATTTTCTGGCGGGGGTTGCCATCGTCCGTTTTTTTCTCAAAAAGGCAAATATTTCACTTCCTTTGCGCATAGTGACCTATGTCCTTATTTTCCTGCAACAGTTTGTAACCGTGATAGTGACCGCTATTGGACTTTTTGACCTCTGGTTTGATTTCCGTAAACTTAATAAGAAATTGGAGGATTCCCTCATCTGAGGGTAAGAATTTTTTTGTGAGGGCTTCTTATGAAAGTAATTCTGAAACAGGATGTTGTCTCCTTAGGTAAATTAGGGGATATTGTTAAGGTATCCGACGGTTATGCGAGAAACTATCTGATACCTAAGGGTCTGGCTGTGGAGGCGACGGAAAAGAATATGAAAATCTTAGAACAGGAGAGGAAGCACCTCCTGGCCGTGGCGGAGAGAGAGCGGAAAAAGGCGCAGGACCTGGCGCGGCAACTCTCGGAAGTTACCTGTATCATTGCCCGAAGGGTGGGTGAGCAAGAGAAGATGTTCGGTTCGGTGAGCGCCCGGGATATCGAAAAGGCTCTAAATGATATGGGGATCCCTATCGAGAGGAAGAGTATTCTCCTCAAAGAGCCGCTCAAGTCACTGGGGGAATTCACAATAAAGGTAAAGCTCTCGGCCAATGTATCCTGTGACCTGAAATTGAGGATTGTACCTGAAGAGTAAGTTTAGGGGGGTGAAAGAATGAAAAACCTTGATGCCTATCTGGGAAAGGTACCGCCCCAGAACCTCGAGGCGGAAAAATCTGTCTTGGGTAGTATCCTTATTGATAACCAGGCCCTCCACGGTGCCATGGAAGTGCTTTCACAGAAAGATTTCTACAGCGAAGCCCATAAGAAAATTTTTGCTGCTATCGTTGAGCTCTCTGATCGCAACGAACCGGTGGATCTTATAACCCTTACAGATTTACTCAAAAAGAAGAAGCAACTTGATACCGTGGGAGGCATGGCCTATCTTGCTTCACTGGTAGATAACGTTCCTTCGGCGGCGAATGTTTCCTACTATGCTAAAATAGTAAAGGAAAAAGCGATATTGCGTGAACTTATAGGAACGGCGACGAACATCATCAGAGATAGTTTCGATCCCACTTCTGATGTGGACCAAATCCTTGATCAGGCAGAACATGCCATTTTTGAGATTTCGGAAAACAAAATAAGGCCCTCTTTCTTCCCTATCAGGGAGATTATCAAAGATAGTTTCAAAACCATAGAGCGCCTCTATGAGAAAAAGTCTACAATAACGGGGATCCCCACCGGTTTTGAGAGGATCGATGACTTGACGGCGGGTTTGCAGAAATCGGATCTCATCATCATTGCTGGAAGACCCAGCATGGGGAAAACGGCCTTTGCCTTGAATATCGCCCGCCATGCGGCGGTGGAGCTCGGTTATCCCGTGGCTGTCTTTTCCCTGGAGATGTCAAAGGAGCAACTCGCCCTGCGGTTACTTGCCGCTGAGGCCAAGGTCGATTCACAGAGACTTAGGCGGGGACAGTTAGGAGAGATGGACTGGCCAAAACTGGCCCAGGCTGCCGGCCGCCTTGCAGAAGCCCCTCTTTTTATTGATGATACACCGGCCATTATGGTACTGGAGATGAAGGCGAAGGCAAGACGTCTCAAGGCCGAAACAGGGTTGGAACTCATTATTCTTGATTATCTGCAGCTTATGCGTGCCAGTGGTTACCGGGAGTCGCGGGAGCAGGAAATCTCCGAAATTAGTCGTTCTTTAAAGGCCCTGGCAAAAGAATTAAACGTTCCTGTAATTGCCCTCTCCCAGCTCAACCGTAAGGTAGAAGACAGGACAAATAGGCGACCCCAAATGGCCGATCTCCGGGAGTCGGGTGCCATAGAGCAGGATGCCGATGTGATTGCCTTTATCTATCGTGATGAGGTTTATAACAAGTCGGAGGACAATCCGGAAAAGGGGATTGCAGAAATCATTATCGGTAAACAGCGAAACGGTCCCGTAGGGACGGTGAAATTAGCATTCCTCGAAAAATACACCTCTTTCGAGAATTTAGCCCGGAGTGATGACGTTATTTACGCCTCTTAGTTGTTTCTTTTGGGATATCTTTGGGAGCTTCTAAGGCGGGGAGGTTTTTCGGTTCCGGTTCATAGGGGATGGCAAGTCTCAGCTTTTTGATTACCTGTTCCTCGATTTGCCTTGCCCTTTCCCGGGTGAAATGGAAGTGGTCTCCGATTTCCTGCAGGGTCATGGGTTCATCGGCCATCAAGCGATGCTTGACGATAAAACTTTCCTTCTCGCTTAATTTTGCCAGGGCACCGGCGAGACTCCGCTGCACGAGGGCCATCTCTTCTTTCCTGATGAGAGCCGTTTCTTGGTCCTCCCCTTGATAGACGAGGTTGTCACCGAGGGTAGTTTCCTCCCCCTCTCCGATGTAAGTATCTAAAGACACATCGCTACCCATGCGGCCGTCCATTTCTTCCACCTCCCATTCCTTAACCCCTAAGGAGGCGGCAATTTCGGCAAATTCGGGATTTTTTTTGGAGAGAAGTTCCAGCTCCTTTTTTGTTTGGCTCATTTTGAAGAAGAGTTTTCGTTGGGCCTGGGTTGTTCCTATCTTTACGATACTCCAGGATTTAATGATGTAATTCTGGATGTAAGCCCTAATCCACCAGACGGCATAAGAGATGAGGCGGTATCCCTTGTAAGGGTCGAATTTCTTTACCGCGTGCATGAGGCCGATATTTCCCTCTTGGATGAGGTCGGCCAATTTTACCCGATAATTGCGATACTCATGGGCAACTTTAACGACAAAACGGAGATTACACAAAACGAGCTTCTCCGCCGCAGCGAGATCGTTTTCCTTCTTAAACTTTACGGCCAATTTGAATTCCTCTTCGGCCGAGAGAATGGGAAAACGATTGATCTCTGCGATATAGAGATCTAATGTGGAGGTGATGGTTGGAAGTTCCAAAGAAACCCTCACGAAATTTTTTTAATCTATTGATAACCATAAAGACACGTAAGTCAAGGTTTTTCACATTTTCCTTGACAGGGTAAGACGTAAAAAATAGTTTACCTGAAGGGCATATACAAATCACGCAAAAGGAGGAGGGATCATGAGAAAAATTTTAGTTTTCCTCTCGGTTGTTTCTTTCCTGTCTGGTTTTTCCCTTTTTGCCTTTGGGGCGGAAAAGATAAAATTTCCCACCCGGGCCATCAAGGTAATCGTTCCACAGTCTCCCGGCGGCGCCATCGACATGGAACCCCGGGCCATGCTTCCTTATCTCTCGAAAATATTAGGGGTGGATATGCTTATTGAAAACGTGCCCGGTGCCGGGGGGAAGATGGGTCTTACCAAATGCTGGAAATCGCCACCTGACGGCTATACCATTCTTTACCACGGTATTCCCCAATCGATCATGAACGAATACCTTTTTACAACGGAGGTAAAGACGCGGGAATTTACCCATATCTTTGCCTTACTGAACACCAACATGATTCTTTTTGTCCATCCCGAAAGTTACCGGAGTATGGAAGAGTTGGCCAGGGCGGCACGGGAAAAAGCCCTTGCTGGCGGTGTTCCATCACCGGGAAGCACATCCCATATCTGCGGTTTAGTCATAGCCGATAAGTTGGGAATTAAAGTTAACTGGATACCTTTCAACAGCGCAAGTGAAGTTTTGACGGGAGTTGCCGGTAAACATCTGGATTTTGGCATTACCTCCACCAACAGCGCCCAACCGCTTGCGGCAGCAGGTAAAATCAGACCTCTGCTCGTTTTTTCCCAGGGGCCCGATAATGTCTTTCCTGATGTACCCTATCCGGGTAAATTGGGTTACCAAATCTCCACCATGTCGGCTATAAGAGGTTTTGTGGCTCCCCCGAAAACGCCATCCCATATCGTTAAAATTTTAAGTAACGCCATGTTCAAGACGGCAAAAAACCCGGAGTTTATAGAATGGGCTCAAAAAAGAAAAATTGAAATTTCTCCCCTAAATAGTGCCGAATACCGGGCAGCCACGGAGAAGCAGTACGTTCTTTTGGAAAATTATAAGAGGTTTTTCAAACTTCAGTAGCTTACTTGACATAACTGGGGCTATGGCTAACTTAGGTTTAAAAAAGTATTGAGGTCTATCCTATGAGATTCGATAAACTTACCCTTAAGGTACAGGAAGCCCTTCAGGCTGCCCAAAGCTTAGCAACCAAACAGCACCATCCGGCTGTAGACGTGGAACATGTGCTCTATACACTCACCTCCCAGCCGGAGGGTGTGGTGGCGATGATATTAAAGCGCTTAGGTGTGGAACCTTCCTATATTATTAGGGAGTTGGAGAAAGAGTTAGGTAAGCTGCCTAAGGTAGAAGGGGCAGAACTCCATATCACGGGCCGTCTCAATAGACTTCTTGAGCGTGCCTTTAGTGAGGCCGAAAGGCTCACCGATGAATATGTCAGTGCCGAGCATATTTTAATGGCCCTTTGCGAAGAGAGGGAAGGACCGGCCTTTCGCATCCTGCAGGCAGCAGGTATTACGAAAGACAGGATTCTTCAAGTCCTTATGGAAATCAGAGGCAACCAACGAATTACCGATGCGAATCCCGAGGAAAAGTATCAGGCGTTGAAAAGGTACGCCCGTGATCTAAATGAACTGGCGAGAAAGGGAGCCTTTGATCCGGTCATCGGCCGGGATGAGGAAATTAGGCGTATTATGCAGGTCCTTTCCCGGAGGACAAAGAACAACCCCGTCCTCATTGGGGAACCGGGGGTGGGTAAAACGGCAATCGTAGAAGGTCTCGCCCAACGAATCGTAAATGGAGATGTGCCGGAGAATCTGAAGGACAAAAGGGTAATTGCCCTTGATATCGGAGCCCTCGTGGCGGGGGCAAAATATCGCGGTGAGTTTGAAGAGAGATTAAAGGCAGTTTTAAAGGAGGTTACGGCAGCCCAGGGGGAGATAATTCTTTTTATCGATGAGATTCACACCGTAGTCGGTGCCGGTGCCGCCGAAGGAGCGGTGGATGCCTCCAATATGCTAAAACCAGCTCTGGCACGGGGTGAATTGCGCTGTGTGGGAGCCACTACCCTCAATGAATACCGCAAGCATATCGAAAAGGACCCCGCCTTGGAGAGGCGTTTCCAACCGATTTTTGTAAAGGAGCCCACCGTAGAAGATACGATAGCCATCTTGAGAGGACTCAAAGAAAGGTACGAGGTGCATCACGGCGTGAGAATCAAAGACGAGGCAATTATCGCTGCTGCTACCCTTTCTAATCGTTACATCTCCGACCGCTTTTTACCCGATAAGGCCGTGGACCTTATAGATGAGGCTGCCTCCCGCTTGAGGATTGAGCTGGATAGTTTGCCTCAAGAGATAGATGTGCTCGAGCGAAGGGCAATCCAGTTGGAAATAGAGCGGCAATCTTTAAAGGGAGAGACGGACAAAACGGCCCTGGAAAGGAAGGAAAAGATTGATCGAGAGCTTGCCGAGCTTAAGGAACAGATGGATAAGATGAAGCTCCATTGGATGGCGGAGAAGGAATCTATCAAGCGTATCCAGGATATAAAGAGCCGCATCGAGTCTTTAAAGACAGAGGAGATGAATGCCCAAAGGACAGGTGATTGGGCAAAGGCGGCGGAAATCCGCTATGGAAAACTGGTTGAACTGAATAGAGAACTGGAAAAAGAACAGGAGAAACTGGCTACCTTACAGAAGGACCGAAAGATGCTCAAGGAAGAGGTAGAGGCCGATGATGTGGCAGAGGTGGTGGCAAGCTGGACAGGGATACCTGTGGCGAACATGATGGAAAGTGATGTAGAAAAACTTATCCATATGGAGGAAAGGCTAAAGCAGAGGGTAATCGGTCAGGATGAGGGGGTCGCTGCCGTATCCAGTGCTCTAAGAAGGTCGCGTTCAGGGCTCCAGGACCCCAACCGGCCTATCGGTTCCTTCATATTTCTCGGTCCCACCGGCGTGGGGAAAACGGAGCTGGCTAGGGCTCTTGCGGAATTCATGTTCGACAACGAGCAGGCGATGGTACGCATTGATATGTCCGAGTATATGGAAAAACATGCGGTGGCACGCCTTATCGGTGCCCCGCCGGGATATGTAGGTTATGAGGAAGGAGGTTACTTAACGGAAGCGATCCGTCGGCGGCCCTATGCCGTTATCCTTTTCGATGAGATTGAGAAGGCCCATCCCGAGGTCTTTAATATTTTATTGCAGATTCTTGATGATGGTAGACTCACCGATGGTCACGGAAGGACCGTGGATTTCAAAAATACGATTGTGATCATGACCTCGAATATTGGGGGGCAGTGGATCCAGGATGCCTCCCTTACTGATGAGGAGAAGCGGAATCTTACCATGGAAGCCTTGAGGGCAGCCTTCAAGCCGGAATTTTTGAATAGAATCGATGAAATCATTATCTTCCGTTCGCTGAGCAGAGATGATATCCATCGGATTGTGGATATCCAAATGAACCTTATCGACAAGCGACTCAAAGAAAAGGGACTCACCATCCAGTTGACAGAAAAGGCGAGAAATTATATAGCAGAAAAAGGTTACAGTCCGGTCTACGGTGCTCGCCCCTTAAAGCGGGTGTTGCAGAAACTCATCCTCGATAAGTTGGCGCTTAAGATTCTCTCCGGCGAGTTCAAGGAAGGAAACCGGATAACCGTAGATTTGCACAATGAGGAGATAATATTTAAGAAGGATTAGGAGGGGATAAAATGAACAGGCTAAAAACCGTTTTGCTTTTGGGAGCCTTAACAGGCCTGCTGCTTTTCTTAGGCGGCCTCTTTGGCGGTAGACAGGGTGTGGTTATTGCCTTTTTCTTTGCGCTGCTCATGAATTTCGGTAGTTACTGGTTTTCCGATAAGATAATCCTTGCCATGTATCATGCCCAGGAAGTTTCCGAAAGGGAAGTGCCTTGGCTCTATACGCTGGTACGTAACCTTGCCTTGAAGGCTTCCCTTCCCATGCCCAGGGTGTACCTTATTCCCGAAGATACGCCCAATGCCTTTGCCACCGGGCGGGATGAAAAGCACGCTGTTGTTGCGGTGACGGAGGGTCTTCTCAGAATTTTGAACCGGGAGGAGTTAGAGGGCGTGATTGCCCATGAACTTACCCATATTAAAAACAAAGATATGCTCATCGGTTCCATTGCTGCCACCATCGCTGGTGCCATAGTTATGCTCGCCCATATGGCACAGTGGACGGCCATGTTTGCCGGTGTTGGTCGCGAACGGGAAGGGGAAGAAGGGGGAGGTATACTGGGACTCCTCCTTATGGCCATCCTGGCGCCCATTGCTGCCACCATTATTCAGATGGCGATCTCTCGCTCCCGGGAATACCTTGCCGATGAAGGTGGTGCGCGCATCTCGGGGAAGCCTTACGACCTGGCTAGTGCCTTAGAAAAAATTGCCCGGGCATCGGTCGTGATGCCGATGGAGGCAAATCCCTCTACGGCTCATATGTTTATTGTGAATCCACTCTCGGGCAGGTCACTGATGCATCTCTTTAGTACCCATCCACCTATTGAAGAGAGGATTGCCCGTCTGCGGGCCATGATACCGCGGTAAGAGGTACACCTATGGAAGAAGAAAAAAAAGGTTTTGTGATAAAGGACCGACGGATTTTTGATGAGACGGGAGCGGTAAGGCAGGAAGAAGAGAAAAGGGAAGAACGGAAAGAGAAAGAGGAGCCAAAGGGTGAACCGAGGCAAGAGGAGCGCTACGTAGAGGTCAATTTTACCAATTTTCTCCTTTCCTTAAGCTCCTCCGCCTTTTACCATTTCGGTGATTTTCCCGACCCGAACACGGGAAAGACGCAAAAGA
>Ga0123519_10008808_pt1 | contig 15317 bp, 13 predicted proteins | sample YelNatPaOPRAMG02_FD_87396 | JGI IMG/M metagenome (GOLD analysis project Ga0123519, IMG submission 87396) | Hot spring microbial communities from Yellowstone National Park - Yellowstone National Park OP-RAMG-02 (version 2) | ecosystem: Environmental > Aquatic > Thermal springs > Hot (42-90C) ...
CAGCGGCAAGAGAGTTTCCACTCCGGGCATCCCGAAAGGAATTTTGGTAAAATCACCTTCCCACATTGCCTTTTGCTTGGTGTCAAAGGTACAGGTGTCGGTGGAGACAATATCAATATTTTTCTTTATTAAATTTTGCCACAGGCCCTGCTGGTCGTGTTTTTTCTTAATCTGTGGGCAGGTTCCATAAAGATGGCCGCGCTCCTTATCCTTAAATACATCATCGGTCAGCAAAAGATATTGTAGACAGGTCTCGGCCCAAACCCGGACCCCTTCTTTTTTGGCCCGGGCAACAATCTCGGCCGCTTCACCACTGGACATGTGAACAATATAAAGTCGCCCGCCGGTTTCTTTTGCCCAGGTTATCGCCCGCTGGACTGCTTCGTATTCAGTATAGCAGGGCCGGGTCAGGGTATGAAGATAAGCCCCGTACTTTGCCATCATCTCCGGGGTATGATAGCGTTCAATCAACAAATCCAGGACAAAAGCACTTTCCGCGTGGACCATAATTATTGAACCGTTTTTAGTTGTCTCTTCCAGACCCTGAAATAGAATCGCATCGTCAGCCATCCAGCCCTGCGAGCGGTAAATCATAAACATCTTAAAGGAAGTAATCCCTTCGCTGACCAGTTCATTCATTTCCCGTCTGGTGTTTTCATTCCAGTCGGTTATCCCGCCGTGCAATGAATAATCTATACAGACCTTGCTATCGGCTTCGGCCCGGCGCTTTTCCACGGCTTCTTTTAAGGAACCGCCCTTGGCCTGAATTGCATAATCAATAATAGTGGTTACTCCACCGCAAGCCGCTGCCTTGGTCCCATTTTCAAAATCATCGGCTGAGATTGTCCCGCAGAACGGAAGTTGAAAATGGACATGGACATCAATTGCTCCGGGCAAGACATACATTCCCCGGGCATCTCTTACCGGACAGCCATTGGCCTTGATACTTTTTCTGACGGCTGCGACCTTGCCATCTTTAATTCCGACATCGGCAATAAAACTTCGGTCCGCCAGAATCACTTTGCCATTTTTAATAACCAGATCAAAACCCATAATAACCTCCGTTTATTCCAGCATATAATCTTCAAACAGAATTTTCTTGCGGCGCAGTTCTTCTTTCCAGAGTTCTTTAGCCCGGGGCATTTTTTCCCGGGCAAGTTTCACCCATTTGCTCTCCGGCGGAGAAAAAAGTTCCACCGCGGTCTGATACCAGACATAGGCATATTTGATTGAACTTTCCGAGCGTAATCGTTCATAGTTAAACTTAATAATTTCTTTTTGTTGCTCATATTCATCTGGCGAAATTTTTTTTCGGGCCAGTTTTTTATCCAGAGCCGCAAGTTCTTTCTGTTCCTGCTGATTTAAATAGGCCACTTTTTCCTCGGGATGCTCATGCCAGCGCCAGTATTTTTCGCCCTCCAGATAGGCCGAACGCGCTCGCAAAACCACATCAATATAAACCAGAAGATATACCCCGACAACAGCGATAAGTATCAGCAGAAGTGTTTTTTTCCAGCCAGATATTTTTTTAAACATTTATTTGTAAGCCAGCTGAATACAACCCTCAACCGGACAAATCAGTGAGCACAGCCCGCAGCCGACGCATTTTTCTTCATCTACCACTGGCAGGCGGTCCTGGTCCAGCGAGATTGCCTGATGTCCTCCGTCCGAACAACCGAGATAACATAAGTCGCATTTGGTACAAATTTCCCGGTTAATTTTTGAGACCGGTCGGCGGGCCCGGCTCAGGGTGGCATGCGGGCCAATTTTTTTCGCGGCAATTCCCACCATTTCCCGAATATCTTTAAAACCTTTTTCATCCATAAAGTTTTGCAGTCCATCGGTCAAGTCCTCAATTATCCGATAGCCATAATGCATGACCGCGGTGCAAACCTGTAAGGAAGAAGCGCCCATCAGGATAAATTCTGTCGCATCGCGCCAGGTGGTAATTCCGCCAATGCCGGAAATTGGCAATTTCAGCCGCGGATCCAGATACAAATCAGCCATAAACCTAAGGGCAATTGGTTTTACCGCCGGACCGGAAAGTCCACCATAAGCCGATTTGCCATCTACATTGGGCAACGGGGTTAAGGTTTCCAGGTCCACTCCAATTATCGCCTGAACTGTATTAATAGCACTTACCGCGTCGGCCCCGCCATTTTTTGCCGCCAGGGCCGGCTCGCGCATATCAGTAACATTTGGAGTCAGTTTGGCAATTATCGGAGTTTTCGGGGCAGTTTTTCTCACCCAGGCAACTACCTTTTCCACATTGGAAGCAACTTTGCCGACGGCTGCCCCCATTCCTTTTTCCGGCATTCCGTGGGGACAACCAAAATTTAACTCCAGACCATCGCAGCCGGTGCTCAATGCCTGTTCGGTAATTTCTTTCCAGGCCTTCTCATCATTTTCCACCATCAAGGAAACAATTACCGCCCGGTCAGGATATTTCTTTTTTATTTGTTCAATCTCGCGCAGGTTTTCTTTCAATGGCCGGTCGGTGATTAATTCAATATTTTCCAGAGCCACCAGACGCTTATCTTCCAGGTCCAGACCAGCCAGTCGGGGACTGACATTGACAATCGGGGTTTTCTCTTCCAGCCCCAGGGTTTTCCAGACCACCCCGCCCCAGCCAGCGGCAAAGGCCCGCTCAACCATTTCTCCGGTATTGGCTACCGGTGAAGATGCCAGCCAGAACGGATTTGGCGATTTAATACCACAAAAATTAATTCCTAAATTAGCCATAGGACCTCCATTAACAAAAAATTATAGGAAAAGTTTCAGCACTTCTCCAGACAAGATGGCCAGAGCCATGCTAGCAAAAGTACCAACCAGGTAATACTCAGAGAAATTCCGATTTTTTAATTCATCAAAACGGGCAATGGATTTCCCCGTAAACACAAAAGCAATTGCTGAGTACTGATTCTCTAACACTAAAGTTAACACAATAAACCTTTCCAGAAAACCAATCAATCGGCCAGCTCTTTTAATTCCCGATTCTTCAGCCAGAGGGAATTTCAATAAGCCACATAACTGAGTAACCAGATAACTACCAGCAAATATTGCTAAACTATAACCACTGATAATAAGCAAAACTTTTCTGAGCAAGGTGGTTTTACCACTTATCAACCTTATAGGGTTGATTTTTTAATTTCAACCTTATAGGGTTGATTTTTTAATTTCAACCTTATAGGGTTGAGTAACAATTTCAGGGTTTCTTCGGCTTTTTTTATTTCCTCCAAATGAATATCCTGAAACATCTTAGAAATCATTTGGGGCGATACTTTTTCTTTCCTGGCCACAGCCTGCCGGCTACCGAGTTGTTCATAAAGTGTTACCCGACGATAATGTATTTCCTGCCAGTGACTTTGCAGAGCATCAATCAACAAAATGATTGTGTTAATAAGCCGGTCATAATCAGTTTGTTCGCTCTGATAGACAATAGTGGCGCGTGATTTTTTAGTTAAGAGCAATGCCTGACGGGAATTGAGCAAGCAAACCCCATCCATTGAGGAAGTACTGGGCATTATTCTGGTCGCCAGCGGTCCTATTCCTACCCCAAATTTTACTCGCACTGGATAAATCTGGCGCTGAATTTCTCTAATCAAAGGATAGCTTGGCTGGGGAGAAAAAAGCAATCCCTGAAACTCATCACCAAGGATGATTGAAAATCTTACGGCAATTTGCTGACGGTAGCGTCGATTAACCTGAATAAGAATATTCTGGAGTTGCTTTTGAACTTTTTGCCGATCAGGCAACTTACGAGAATCAACTAAATCACCAGTGATTGCCGTATAGATTTTACTCATTCAGTTTCCGATAACTAATTATGGAAGTTGTTCAACCAGGGGCCAGTAGGTTTCCGGGCGCCGGTCGCGGAAGAATTGCCAGACATTGCGCACTTCCAGGATTTTATCCAGGTCAATGTCGGCATAAACCATTTCCGATTTATCCCGGGAGGCAACCACCAGCAGTTGTCCGCGCGGGTCACAGATATAACTCTGGCCGTAAAATTCTCCGATGTTCCAGGGCTTTTCCCAGCCAACCCGGTTGATTGCCGCCAGAAAATACTGATTGGCAACCGCATGGGCCGGTTGTTCCAGTTTCCATAAATATTCGGAAAGTCCAGCAACCGTTGCCGAAGGGTTATAGACAATCTCGGCGCCGTTTAATCCCAGGACCCGTGCTCCGTCGGGAAAATGCCGGTCATAACAGATATAAACCCCAACTTTGGCATAGCGGGTTGTAAAAACTGGATAACCGAGATTACCCGGTTTGAAATAGAATTTTTCCCAGAAGCCCGGACCAATATGAGGAATATGATTTTTTCGGTAAATTCCCAGGATTTTTCCATCGGCATCAATAACTGCGGCGGTATTATAATATACTCCGGGCATCGGGGTTTCGTAAATCGGCACAATCATCACCATCCGATATTTTTTCGCATATTTAGCCATCAGGTCAACGGTCGGGCCGGGAATTGTTTCGGCAAAATCATACCAGCGCATATTTTGCTCGGCGCAAAAATACGGACCATAAAATATTTCCTGTAATCCCAGGATCTGAACTTTTTTCCGACCGGCCTCTTCAATCAACTTAAGATGTTTGGCAATCATCGCCTTTTTGACTTCTTTCAAACTGTGTTTGGAAGGGTCCAGCGGATTGGACGCTTGAATTACTCCGGCTCGTACTATTCTGGCCATAGACAACCTCCTCCTTGGTTTTTAATTATTAAAAATCCGAAATTTTTATTATAGCAAAAAAATTATTAGCAAATAAAATTATTTCCGGATTTCAGATATTTTCTATCCGGGAGTAATATTTTTCTAAGCCGAGTTGCTGGAGACGCTCCTTCCGGGGTATTCCTTCATCCGACCAGCCGCGCAGGCGATAATATTCCGCCAGCATCTTGGCCACATTGGGGACTACCCCTTTGGCTTTACCATCTGGTTTTGGCCAGGCAACTGCCCGGGATAAATAAATATCATCTTTCTTAGATATTCCCAGAAGATTACCATAGATTCTTTTCAGGTTAAACAGCCGCTCACCGGTTAATTGAAAATCATCCATCGTCCACTTCCAGCCGCAAATCGCATTGACCCAGTTACTAATCATCTTCGGGCCGGCCTGGCCGTGAAAGAGAAACTTACACAGTCCCAGCGGATTAAAGAGCGAGAAAAAGTTCTGCATAGTAAAAACAATCTGCGGCTTGTCCGATTCCTCAAACTGATTTGGCGGAGTGGTTATCCCAAAATCCACGGCCGGTACTCCCCGGTCCAGAAAATAGGTCAGTCCTTCCAGATGACAGGCCCCCCGGACCGCGGTGGCATAGTTGAGAGCCATTCCCACATGGCCGCGTGGGTCATGGGCCGGATATTCCAGCCCTTTGTTGGTGGAAGTAAACTCAATAGTATTTTTTCCGATAATCTCCGCCGCCCGTTTCGTCCCGTAAGCCAGCACTGCTCCGAGATTTCGCCGGTAAGCAATATCTTTGAGTAAACTTACTATTGTCGTCGCATCACCCCAGCGGTATTCCATTCCCCCGGTGTCTTTCTTACTGATTTTTTTCTTCTCAAAACATTCTATCGCAAAGGCAACCGCCGCCCCACCGGAAATGGTGTCTATCCCCAGACGATTAGCCAGTTCATTGGCATAACTCAAAAGATTTAAGTCGGCATTAAGTACCTGAGAGCCAAGCATCCCCACGGTTTCATATTCGGCATAGTGGCCATAAAATTTTCCGAAGCCCGGAAGTTCACCCTGAACAATTTTTCCACAGCCAATCGGACAGGCCCAGCAGGCATAGTGCTTAACAAAAATTGTCTCGCGCACCTTCTGTCCAGAAATTTCGGTCACCTGAGGGAACGAACCGAGATACCAGTTTTTGATTGATAAATCTCCGAACGACTCCACCGCCGGAGCCCCACCAGCTGTTCCAAACTCGGAAAGTCCTTTAGCGTTGTTTTTTATCTTTAAAGTATCTTCCTTCAAATGTTCTTTCAGTTTTTCCGGATCAGCGACCGCAATTTTTTTGCCACTTCCTTTAACCGCGATTGCTTTTAAATTTTTTGAGCCCATATTGGCGCCGATACCCGCCCGGGCCGCATGACGGGCGTTAGGTGGGTCAAAACAAATCGCCGCAATCGAAACCAGATTTTCTCCGGCTGGCCCAATCGCCGCCACCAGAGTGCGCGGTGGACATTCCGACTGAATCAGAGCCGCGGTTTCATAAGTATCCTTTCCCCAGAGTTTTTCGGCTGGCCGAAGTTCTATTTTGTCTTCGCCGATATAGAGATATACCGGTTTTTTAGCTTTTCCGGTAAACAATATCCCGTCATAGCCGGTAAAACGCAATTCTGCCGGCCAGTGCCCGCCAACTGTCGCTTCGTTCCAGATTCCGGTCAGGGGCGACCGCGCACAGACACTTAACTTGCAGGCAGTCGGGGCATTGGTTCCCGTAAGTAAGCCGGATAAAAACAGCAGCGGGCTTTCCGGTGCCAGCGGCTCAGTAAAAGGAAATTCATCCAGCAGAATTTTTGCCGCCAGGCCCGAGCCAAGGGTAAATTTGCGCACATCCTCTTCGTTGATGGACATCTCCCCAAATTTTTCGTTGGTCAGGTCTACTGTAAGAATTTTTCCGTGAAAGCCGAAAGGCATAATCAGTTACCTCCGATTATCTTTTTTTCCTTCAGTTCCCTTATTTGTTTAGCCGACATTTTCAGGTATTGTTTGAGAATAAAACTGCTATGTTCTCCGAGGGTTGGCGCCGGTTGCGATAGTTCATCGCTGGCCGCGGACATTTTCACCGGTATGCCCGATGTTTTGAATATCCCGGTATGGCGATGATAAAGTTTTTTAATCATATTGCGCTGGCGGATATGTTTGAGCCGACAAACATCTTTCATCGTATTAATAGTGCCACAGGGAATTCCGGCTTTAGTGAGCAGGCCCAGCCATTGTCTGGTAGTTCTGGTTCCGGTAATTTCTTCCAGAACATCTTTTAAGGCCTGATGATTTCTGGTCCGACTGGCGTTATCAATAAACAGCCGGTCTTTAATCAGATATTCACACCGCAAAACCTGACACAATTTTTCCCACAGGCGCTGATTGCCGCAACAAATGACAATCTCACTATCCCGGGTTTTGAAAACTCCAAAGGGCGCAATCAGTGGATGGCGATTACCGACGGGACGAGAGACAATTTTCAAGTTCAAATAATTTTCCACGAATGGTTTTAAGAAAGCGAACTGGCAATCCAGCATCCCCACATCTATTTTCTGTCCAATTTTTGTCTTCTGACGCTGGTAGAGAGCCAGAGCGATTCCAAAGGCCGCAAACATTCCGGCAACAATATCGGCCTCGGAAACACCCACCTTGGTAAAGGGACCATTTTCCTGATAACTGGATATAGACATTATTCCGCCCATTGCCTGAACCACTAAATCATAGCCGGGAAAGTTTTTCAACGGTCCGCTATGCCCGAAACCGGAGATTGCTGCATAGATAATTCCTGGATTGATTTTCCGCAGGTCCTCGTAGCCAAAACCAAGTTTCTCCATAACTCCTGGACGAAAGTTTTCCAGAACCACATCGGCCTGTTCACTTAATTTAAGAAAGATATCTTTTCCTTCGGATTTTTTCAGGTCCAGGGCCAGGGAATATTTCCCGCGGTTAATTGCCATAAAATAAGTGCTTTCTCCTTTAATATAGGGTGGCCCGAAATGCCGGGAATCGTCACCGCCAAGTGGATTTTCAATTTTTATCACCGTCGCCCCCATATCCGCCAGCATCATCCCGCAATAAGGCCCAGCCAGTACCCGGGTCAAATCCAGAACCAGCACTCCCTCCAGGGGTTTTTGTTTATCCATTTTTTCGGTCATCGTCAATTTCCTCCAGAACCGCTAATATCTGATTTTTTTCCACTTTTTCTCCCGGCCTGACCCGGATTTCCTTAACCCGCCCGGAAATACTGGCAGTGATTTCACATTCCATCTTCATTGCTTCCAGAGTTAATATCGTCTCGCCGGTATTTATCTTTGTCCCGGATTGGTGGATAACCCGGTTGATAACTCCCGGAATTGGCGCCAGAATTTTTTTCGGGTCGGTCAGTTTTTTTTTGATAACCGGATTTTTTTTAACTATTGTTTCGTATATCCCATCTTCCAGACGAAGTTGCTCGGCAATCATAAAGGCATATTCCCGTGCTTTTTAAAAATTTTTCGCCAGACCTTTTTCTGAGAAAGATTTTCCAGACTGGTCAGCAGTTGCTGGCGAGTTTCCGCCGGGGTAATTATCTCGTCAACATAACCATAGGAAGCGGCAACATACGGTGAGGCAAACTTTTCCACATATTCGTCGGTTAATTGTTTTCTTAATTTTTCCGGTTCCCGGCTTCTGGCCAGTTCGTTTTTGTAAATAATGTTTACCGCGCCCTGCGGACCCATCACCGCAATCTCGGCGGTTGGCCAGGCAAAAACCATATCCGCTCCGAGGTGTTTGCTGCACATCGCGATATAACCCCCACCGTAGGCCTTGCGGAGAATCACGGTAAGTTTGGGAACGGTAGCTTCGGAATAAGCATACAAAAGTTTGGCTCCGTGTCGGATTACTCCCGAATGTTCCTGATCCACCCCCGGTAAATAGCCGGGGACATCCACCAGAGTAATCAGCGGGATATTGAAAGCATCGCAAAACCGGACAAATCGGCTGGCTTTATCCGAAGAGTCCACATCCAGAACTCCGGCCAGAATTTTTGGCTGATTGGCAACTATTCCGACCGACCGGCCACCCAGCCGGGCAAAACCAACCACGATATTGGTCGCAAAATATTTCTGAACTTCCAGAAAACTATCTTTATCAACAATTGCCTGGATAACCTGGCGAACATCATAGGGCTTTTTCGGCTCAACCGGAACTATGGTGGTCAAATCAACTGCGGCTGGTTTTTCATAATCACTTAGTGGCGGCTTTTCCGCGCTGCTGGAAGGAAGATAACTCAAAAGTTTGCGAACATTAGCAAAGCATTCTTCTTCGGAACCGGCCAGAAAATGAGCATTGCCGGAAAGTTCGTTATGGATATTGCCCCCGCCTAATTCCAGTTGACCAATTTCTTCGCCAAGAACTGTCTTGATAACCTCCGGACCGGTAATAAACATCCGCGAGATTTTTTCCACCATAAAGACAAAATCGGTCAAAGCCGGGCTATAAACTGCGCCGCCGGCACATGGACCAACTATCACCGAAATTTGCGGGATTACTCCCGAGGCCAGGGTGTTGCGATAAAAAATATCCCCATAGCCAGCCAGTGAATTTACCCCCTCCTGAATTCGCGCTCCGCCGGAGTCGTTGATCCCAATAAACGGCCAGCCATTTTCCAGGGCTAAATCCATTACCCGGCAAATCTTCGTCGCATGCATTTTGCCGAGAGAACCGCCAATCACCGTAAAATCCTGACTGAAAACCGCAACTGTCCGGCCATTGATTTTGCCGGTTCCGCATACCACGGCATCGGCCGGAATCTCTTTCTTATCCAGTCCTAAATCGGTTGAGTGATGTTTGCTGTGCTGTCCGATTTCCTGAAAGGTAGCCTTGTCCAGCAAGAGTTCCAGGCGTTGGCGACTGGTAAGTTTTCCGGCGGCTTTTTGTTTTTCTATTGCGGCCGGTCCCCCGCCTTCGGCGATACTTTTTCTTCTCTGAATCAGTTGTTCTATTTTTTCTTTCATGAATTTTTTATTATAGCAAAAAATTACCAGATTAGATAAATTAGCGAGGAGACAATCAGGCCAGCAAACCAGGCATAGTGATATAGGTTTAACCAGAAATTGGCGACCGGAAGAATTCCGACCGTTCCCAGAAATCCCGGAAGATTTATCAGAATGCCAACCGCCAGAGCAATAATTGCCCGCCAGTTCAGTCCCCGCCAGTAAGAATACTGACCATTTTCCTGATAGAGATCGGCCAGAGATAGCCGGGTTTTCCTGACGATAAAATAATCGGTAATCAGGATTCCGGCAATCGGACCGAGCAGAGCCGAATAACCAACCAGCCAGGTAAAAATATAGCCCTGCGGGTCAGCAACCAGTTTCCAGGGCATCATTATTATTCCGATAATTCCGGTAATCAGTCCACCGGTGCGGAAAGAAATTTTTTTCGGGGCGATATTGGAAAAGGAATTCGCCGGACCGACTACATTGGCCGCCAGATTGGTGGTCAGAGTTGCCAGAAGTAAAGATATTTGGGCGATGATATTGACCAGCGGATTTTCAAACTTACTGAGTAAAGTAACCGGATCCCAGATGGCTTCGCCGAATATCACGATGGTTGCCGAGGTCACCGCCACTCCAATAAAAGCGTAAAGGGGCATGGTCGTATTCAGTCCAATTGCCTGACCAAGAATCTGGGCTTTTTGCGATCTGGCAAAACGGGTAAAATCCGGTATGTTCAAAGAAAGTGTTGACCAGTAAGAGACCATGGCGGTAAGGGCCGGGAAGAAAAATAACCAGAACTGACCACTTTTTGGACCACCGGCGCTAAATTGCGAGGGCTGGGAAAACATCGGACCAAAACTGCCAATCCGCAAATAGGCCCAGACCAGTAAGGCCACGCCCACCCCGAGCAGAAGCGGAGCACTGTAGTCCTCCACCCAGCGGATTGACTCCATCCCCCGCCAGATAATATACATATTGATGAACCAGAAGAAAAGGAAACAGAGCAATTGAGCCAAATTTATTCCCAGCCAGCTGGTAACCGGTGGTAAAACTTCCCAGGATTTGAAATAAACCGTCAGTAATTTATAAATTGCCCAGCCGCCAATCCAGGTCTGGATACCGAACCAGCCACAGGCAACAATCGCCCGTAAAATTGCCGGGATATTGGAACCGACTGTCCCGAAAGCCGCCCGGGCAAAAACCGGAAATGGTATCCCGTATTTTGTCCCGGCGTGGGCATTGAGAACCATCGGAATTAGAACAATAGCATTGCCCAGAAAAATAGTCAAAATTGCCTGCCACCAGTTCATCCCACCACAGATTAACGATGAGGCCAGCATATAAGTGGGAATACAAACCGACATACCAATCCAGAGAGCAGCAATATCAAAGGTTTTCCACTTGCGCGTATCTTTCGTAGTCGGGGCAATGTCCGGGTTATAAAATTTGCTGTGCTCTAACCGGGCTAATTCTTGAGGACTTAATTCGTAAATTTTGTTATCCAAGACGACCTCCTTTCTATTTCTGAGCAACCTTCCAGAGTAGAAATGTATCCAGCACCGACCAGGCCAGCGATAAGAAAAATATCAAATCCAGCAATAAGAAAAAATTAGTGGAAAGATAGTCGCGGGCCGAGTTATAGGACTCTTCCAGACGGGAAATTTTGGTTTCGACCATTTTATGTAATTCTTCCAGGTCAAAGACCTTATTGACATTGGCGTGTAAAGTTTTGAGATGCCAGTCATTTTCTACCGCCGGGATATTGCCCACCACATTGTAAAGAGAATCCAGGATGGTGATTTTATCCCGGTCAAAAGAGAGGGACTCTTCGGAAAATTTTTGATAGGCAAAAGGCATTTTCCAGAATTTATAGTAAGGCGGTAATTTTTCCAGCAATTGCTGGGCCTCGTCCAGTTCATAATCCATAATCAGATTATAGGATTTCAGTGACCAGTACTGGGCCAGGGCCAGTTTGATTATGTCCAGGATTAATTGACTGTCCGCCGAATACACCAGAGCGCCGAATCGTTTGATTAAAATTATCTCTTCCCCGTAATAACCGAAATTGGTCAACTGGGCCTGATTTAAAATAAAATCCGAAACAGCCGAATAGTCCTTTTCTCCGGAGAGTATTCCGAAAATTACCCGCTGCTGTTTATTAATAAACTCCGCGGCATTTTCGGCTGGCGGTTCGGTCAGAACAAAAACCGGAAATATCTCTTCTTCGGTCAACCGCTGCTCATAACGATAGACCGCAAATTTTTGAGCCTGTTTAATCAGCCCGTCGGTAAGTGAATTGAGATAACTTAAAACATTGGTCTTGCCAATCCGCAAATTTTCCAGAGAAAAAGACAAATCGGCCAGTTCCCGGATATCACCATCAAAGATAAAAGAGACCTGAGCCAGCCCAACCCCGAAGCGGTAGAAGTTTATGAGAATTTCCCCTTCGCTAAAAATCTGCTGACCGAAACTGATTCTGGTTAAGGTCCGACGGGAAACCTGCTGGATAAAATTCTGGATATCGGTTTTGCGAAAATCCAGTTCCAGCCCCAGATCAAATGGATATAAAAGATAAACCCGAACTCGCATACCCTTACCTAAATCCTAATATTAAATCCTAATATTAAAACAAAATAATTTACTGTGTTTGGGAGATACCAGGATGGTAACAAAAGCCCGCTTTTTCAGACGGGCAAATGCGGTAATTCTTCCGGATAAGATTAAAATTCTGGATGAACAATTTTTCTTCAGGACCAATTCATTGCCTTCAGGGTTGACCAGCACTACCCGCCGGGAAAAAGTGTCCAGAGTCAAAAAACCATCATTTACTTTTTCCAGTCCAATTGGTTGAATGTCCGAACAATTCCATTCCCGTCCGGGGTTAAATGAACTGGTGTTGAATTGATAAAGTTTTGCCGGATTGTTGGTTACCACCCAGAGATAATCGTCGGCAAAGCACATTCCAGTGACTCCGGTTATTTTTAAGTCGGCAACTATTTCCGGAACTGAGTGCTCATCGCCCGAATGTCGCCGCAAAATACCATCATTGCCGATACTATAGAGAACATCATCCTTTTTGGCCAGCGCCACCGGACCGAAATCGCTGAAGTGATTCACCGTGGACAGGCGGAAGTAGCGCTCCAGCACCGGTTGCTCATATTGATAAATACTCTGGGTATACCAGTCGCTTATCCAGATAAAATTCCGGTCAGCCAGAATTGCGGTTGGTTCGTCATAAGGTAAATCAATAATTTGAACTGCCGGTTGTTTGCCGAAAAACCACCACAGGCCCAGCAAGAATAGCCCACCGACAAAGGGTAACCAGAAAGGAACTGTAATCGGCTTTTTTATCTTTCGCGGTTCTTCTCCGAGAAGATACTGAACCGTGCCAACAACCTCCACCTGACGATAGGGCGGGCTGAGACATTCCCGGGCGCCATTTTGTAATAATTCTACGGCCAGTCGGGCATCGGTTCGGTCCAGCAGGGCAACAAAAGGTGCCCGCAACGGCTGGGATTGACGGGAAAGATAAGTGAGAAACTGCGGCTCGGCAATAATCAAATCCAGATTTTTGGCAGCGTAATGATTAATCGCCTCAATAATCTCCTCCGGCGAAAGAACCTGGTAGCCGGCATTGGTCAGAATATCTTTCAGATTCTGGCGAACCTCGGCGGACTGATGATAAACTAAAATTGTTTTCATAAAATTAGGTCAAATGGCGCGGGAGAACTATCCGGAAAGTGGTCTGGGGTTTCTGAGAATCAAAATAAAGATAACCGGCGCAGTCCATAATATTTTTTTTGGCCCGGACCAGCCCAAGCCCATTTTGTTCGGTTTTCGTGCTGAAGAACGGCCGAAAGATTTTGTCCTCATCGGCTGGCCGGATTTTTGGACCATTGTTGCTAATATCTATCCGCACCTCTTCCGGGGTCTCGGAGATAATTACTTCCACCCGAATCCCCTGAACCATTGACTCCAGGGCATTTTTGACGATTTCTTTGATGGCGATAGTAATCTTTTCCTCATTGCCCGCTGGGGTGGGCAGTTTTTGTTTCCGCTCGGGCTTTGGCCAGACAATCTCGGCCCGTTTATTCATTATCAGGCTGGATAACTGATTACTGACATTGCGAAAAACATTTTCCAGATTCACCGGGCCAGGAACTGGCAATTTATCTCCCAGCAGGTCCTGAAAATCTTCCAGGGTCCGGATACTCGGATTTATATTCTTCATTATGTTATCCAGGTCCGGAGCAATCTCATCAAGAAGTTTCTGGATTTTTTTGTTCACCAGCGGATTTAACTTTTGCTGGCGCAGTTTCTGAATTCGTTCCTGCATCCACTGACCCGAGCCGGCAATAATACCTAAAACATTGCGGATTTTAGTAGTCAGGGCCGCCAGTAATTGCCGGCTATATTCCCAGACCTCCTGATAGTTTTTCTGACGATAATTTTCCTTTTCCTGAGCCAGACTCTTTTTCTCGCTGGCAATCTCCTGTCGCTCCCGGAGAATATTTCGCTGCAGATTTTCCAATTCCTGATTTATCTTTTTCAATTCCTCATCATAGCCTTTTCTCTGTTTCTGATAATCTTCCACCAGGACTTTTTTCTCTTCCTCACTAAAAGAAAATTTTTGTTTCCATTCAAAAATTTCTTTATCGCGGGCTTCAATTGTTGACTTTAATTTTAGCATTTCTTCTCTCAAAAATAACAACTCCTGATGTTGTTTCAGCAATTGGGCTTTAAGTTCAACCTCACCAACTCCCAGCAAACTTCTCAGTAAATCGTTTTCCTCCTGATGATTTTTCAACCGCCGGTTCAGATTTTCCTCTATTGCCAGCAGTGTCTCCTGAAATTCGTTGAGATAGTCAATATAGACCTTAATTCGTTCCTCGCCCAGCGTATAGGTTAATTGCTCCAGCAGTTTTTTCCGGAAATCATCATAATGCTCGGTAATTTTTTTATTCAAGTCAATTTTTTTCATTTATGGTATTGTCAACTCCGCTCCGACTCTTGGTGTTCCGCGTTCTATTTTGTCCGGATTTGCCTGATAAATCTCCTGCCAGCGGTTCGGGTTGCCATAGTACTTCTGGGCCAGGGCCCGTAAAGTGTCTCCGGACTTAACCAGATGTTTTCTCGGCCCGGAAATTGTTTTGGCTGGACTGACTTCGGCCCGACTCCCGGCTTCTGGCTTTTCCCGAACTTTCTTTTCCACTTTTTCGGTTTCCAGTATTTGGGAAGGACTGACTGACCCGGTGGACTTTTTTGCTAACCATTTACTCTCGTCATAAACCTGCTGCAGCCGCTGGATATCATCTTCTACACTCTTTTTCTGTTTTTCCAGATAGCTGATTTCCCGGTTCAAAGCCATAAATTTATCAGTGGCTTTATTCAGGTAATACCAGTCAAACCCCGGGCCAAAACGAAAGGCAATACTTCCGGACATAGTATAATTATCCGGGATGCTCCGATACACCAGAGAAAAATCCATTTTGACCGGCCAGATATTTCCGCTCATCCCCAGAGTTATATTCGGGCTTTCCTCGTCAGCAAAATAGCCAAGGCGCACCGCTCCCAGTCCCTGATAATAACTATACTCCAGTGCCGGTCTGGCCC
>Ga0123519_10008810_pt1 | contig 15317 bp, 13 predicted proteins | sample YelNatPaOPRAMG02_FD_87396 | JGI IMG/M metagenome (GOLD analysis project Ga0123519, IMG submission 87396) | Hot spring microbial communities from Yellowstone National Park - Yellowstone National Park OP-RAMG-02 (version 2) | ecosystem: Environmental > Aquatic > Thermal springs > Hot (42-90C) ...
CAGGCAGGAGAACTCCTCTACGGTAATTTGTGCAGCACCAGATACATGGGATACGGCGCCTGTCTTTATCGAAGCTTCTATGTAGGTGATAAACCCAAAAGCAAAGAAAGCGATTGGTACAAAAGGCTCCTCGAGAGAATAGACAACGTAATCGATGCCATCCGCCCGGGAGCAACAACGGCCGATGCGGCCAAATACTTCGCCCCTGCCTCCACCTGGGGATACGAGGATGAACTGGCGGTACTCACCATCGAGATCGGCCACGGGGTTGGCTTGAGACAGTACGAGATGCCCGTCATCAACCGCCAGTGGTCACTCAGGTATCCCCAAGTCTTTGAACCGGGCATGGTGATTGCAGTGGAATCGCGCGAAGGAGCTTACGGGGAAGGGGCCGTGCGCCTTGAAGACATGGTCATTGTTACCGATAAAGGCGCAGAAATCATCGATCGCTTCCCCAGGGATAGAATCATCGCTGTACCCTTTTGATCTCCGATAAAAGGACAAAAACCTCTTTTTTGCGAAGTCATTGTTGAATTTTTTTCTTTTTTCCATTAACTTGCAAAAAGATCTTAAAAAGAGGGAAAAGAGATGCTTGAACCCGTGAAAGACAGAGAAATCACGGAACTGGAGGAAAAGCTACTTCTCACCAAAAATCTCCAGGAAATTACGAACCGCATCCACGCTGCCCAAAATATAAAGCAGATCCTTGTGGACTTGAAGGACGGCATTCTCAAACTCTTTAACGCCCACTCCATAACTATTTACGTGGTCGACAAGCCCCGTCATGAAATCTACTCTATGTTCCTCGTGGGCACCCAGATAAGGGAGATAAGACTACCCATCAACAATGAAAGTATAGCAGGATTTGTAGCCAATACAGGGAAAACAGTAAATATTGCCGATGCTTACGATGAAGAAGAGTTACGAGCCATCGATCCCGAATTAAAATTTGATGCAAGCTGGGACAAAAAAACAGGGTTCCGCACCCGGCAGATACTGGCAGCTCCCATTTTCCACAATAATGTCCTCATGGGGGTGATCCAGATTATCAACCGTAAGGGTGGGGAAGGGAAATTTTCCGAAGATGAAGAGGGGTTCCTCCACGAGATCGCCGAGGTTTTAGGGGTTGCCTTCTACAATCAAGAACGGTACGCCCGGAAACGGCGTACCCGGTTCGATTATTTGGTGAGCCGTGATTTGCTAAAGGAAGAAGAACTGGAGTCCGCCTGGGAAGAGGCCAGAAACCAGAAAGAAACGATGGAAAATTTCCTAATGAAAAAGTACAAAATCCCCAAGGCAGAGATTGGCCGTTCCCTCGAGGCTTTTTATAATTGTAAATTTATCGAATTCACCGACAAGATCCCCATACCGGGCGATCTTCTGAAGGGGCTCAAAAAAGAGTATTTAAGGCGGGAACTCTGGGTCCCCATCGGTCGTATTGACGGCAAAATCCACGTCATCGTTGACGACCCGAACAACATCCTAAAGAGGGACACGATCGAAAATCTCTTAAAAACGAAGGCAGTCCATTACGATGTAGCCTTACCCGAGGACATTCAAAAATTTATCAATTACTTCTACCAGAGCCCGGAGGAAGAGTACTCCATCAACGAGATCTTAGGCAAACTCGATATAGAGGAAGAGGAAGAGGAAGAAGAGGAAGAGGTTGTCACAGAGTCAGACAGCGTAATCATGCAACTGGTCAATAAAATCATTAACGATGCTTACAACCGCCGGGCGTCGGATATCCATATCGAACCGAACGTAGATAAGAAAAACGTAGAAATCAGGTTCCGTATCGATGGGGAATGTACTATGTACCAAACGGTCCCCTTTAGTTATCGAGCGGCCATCGTTTCGCGGATCAAAATCATGTCTAATTTGGATATTACCGTTCGTCGCCTGCCCCAGGACGGAAAGATTAAATTTAGACGGCCCAACGGGGATGAGATCGAACTCCGTGTAGCCACCATACCAACCCAGGGCAATGTGGAGGATGTAGTCATGCGCATTTTGGCAAAGGGAGAAACGATGCCGCTTGAGAAGATGGGGATGTCACCCCGTAACTACTCCGAACTGCTAAAGATATTGGAGAAGCCCTACGGTATGGTTCTCGTTGTAGGTCCTACCGGTTCGGGAAAGACGACCACTCTCCATGCAGCCCTGCGTCATATCAATACGCCGGATCGCAAAATTTGGACGGCCGAGGACCCCGTTGAAATTACCCAGTACGGGCTACGCCAGGTACAGGTTCAACCCAAAATCGGCTTGGATTTTGCGGCCGCGATGCGGGCCTTCCTTAGGGCCGACCCCGATGTCATCATGGTGGGGGAAATGCGGGATTACGAAACGGCCAAGACGGGCGTCGAAGCCTCACTGACCGGCCATCTCGTTTTTAGCACTTTGCATACGAACAGTGCCCCGGAAACGATTACACGCCTTTTAGATATGGGGATCGATCCTCTCAATTTCGCCGATGCCCTTTTGGGCATCCTTGCCCAGCGACTGGTGCGTACCTTATGCCCCAAATGTAAAGAGCCCTACCATCCCACGCCGGAGGAATACGAGGAACTCGTGGAAAGCTATGGGAGAAACTACTTTGAGAAACTCAACATCCCCTACAATGACAAATTTATCCTCTATCGGCCGAAGGGATGTGACGCCTGTGACAAAACGGGTTACAAAGGAAGAATGGGAATCCATGAACTTTTAGTGGGTACCGATGAGATAAAAAGGCTTATCCAGAAACATGCCAGTGTGGAAGAACTGAGGGAAATGGCCATCTCCCAAGGAATGACCACCCTCCTCCAGGATGGTATCATGAAGGCCCTCCAGGGATTCACCGATTTCAAGCAGGTCCGCCGCGTATGTATAAAGTAGCGGTCGTTCCTCCCGGAAACTTATGGAAAAACTGAATGAGGTTCAAGAAGCCTTGGTGCATCTCCTAAAGGTTGTCCGAAAACTCCGGTCACCTGAAGGTTGCCGTTGGGATCGCAAGCAAAAAAAGGTGGATGTGGCGCGCTATCTCCTCGAGGAAACCTACGAGTTAGTGGAAGCCATCGAGGAGAAAACACCCCGTGAACAAAAGGAGGAGCTGGGGGACTTAATCTTTCAAGTGGTAGTCCTGGCTGAAATGGCAAGAGAAAAAGGGGAATTCGACCTAACAGAGGTCATTCAAGAAGTAGCGGAAAAGATGGTGCGTCGCCACCCTCACGTTTTTGGTGGATTAAAGGTGGAATCGGTCGCCCAGATCTTGGAGAATTGGGACCGCATCAAGGAAGAAGAGGGAAAGAGACCGACCAGGGTAACGGAGGTAATGGCAAAGCACACACGGTTACCTGCCCTCATGGCCGCCCAGAAGGTATCGAAAGAAGCAGCTAAGGTGGGCTTTGACTGGTCTTGTAAAGAGGAGGTTTTCGGGAAAGTAGAAGAAGAAATGAAGGAGCTAAAGGTTGCCATCCAAAAAGCCTCTTACGAAAAGGTTAAAGAAGAGATGGGTGACCTCCTCTTTTCCCTGGTAAACCTCTGTCGTTTCTTACAACTCGATGCGGAAGAAACCTTAAGACTGTCTGTCAAAAAGTTCATCGAGCGTTTTTCCTATGTGGAGAAGAATCTTGCACACAGAGGGAAAAAACCTGGAGAAGTAGCGATAGGGGAAATGGATGCCCTCTGGGAGGAAGGAAAAGCAAAAAATGGTTAGTATCTTTATCACCGGCACCGATACCGGGGTGGGCAAAACCGTTCTTTCCCTTATGCTTATGCACTATTTCCTAAAAAGGGGGAACAATCCCTTCTATCTGAAGCCGGTGCAGACGGGTTGCCGCCATCCCCATGAGGAAGAAAGCGATGCCGCTTTTGTCTATCGGCACCTGCCTCCTTTTCGGGGTAGAAATCCCGCCGAGGCGGTAGGTTTATGTTTCCCCCATCCTAAGGCACCCTTTTTTGCCGCCCGTGATGCGGGAGTTACCATCCTGGAGGAGCAGATAAAAAATCTCATCGCCGAGAAAAAAACATCCTTCTCCCCTCTCATCGTGGAATTTGCCGGTGGTCTCCTTGTTCCCCTTACAGAATCTCTGCTAAATATTGATTTACTCCGCCCCGAAGACCAGGTCCTCTTGGCTGCCCGGGCATCCTTAGGAACCATCAACCATACCCTCCTTTCCTTAGAGGCTCTCAAGAGACGAAATATCATACCCCTGGGGGTAATCTTTCTCGACCCTTTAGGCACCCCTCCGGATATGATCAAAGAGAATGGCGAAGCGATAAGGAAATATGGTGGTATTTCAGTAGTCGGGACAATCGGCCCCATTGAGGACTTCTCCTTTCTACCTGCTTTGTGCGAAACCCTTTTCGATAAACTCTTCTCCCGATAAATCATGAGAAATATTAGGCGTTTTTTCGACATCTTGTGGTATTTTGGAAAACGCAAAATCCTCAAGATGAAGATACCCCTGCTGGCCAGTTTTAAAATTACCTACCGTTGCAATTTAAGTTGCCTCGGCTGCCCCTTTCATCGCCTGGCCATGGGTAAGAAGGTATCTCTCACCTGGGAAGAGGCAACTTCCCTTCTTACAAAACTAAAAAAAACGGGTGCGGGCATCGTCATTTTTGAAGGGGGAGAACCCCTGCTTTGGCAGGAGGGGGATCATACCCTAAAGGACCTTATCCTCTATGGGAAAAAGCTTTTTTCTACCGTAGGTCTTACCACAAATGGCACCTTACCCTTCGATCAAATACCTGCCGATGTTATTTGGGTAAGTATGGATGGACTCAAGGAAACCCACGACCGTCTCCGTAGCGGCTCCTTTGACCGCGTTTGGGAAAATTTAAAGAACACCTGCCACCCCAAGGTACTGGTCCACTTTACGGTCAATAGAGAAAATCTGTCGGACCTGGAACCGCTACTGGAAAAACTAAAAGCTCTACCCACCGTAAAAGGGGTGACGGTTCAGCTCTTCTACCCTTATGGCCGCGGGGAGGCACCGCTTCTTCTGCAGCCCTCCGAAAGAAAAAAAATCCTAACTACGGTGATGGAGTTAAAAAAACGCTACCCAATCTTCAATTCTCACCGGGGGCTTTTGGGATTAGGGGGATACCTTTTCCCCTGTCATGATGATGTCCTTATAAACGTGGACCCGGACGGCACGGTAAGCACCGGATGTTACGCAAGAAACCGTGGCGATGTCCACTGCGAACATTGCGGTTTTACCCCTATTGCCGAAGCTTCCGGTGCCCTGGATTTAGAAATAGGTTCGCTACTTGCCGGATTACGCACGTTTTTTTAATCTTACCCTGCCAACTCTTCCTGCTTCCAAGGAGGCAAAAGCTTCATTAGGAATGAAAGAATCACAAAGGGTAAAATGAGAAGCAAAAGGGCTACAAGTAGTCCCTCAATGCCTAAGAGCTCCAATTTGTAAGTCGTAAGGCCCCGAAAACTCTTGGAGAAAAGTTGCCCCCCGATAACGACATTCCAACGGGTACTAAAGATACCCAACTGAATGAGCACCGCCGAAACGAAATAGAGGAGTTTTCTTAATTCTTCATGGAGACGGAAGACCTTGATAATCACCATGATACCCAAGGGAAGGATCATCCCCAAGAGCACTTGAAGCACCACCAAACTCATAAAGAGTTTCGTGTTTACCAATTGGGCCAATATTTTGATCGATTCTTCGCTCTCATAGAGACGATGGATGAAATCGAGCACCTCCACAGAAAAATCGACGATAACGGCATAGAACAGGTAGGAAGCCACCCTATCTAAACAGGTAATGTTGATCTGTCCTCCCTTAAGAGGAATGATAATCATGTAAAGAAGCATGACGATGGCAATACCCGAGACGATGGCCGAAAAGAGAAAAACGATAGGCATCATAACGCTTGACCACCAGGGATTGGCCTTGATGGATCCGAAGATGAAACCCACGTAACCGTGGAGAAGAAAGGCGGAGGGGATACCGATAATAGTAATGACCTTTACCGTTTTTTTATCGAAAGAAAGTGCATCATCGCTTACATCGGTGGAACCGAGGGAAAGGATCCGATGGATAACCCGCTTTATACCCCTCTCTTCGTTTGCCCAGGTGACCATATCCCTCCGGTATTCAAACCAAATTTCCAAAAGGAGCACCACCATGAGATACCAGAGGTAAACGAAACCAAACATGGCCATGGCCGAACTCAGATTAGGGGTCATAAACATCTCATAGGATCGCTCCGGCCGACCCAAATGGAGCTGAAGGGGTAAAGGCGCCACAAGAAGAAAGGCCAGAGCCGTAAGTAGGGCCAAGCGGTAGGTAGGCTGTAGCTCCTTGACGTTGAAAACCTTCACGAGGGAGGCAAGAATAAAGGCACCAGCCACAAGACCCGTAATATAAGGATAAACGACGATAAGAATTGACCAGTGAATCTCTATCTCATTGGGGTAGATGAATCCTACCACTTGTTTGTAGATTTCTGCCAAGGTTGCTTCCATATCAGTTCACCTCGCCGTCTAAGTTTGCATAATAAACCTTCGGTTCTGTGTTGAGATAGGGTTTCAGAACGTGGATTTTGTTCATCCGCAAAAATCTCCCCAAGGGGCTTGCGGGACTCTTTTTGTCCCCGAAGACCCGGGCCTGTTTGGGACATACCTCAACACAGGCCGGTAGCAGTCCCCTCACGAGGCGGTGGAAACAGAAGGTGCATTTATCGGCCACCTTCGTTTTGGGATTGAGGAAACGAGCACCATAGGGACAGGCCTGTATACAGTAACGGCAACCTATACAGCGTTTGTCGTCTACCAAGATTACCCCATCTTCCGTCTTGAAGGTGGCCCCTACGGGACAAACCTGGACGCAGGGAGGATGATCGCATTGATTACACAGTTTGGGAACGAAGAAGCTTCTCAGTATGTCCTTCTCGGGAATATCTCGCACCTCCACAAGGCCCGTATTTATCGTATTTACCAGAACCTCGCCGTCATTTTTGATCACATACCTTTCCACCCAGGTACGGAAATAGTATGGTTTTGGGGGAACATTATTTTCCGTTTTGCAGGCTTCCATACATCGGCCACAACCGATACACCTATCGATATCGATCCCCATGGCATAGTAGTGTTTCGAAGGATCGTAATCCTTGCGGATAAATTTTGCCCATGTCTCCTGGGGTAGCGTACTTAAGATACCACCGGAGGCGAGACAAAGACTTAATTTTTTCAAGAAGTCCCGACGGTCCATTATATTCCTCCTAACATATGGGGGTAGTGACATTGCCAGCACACGTATTTTTCCCCGTGTGTTGCCATATCCACTGCCGGGATACCTTTCTTCGCTTTATCCTTATCGTGACACTTACCGCAAAATTCCCTTTTCTCCGGCTTTGTGGGGCTTACCGTCCGAGGAGCAATTTTATGTTTCTCCGGGGTGGTATGGCAGACGGTACACTCAATCAGGGCATGGTATGAGGCCACCTTGGTCCTTTCGATCTGGGTGTGACAGGCGGCGCAGGAGCGTGGCGGCGCAGGAGCGTGGCGTCTTGGGAGGAACGGGATTGTGGGGATTGTGACAGGTTATACAGGGCTTTAGTGGATTATGGGTTTGCGGATTGATTTGGGGGAAACCCGTCGGTCGCGAAGCATCGTAACTGTGGCAGTAAGAACAGTAATCCCTTTTCTTGGGGGAAGAAGGTTTTATTTCCATGGGGTTTTCCGTATGTTTTGCCGCTGCTCCATGACAGGATTCGCAGGAAAGGTCCCGGTGGTATCCTGATCGCTTTAGGTTCCTCTGTTTTTCATGACAATCGCTGCAAACCTGGGCCCCGGCATATTTAATTTCCCTATCGGCTTCCCTCGCCGTGGCCAGCTCCTTTTGCAAATCGGTATCCTTAAGGACAGGTGGAATAATAAAAAGACGGACGAGAAATAGCACAACACCAATGGTAACAAAAAGGACAATAACCCTTAAGGCCTGCTCGGGTAATTTTTTTGCCATTGCCTTCCCCCTGAACAAAGGAAAAATTTTAGGTGCGCATCTATACTGAAGAGGTTATCAATTTGCAAGAAAAATTTCATATAAAATCAAGTTGATACATAAAAGGGCAAATCCTTAAATAATCAGATTTAAACCCTACCTAAAATGTGATAATTTTCTTATTGCATTTTGCTGTATGATGCGTATATACAGTTACAATGTAATTAATCAAAGCAGTGGGAGGTCACTATGGCCGGGGTAATTTTACGTATTTTTTCTGTTTTGGTTCTCTTCCTTTTTCATCCCCAAACCCTACCTGCCGCCCAACCGGATATGGCCGTCGACCCCTCGACTTGTCTTAGTTGCCATAGTAATAAAATTTCACCTGATGCCTTCGCCTCGTCGGTACACAGTAAAAATGGTTGTACCAGTTGTCACACCCAACTCACCAATCTCGCCGAGCATCTGAGAGGAAAGATCAAGACGGAAAAGGTTAGGTGTGAGCGCTGTCATAAGAAAGAAAATGCCGAGCATTACGGAAGCATCCATGCCCAGAAGGATATAATGTGTGCCGACTGTCACACCGATGTCCATACCCATCGATACTGGAAAAGGGATAAAAGGGTTGTCGTGGCCAAATGCGTCCAGTGTCATGACGAAGAAGCCATATACCGCACCTCCATCCATGGCGTAGCCGTAGCCAGGGGAAACCAGGATTCTGCCGCCTGTCATGATTGCCATAATCTCCATGAGATTAAGGCCTTAGGCGATGTAACTTCCTTTACGGCCAGAGAATTTCACACCAAGGTCTGTATGCGTTGCCACAGTAACAAAGAGATGATGGACCGCAATAACGTCTTCAACATTGCCGTGGAAACCTATTTTGAAAGCTACCACGGCAAAAACTACCGTTTGGGTTACCCCGAAAAGGTGGCAGGCTGTGCCGACTGTCACACCTCCCATGCGGTACTCAAGGCCTCCGACCCCCGTTCCACGGTAAATAAAGACCTGGTGGTGACCACCTGTCAGAAATGCCACCCCCACGCCACAAAACTTTTTGCCCAATTTTACGCCCACGGGGAACATAGAGACCCTCAAAAGTACCCCATCCTTTACTGGACCTTCATCGGCATGACGGTTCTTTTAGTAAGTACCTTTGCCGTCTTTTGGGTACATACCATCCTTTGGCTTTTCCGGGGTTTTGTGGAAAACCGCGAAAAGGCAAGGGCCCTGGCAGAGGGAAAGATACAGATCGTTCCCGATGGGTTCCGTCAATATCGCCGTTTTCGGCCAAAACATATCATTTTGCATCTCTTGGTTATCGTAAGCTTCTTAGGGTTGGCCCTCACGGGACTCCCCCTTAAGTTCAGCGACCAGGTATGGGCAAAGCAACTAATGCACTTTTTCGGCTCTCCCGCCAATGCAGCCCTTATCCATAGAATATGTGCCATCATTACCTTTATCTACTTTTTCTCGGCCGTTCTCATGTCCATTCACTTTCTTTTTTTCAGGAAGGATATCCCAGGAAACTGGTTGGAAAGGCTACTGGGTCCCGATTCTCTCTGCCCCAATGCCAAGGATTTGCAGGATATCGTGGGGATGATTCGATGGTTTCTCTTCAAAGGACCCAAACCTACCTTTGAACGCTGGACATACTGGGAAAAGTTCGATTTTCTTGCCGTTTTCTGGGGAATGTTTGCTATTGGTGGCTCTGGGTTGATGCTTTGGTTCCCTGAATTCTTCAGCCATTTCCTCCCCGGCTGGATGTTTAATGTGGCTACCATCATCCACTCTGACGAGGCTTTGCTTGCTACGGGTTTCATCTTCACCGTCCATTTCTTCAATACCCATGGAAGACCCGAGAAGTTTCCCATGGATTTTGTCATTTTCAACGGCCAGGTTTCCAAATATGAACTCATCGAAGAGCGCGCCGACCTATGGCGGCGCTATGAGGAAACGGGCTTAACGGAAAAATTCCATGTGGAAAAGGGAAGCAGCGTCCTTTTCGATTTCTTCTTCAAAGGATTTGGTTTCCTCTCCCTCTTTGTGGGTATTGCCTTGCTTTTTTTGATGCTCTATGCTTTTCTCAGCCACTAAAAACACCAAGAAGTGCCTTAATTTTCCTTTTAAGGAGTGCTTTTCATGCCTGAACGAAACGATACTTTGAGTTATTTCTTTAACGTAATTAGCCTCATCGGGATGATTCTCGCGGTCGTGGCCACGGGCCTTATCATTATTTTTCTATCCCTCGAAGCAATTACCGGAACGGAACATCCCTATTTAGGGGTTTTGGTCTATTTCATTTTCCCCACCATGCTCATTTTAGGGCTCCTTCTGGTCCCTCTTGGAGCCTTCCGGGTAAGACAGTATCGGCGACGACTGGCGCCGGAAAAAATCCCCCCTTACCCCGACTTGGATTTGAACGACCCTCACAAGCGAAACCTTTTTATCTTTTTCATCTTCGGTACCGTTGTCTTCGTTATTATCATTGCTCTCGCAGCCATCAAGGGTTACCACTTTACAGAGTCGACGGTCTTCTGTGGTAAACTCTGTCACATGGTGATGACGCCCGAGTATACCGCCTGGAGTAACTCCCCCCATGCGAAGGTACAATGTGTGGAATGCCACATCGGTCCTGGAGCTAAATGGTACGTTAAAGCCAAAATCTCCGGAACGAAGCAGATTTACGCCGTTCTAGCCAAAACTTATTCCGTGCCCATTGAAACGCCTATTGTCAATCTAAGACCGGCCAGGGACATCTGCGAACGCTGTCACTGGCCGGAAAAATTCTACGCGGGAAGACAAAAGGTTTTTTACCATTATGCACCCGATGAAAAGAACACGCCTCGGGAAATCAACCTCCTTATCAACATCGGTGGAACACCGAAAAATCCTACAGCCATGGGTATCCATTGGCACATCGGCTCGGAAGTCTATTACATCGCCCGGGATAAGAAGCGATTGGACATCCCTTATATAGCTTTCAAGGACAAATACGGTAAGGTTACGGAATACCATGATATGGATAAGCCCCTCTCTAAAGAAGAAATTGAAAAGGGCGAAAAACGTCTGATGGATTGTATCGACTGCCATAATCGTCCCACCCATATCTATCGCTCCCCGGGACAGGAAATGGACGAAAATTTTGTCTCCGGCCATATCGATCCCTCTCTCCCCTATATAAAAAAGGTAGCGGTAGACCTCCTAAACCGGTCTTATAAGACCAAGGAAGAGGGCCTAAACGGCATAGCCCGGGGGATAGAAGAATTCTATGCCCGGAATTACCCCCTTGTGGCCCGGGACAAGGCGGCCGCCATCAGACAGGCCATCGAAAGGGTCCAGGATATCTACGCGCGTAATTTCTTTCCCAGCATGAAGGTAAAATGGAACACCTATCCCGACCATATCGGCCACTTCTACTCACCCGGTTGTTTCCGCTGTCACGATGGGAGACACAAATCCCCGGAAGGGAAGGTCATCTCCAAGGATTGCAACCTCTGCCACATTGTGCTAAGTCAAAAACAGGAAAATATCAAACCGGGAACAAAGGTGAAGGGTTTTATCCATCCCAAAGATATTGGAGATGCCCTCTATGCCATGAATTGCAGTGACTGCCATGCAGAAGGGGGCGAGGATATCCCCGGTGGTGGGAAAAAATAAACCTATGGCCTTAACCAAAGTTGGAAATAGGTGGGTAGCCGTAGACGTGGAAACAACCGGTCTTTCCTTCCGGCGGGGTGGTAGAATTATCGAAATCGGAGCCCTGGCCATAGAAGAGGGTGAGATTGTCTCCGAATTCGAAACGTTACTCCACTGTGACGCCGTTATCCCCTGGCAGGTAAGCCAGATTCATGGCATCACACAGACGATGCTACAGGGAAAACCTGCCTTCAGGGAAATACTACCTTCCTTTTGTCGCTTTATTAGAGATAGTGTTCTCATAGCTCATAACGCCCCCTTCGATGTGGGATTTCTGCGGGCCGAATTCGGGCGCTTAGGTTTACCCCTAAAGCTAAGAAGCATCTGTACCCTTCGCCTGTCCCAGAGATACTTCCCAGAACTTCCCAATCACAGGTTAGAAACGGTATATAATTACATTATGGGACAAAAAAACAGGGCAAACCAGTGCCATCGTGCTCTGGCCGATGCCCGGATGGTGGCAGCTATTTGGCTCTATTTCCTCAGGGAGGCTAATGGAAAGAGCGCTTCTATGGTTTAAGTGTGCCGCCATGCATGACCCGGTGCGGCCTGTTTTGAAGCAACCTGCCTACTTAGGCTGGGAAGGGAAATTCCGCAAAATTGACCTAACCGTCGAACGCCCCTTCCGAGGCGAAGAGTTACTTTCCCGCATGAAGGGATGGTTTACCGTAGATGTCATGGAGGTGATAGAGATCGTTAATAGATACGGGCGCTTGAAACTCCTCGATGATTACCACCTGGTGGTGGAAACGGAGGGAAAAGAGGAGTTAGAAGCCCTAGCGGCCGACCTTACCCGGGTTTTCGGCAAAGAGGTAGAATTGGAGTATCTTCCTAAAGGTTCCTAACTTTCCTTCCCCGGTGGCAACTTAAGATAATCCTGTAAATGACGAAAACCGGCAAGATGCAGTAAAAAATGGTAAAGGGAAAAGAGTTCCCAGGAAAAGGGGATATATCCCAGATACCCCAAAAGGGGCATCTCAAAAAGATGCAGGAAATCGAAAAAGGGTATGCAGTATACCCATTTGGGATAACTTAAGTAATTCCAGAATTCCCAGAAAAAGCCGCAAATCAGGGCTCCTAAGGAAAGAGAGACGATAGGACCTGCCTCACCTTTCATAAGACAGTCAAGTAACGATCGCCCGCCCAGCCAAAAATTGACGGGCTCCAGAAGGAGGAATAGGAAAACCCAGACAAGAGGGTAAAAGTAACGCGGCCAAAGACAAATTAAAAGAAGGGCAAACCAACCGGCGATAAAGAGGTACCGATAGAGCTTCCGAGAAAGAGGGAGGGGAAATTTTAAACCACCTCTCCCCAAAAAGGTGCTAACCAACTCTGCGGTACCGAAAACGGCAGGGAGCACCGTCGAAAAACTAAGGGAAGAAAAAAGGAAGAAGAAAATAGCTCCAAATTGCTCTTCGCCGAGATAAAACCAGTTTCCCGTTTTTTTATTGATAAGCTCAAAGAGCCACCAGAGGGGAACAGAGGCAAAAAATAAACCTCCATAGGCCACCGGTTTCCGGTAAAATAGCGAAGTGCCTGCCCGCCGATAGGTCCAGGCATCCACAAAAAGGCAGTAGCCCAACCATAGAGGGAAAAAACCTATGTGGGTTCTAAGACCGGTAGAAAACCAATTAAAGGGCCAAAAAATAAGAACAAGTATTAACCCAAAAACGCCGTGTAAGGGCAAGTAAACAATCTTCAGGTCTTTCCCCATTAACCCATCAAATAGATGCCGCCTTAAGGTATTTCAACCCCGGAGACAAGAGACGATTTCACCTATAAAGATACGGTGAAGATCCTGGGACTCTCCGTAAATTTCTGCCCTAATAGGACCATTTAAAGCCTGGGGTAGAAGATCGCTTTTATAGATGATCCGGCATTCTACGTTAATGATACATTCCTGAACGATGGGAATGGAAATAACACGCCCCGAAATGGGCGTAAGACCTTGGGCAGCAAATTTATCCACGCTTCTGCCGGAGTTACTGCCACAGAATTTGGCTATCTCTTCCTTCCCCGGGGGAAGAACATTCACAGAAAATTCACCCGTCTCTTCCAGCATGGGATAGGTATAACGGGAGGGACGAACAAGAACGGTAAAAACGGGGCGCTTCCAGATAATCCCCCAGGAACCCCAACCGATGGTCATCACGTTCGGTTTTCCGCTCTTCCCCTGACCTAAAAGGAGTACCCGCTTGTCCTGATAAGCCTTGGTAACTTCATCCTGGCAAGCCCAAAAATCCACTACCTTTTTTGTCATGACAAAACCCTCCCTCACTGATTTATGGTCTTTTTACCCCAATTGTCGTATATTGCAAGCATCTTTTTCTCTGCTTGACATAGGAAGACGAGTCTTTTATAAAAAGTAACGGAAAATCAAAAAGGAAATTTTTATGCATGACGATTTTTTTGCCCACGAGCACTTTCCCGAAGATGCCCTGGAGGATGTAGAGGGATTGGAACTCTTCATCCTGAAAAGTGTAGGAATCGATATCGGTTCTTCCACCACCCATCTTGTTTTTTCCCGCCTCGTCTTAAGGAGGGAGGGAGCCTCTTACTCCGGTAAATACAGGGTCACGAAACGGGAAATCCTCTTTCGCTCACCCATTATGCTCACCCCTTACCTTACGGAAACCACTATCGATACGGAAAAGGTTAAGGCCTTCATTGAGGAGTCTTACCAGAAGGCAGGTTTTACACCGGACCAAATCCATACGGGCGCCGTAATTATTACGGGGGAAGCGCTACGCAAGGAAAATGCCCGTCCCATCGTGGAGTATTTCGCCCGATATTCCGGAAAATTCATCTGTGCTACCGCCGGTCATAACCACGAAGCCTTGCTTTCCGCCCACGGTTGCGGCGCCGTAGATATTTCTAAGGAAAAACAAACAAATGTTTTGAATGTGGATATCGGCGGTGGAACGACAAAATTCGCCTACATCGAACGGGGAGCAGTGCGGGAAACGGCGGCAATCAACGTGGGCGCCCGACTTTTAGCCTTTGATGAAGAAAGACGTATCCTCCGCTTGGAAGAGGCGGGTCGCCAGCTTATGGAAAAATTGGGGGAAAAGACGGCGTTAGGTTTCCCATTTACGCGGGAACAGGAAGAAAAGCTCACAGAGGAAATGGCAAATATTATTGTGGAGATTATTCGGACGGGGGAATGTCCCACCGCTTACGATTTCCTGATGGTCACCGATCCCCTTAAATTGTATCGTGGTTTTCCCTCCATTGATTATCTTATTTTTTCGGGAGGGGTTTCAGAGTATATCTACGGGTACTGTCACCATACCTATGGGGATATGGGGGAAACTTTAGGCAAACAAATAAAAGCCAAGCTTGAACAGATTATCTCAAAGCAAATGCTTTTAGAACCCGCCGAAGGTATCCGGGCCACCGTCATTGGAGCGGGGGAGTATACTATCCAGGCAAGCGGGAATACAAGTTTTATTTCCTCCGTAAATAGCCTCCCTGTATACGGACTAAAGGTGATTCCCGTAAACCTTTCCGAATCCGATGACCCAAAAGAAAAGATCAGGCAATCCCTGGCCAAATTCGGCCTGACCGATTTAAGTACACCCCTTGCCCTATCCCTTTCCCTCGACGGTCGTCTGGACTATCCCGTTTTGCGCAAAGTAGCCGAGGGTATTGCGACGCTGCTTTCCA
>Ga0123519_10008817_pt1 | contig 15309 bp, 15 predicted proteins | sample YelNatPaOPRAMG02_FD_87396 | JGI IMG/M metagenome (GOLD analysis project Ga0123519, IMG submission 87396) | Hot spring microbial communities from Yellowstone National Park - Yellowstone National Park OP-RAMG-02 (version 2) | ecosystem: Environmental > Aquatic > Thermal springs > Hot (42-90C) ...
AAGCTCCTCTTGAGCTATGTAAAACTCATTGTCATCTGTTTGAGGGATAAAGGGGGTTGTCCCTCTTCTCTTAGACCATATCTTATTACTCTTACCTGGATACTATCTCTTAATCCAAAAGAGAATTTAGTTTGACTCTCCCCCATCTACAATGTTAAACTAAAATTGCTATGGGAAAAGAAATATTAGAAAAGAGTTCGCAAACATTCATGGTGGTTCTACTTGGTGAAGTTCCATATCTTTTTGTTGTTTCAAAAATAAAAAATGTCCATGTAAATGGAAAAGAGTATCTTGCTTTTCCTCTCTCTGATCCCAATGTTGAGATTGCCCTTTCGACAGACTCAAGGATTTATGGACTTTCCTTTCTCCAGAAGGAAAAGAAAATTTTTAGGTTTAATGGAATTGGTCTGGTTAGCAAGGATGAGGAAATTCTTAAGAAATTGGAAGGAAAAGGGGTTGATTTTGCTGTTTTGTTGAGAATAGAGAGTTTTAGAGAGGAGGAACTGGAATGATTGTTAAATGTCCAAATTGCAGGGCATTCTATAGAATAGAAGAGGAACAACTTGAGTTAAAGAAAAGATTAAAATTTAAATGTCCAAAATGCCTGACAGTCTTCGAAGTATCCGAAAAAGGTGAAGTGGAGATAGAAGAAAAAAAGGAAAGTTTTGAAGAAACAAAAAAGTCAACAGCCAAAGAAGTACCTATGGATGCTAAGTTAAAACTTCCTGAAGACAGGAGGTATTCAATAGCGGTTATAAGTGGTCCGGATGCAGGAACAATCTTTCATATAACAAAGCCATATGTAACTATTGGAAGGGAAAATACTGACATACTTTTAATGGATATGGAAGTTTCAAGGAGGCATGCTTGTATTGAGTTTTTTGAGAATAGAATAGTTATCAGGGACTTGGGTAGCACAAATGGAACCTATATAAATGAGAGGAGAATCCTTGAGAGCGAACTTGAAGATCACACAGAGATAAGGGTTGGGAAAACAACCCTTTTGTTTATCTCTACTCCTCTTGATTTGCCTATATAATGGGATTCCTTAAAAGATTTACCAATTTTATATTACCTTCTTTATCAACAACATATTTATTGCTAATACTTCTCCTTTTCCTTAACCCATCCGCTCAATTTCAGGGTAGGGATCTTTTAAACCTTTTCATTATTTTGCTACCTTTTTACACTTTCTCCTCTTTTTTTCTGATTTTTCTGATAACAGATATTTTATCTTTTTTCCTCGAAAAAAAATTTGTTGACAGTTTCTTTAACACGAAACTAATTTCATCTCTTTTCTCCTTTATTTCAATTTCCATTGGAATTTTATTTCTTCTTAACTCCCGTTTTTTTTCCATTTACATAATTCCTGAGGTTAAGAAAAAGATAGAGATATGGTCTTTCATTCTAATACTGATTGGTTTTGTTACCTTTTTTCTTGTTCTTAAATTGAAAATTCCTGCAATAATCTATCCCATTTTCTATTTTTTAATTTTTGCTCTTCTCTTCTTTTCTTCAAGGGAAAGGCATTGGAAAGAAGCCACAACAGTTTCTACAGTCTTTGAATGGGTTAAAGGACAAAGGATAGTAGTGTTGCAAATGGATGGTTTAACTCTGGACTTTATTGCCCCTCTTACTTCTGAAAAAAAGATTCCCAATTTCTCCTATATAATGGAGAATGGCTCATGGTTAATGATAAAGAACTTCAGACCCCATGACAAAGAGACCCTTTTCACAACCTTTAATACCGGGAAATACCCTTACAAGCATAAAGGATTTGGGAAATGCTATAAATTTAAAAATGTTTCTCCATGTCTTTATTTGCTTCCCCGCTTTATTTTCCTATACAAACTTGAAATATTTGGAATTTTTGAGACACAACCGCTTCCTTCAACTTCAGAAGGTATTTTATCTACTCTTAAATATTTTAAAATTCCATCTTATGTTATAGAATCTTCTGAATCAAAAATTAGTTCTGAGACAATTCTTAAATTCAAGAACATAATTGGAGAATTCCCAAAAAATAATTTGACAGATTTTCTTCTAAATTCCTTTGCACAGGATGAGGAAGTTTTTCAGAAGGCTCTTTCGACAAAACAGAAATCCTCACCCATTTATCTTCATGCCTTATTCTCTGGTCTCGATACAGTGGAGAGAAGATTCTGGAAATATTCGAGACCTGAGCAACCACTAATGGAAGAACCTTCCCCTCTTTACTCTATGGTAATTGATAGATACTACGATTATTACGATTCAATAATAGGGAGCTTCCTTTCGACTCTAAAGGAGGATGAGGTACTCATAATTTACTCTCCGTATGGAATGAGTCCTATACCTTTATGGAAAAGGATTTTAAACTTTATTTATGGCACAGAGGAGATATCTGCCTACCATGATAATGCTCCTGATGGAATTGCAATATTTATAGGTTCCTCCATAGAAAAAGGAGGATTTCAAGGAGAGGCGGAGATAGTGGATATGGCTCCTACTCTCCTTTATTTAATGGGCTTTCCCGTTGCAAAGGATATGGATGGAAGTGTGATAAAGAAGCTTATAGATCCAAAAATCTTGAAGAGAAATCCAATATTTTTTATCCGTTCCTACGAAAGTGAGATTTCAATACGTATGATGAAATAACTTAGATTTGACTTATAAATTGTATTATGTTATCCAGAAAAATGACATTAATGGAGGTCTAATATGAAAGGATGGCTTGGCAATATTTTAAGAATTAATTTAACAGAGAGAAAAGTAAAAAAGGAAACCTTTGGTGAGGATTTTGCCAAGAAATGGGTTGGAGGAAGAGGATTTGCGGTAAAAATTCTCTGGGATGAGTTGAAACCAGGAATTGATCCCCTTGGTCCTGAAAATAAGTTAATTGTTGCCCTTGGACCTATAGCAGGTATACCTGCTCCAAACACTGGAAAGACTGTCGTTGCAGCAAAATCTCCTCTAACAGGAGGATATGGAGATGGAAACCTTGGAACATGGGTCACTGAGCAGATGAGAAAGGCTGGCTACGATATTTTGATAATTGAGGGTGCATCAGAAAAGCCTATCTATCTTTATATTGAGGATGACAAGGTTCAATTCCTTCCCGCAGACGAAATCTGGGGTAAAGGCTCCTATGAGACTCAGGAATGGCTATATAAAAAATATGGTAAAAGAGCTGGAATTTTAACAATTGGACAGGGAGGGGAGAATAAAGTTCTTTATTCAATAATAAGAAGCCTTGAAGGAAGGGCAGGGGGAAGACCTGGAATTGGAGCTGTAATGGGTTCGAAGAATCTAAAGGCAATTGTAATAAAGGGTAGTAAGGAAATACCAGTGGCTGATCCTGAAGGGATGAAAAAAGTTGGAAGGGATGACCTTAAGAAGGTTGGTGAAATTGACAAGAAAACTGGCTGGTCTGTTCAGGGAACAACAGGAGTTCTTGCATGGTGCAACGATGTAAATGCTTTGCCGGTAAAGAATATGAGAAAGACTTCCCATCCTGAAGCCTGGAGAATAGATGGAGAGAGACTTGCCCAGTTAAAAGTTGCAGTTTATGGATGTCCAAACTGTACGATGAGATGTGGAATTACAATCCTTGATAAAGAGGGAAGGCATTCAGAGCTTGACTATGAGAATGTAGGGATGCTGGGTAGCGATCTTGAAATTTTTGACTATCCTCAGGTTGCTTCCCTTAATTATCTTTGCGATGATTTTGGACTCGACACAATCTCGTCAGGAGGTGTTCTTGCCTTTTATGCTGATGCAATTGAAAATGGTGCCATAAAGGGAGATTTCAGATTTGGAGATGCGGAAAAAGCTAAGGAACTTTTAAGAAAAATCGCTTACAGGAGAGAGGAAGGAGAGCTTTTAGCTCTTGGAACAAAGAAAATGGCAGAGAAAATAGGGAAAGGAAGTGAAGCCTATGCAATGCATGTAAAAGGTCTTGAAATATCAGCATACAATTGCAAGTTTGTTCCAGGGATGGCTCTTGCTTATGGGACATCACCCATTGGAGCCCATCACAAAGATGCATGGGTCATAATGTTTGAGTTAACCCAGACCGCAAGGGATTCCTACGGAGAGGAAAAAGCAAGAAGAGTCATTGAACTTCAGAGGATAAGGGGAGGACTTTTTGAATTTATAGTCTCCTGCAGGTTCCCATGGGTAGAGATAGGATGGGAGCTCGAAAATTATGCAGAATACTTTAACATAGCCACTGGCTCCAACTGGACTCTTGAGGATTTCTGGAAGGTTGCTGACAGAATTTACAATCTCATAAGAGCTTTCTGGGTTAGAGAATATCCTGATTGGAACAGGAAATGGGATTATCCTCCCGCTGTCTGGTTTGATCCATCCAATGCGGACAAGGAAGGTCCAATTGCTGGGAAAGTTCTTGAATATGATAAATACGATTCCCTCCTTGATTTATACTACAAAATTAGAGGGTGGGACAATCGTGGAATTCCAAAAATGGAGACATTTATCTCATCAGGACTTGAAGATGAAGGAAAGGAACTCCAGAAGTATGTAAAACTCGAATAGGCTTTATTTTTACCTTTAAAATATTTTCGGAAATACCCAGATCCCCTTAGGAACTTCAAATTTTTTAGGCGGTATGGAAACATTAGTTTGAATCTTCTTTGCTGTCTGAATCCTACCACTCATTTCCCATTTAAGAATAAGATTTTCCCATATCCAGAATCTTTCATTACCAACTTCATAAACTTCACATTCTTGCTCCAGAACCTTATCAATTCCTTTGAAGTTATTCTTATTAACTATCTTATTTTTTCTTTCTCCATAAAGAATCTCTTTAAACCACTCGCCAAGATCTTCCTCATCAAAGAGTTCTTTGGGATTCTTCCTTTTTACAGCATATTTCATGTTCATATTAATTGCAATGCTTCCTTCTTCGGTGAAGATATAAATAAAATGCTTTTCTCCCCTTGAAAATATCTTATAATCCATACAAAGCTTCTTTCCATAATCATCTATGTAGAGAGTTCTCTTCACTATTGTTGGATTATCAGAATAGAGAACCTCGTACTCCACAATCCCACTTTTAAATTGGAAAATTTTTGAAATCTCTTCTTTCTCAGCTGAAAATAGAAAGGCAAAAAAGCCTATTTGAACTAAAAAGAGCAATCTTAAATTCTTCATCCACCCTCCTTTATTTAAATTCAATTGAAAATTTTATAACTCTCCAGAAATCCTCCTCTTTTTTATCATGTAAAGATGCCCATTTTTATCAAATTTAAATCCCCATACATAGTCAGGAATCTCTTGGTGCAAAAGGTAAGAGCCATTTGAATCAAAAATGTCAAAGAATGAAGCCTTAAGAAAAACCTCGCTAAGCTCTTTTAATTTTTCTCTCCAGTTTGAAGGAACTTTAAGATAATTTGCTTTCAAGAAAATAAATCCCTCCTTTGAGAAAGAAATCCCTGCAATGAGGAAATTTGTTATCACAAACCCTTCAGGAGAGAGAAACGGAGGGGATGAATAAGGGGCATCTGTTTGAATTTTTTGAATAAGTTCACCGTTCTTTTCAAATACATAGATTGTATAGGGGTATATCATAGATAAATAAATTTTTTCATTATAAAACTCAATTGCTCCAAGGGTATTTGTATGAGGTTCTATTCTTTTTGGTTCGATAGAAATCTCATCCATAAATGAAGAAATGTAATTCCCATTTCGGTCATATTTATGAATTAACTTTCCCTTATACTGGCTGTAAAAATAAATGTTACCCTCATTGTCAATAGCCCCCCTTAAAAACTTCACATTTCGGCTTAAAGGATGAGATAAAGAGACCGTTAGAATCAAATTTTGACACTCTTCCATTCCCTATGTCAAACACAAGGATGTTCCCATCATTGTCTAATTCAATATCGAAGCTGTCGAGTATTTCCCCGGGTCCCTGCCTTTTTTCCCAATGGTTACAATAAATTTTCCATTTTTGTCGAACTTCTGAATTCTGTAATTCCCTTTTTCAAGAACATAAATATTTCCATTTTCATCTACCTCTAAATCCATAGGCTCATGGAACATAAGATTTTGATCACCCTCTCTAACACCTATTGAAAGCATCTCCTTTAGAACAAGCTTTTTCTTCTCCTGCCAAATTCCCTTAGGAGAATTTTTTACAAATTTGATTTCTTTTAGTCCAATTAAAAAACTATTGAGGGAAAAAATAAAAATAAGGAATAAAATTCTAATTAGAGTCTTTTTAAAATTAAGTAAATACCTAAGAATTTGAAAATTTTTCTTTAAAAGAATTTTGTTCCCCATTTTACACTCCTAACAATTTTTTGCCAATTTTGCCAAGCTTTAAAGTAAGAAAATTGCCTGCGGTGACCAAAAGGAATCCAGATATAATACCAAAAGGGATGTTCCAGAGTCCCAGAACATCTTTTCCCCTTGGTTCCATTATATCAATCCCTATAGCGGAGGAATCGAAGAATATTCCGATACCACCAAGACCTTTCTCGGAAATAAATAAACCCGCATTAGCTGGGAAGAATATTTTTACAATTGCCATAGCAAAAAGAATGAAACCAAAACAATAAAAGGAAAAAGATAAGAATGAGGAAAAGAGTCCAAGGAGTGCATAGGTAAGACTGTTACCTGTAAATATCAGGAATCTTTTGACAAAATTTCCTTTAAAAGACAAAACTCTCCTTGAAATTATTTCCTCCGCAATTTCTTCGGGTTCCCCTATCTTTTTAAGGGTTGAAAGTAAAAACTCAATTTCTGATTCATCGTCTTTTTTCTTTTCTTTCAGTTCCATAATAATATCTGCACGGATTTCCTTTATTATTTCTTCTTTTTCTGAAGCTGGTAAGCCTTTTAACCTCGCTTTTAAACTTCTTAAATAATCTTCGAGTATCTTTACGATTTCCTTGGAAAGGGATTTCTCATCCATTTTGCTCACCTCCTGTTATTTTTTTGATCGAGAGTAAAAAAACATCCCAATGCTTTTTCATTATTTTAAGAGTTTCTTTTCCTTTTGGAGTTAAAGAGTATATCTTTCTTGGAGGACCCGCATTGGACTCCTCCCATGAATAATTAACATACCCTTCTTCTTCCAGCCTTTTAAAAAGGGCATATATAGTTCCTCTCTTTATATCAATGCCTGTGAAATCAGATAAAGCTTGAATTATTTGATAACCATAGCTCTCTTTCTTTTCAAGGATTGAAAGGATGCAGAACTCTAAGACTCCTTTTCTTAATTGAGTATTCCATTTCTCAATATCCAATATAGTCTCCTTTATTGCAAGCTATATTATAATATATGATAGTTGAAAAAATCTGTTAAGTCCTTTTCATTTTTAGCTATAAATTAACTTAAGGTTTTTAAGGATTAAATATCCTTAAGCCTTTTCAAATCTTCTGCTTCTTTTCCCTTTCTCTTTATACAGTAAATTGTTAAGACGCCATCCTCATCTTCTTTTCCAAATAAAACAAAGTTTTTTGTAATTTTTATATTAGCATTGTATTTTATTGATGAGAGAAGTTTCCCTTTCTGATCTATCAAATAATAATTTCCATAAAGACCTGAAATCAGGATATTCCCTTCAGGAGTTGAATAGATATCATATAGATTTGGTTTCTTGTCATATATGGACTTTTTGTATTTATCTATAACCTTACCGAATGTTTCATACCATGATCTATCCCTGCTCATCAGCATCTCTCTTTTTTCCTCCCTCCATTTATCAAGGTCCTTTGATGTCACCTTTTCTGGTTCTAAAAGAGGTGTTTGAAGCTCTCCAATTTTATTTCCGGAAAGGTCATAGATTGAAAACTTTGTGCTGAGACCATCTGTGAAAATTATTCTATTATCTTTCAAAGGAAGCCATAAGAAGCAAGGAATAAAGGGAAGATTACCTATGTCACCACCTCCCGGGAACATTGAAATAGTTGAGACATAAGCCCTCTTCAATACCTCCTTAAGAACCTCGCCTTTTTCATTTATTCTCAAAAGATTATGGGAATAAACATAATGGAAGTAATCTTCCACTCTCTTTAGATCGCTTAATACAACCTCAACAAGAAATGTCCCATCGGAAAGGGACTCTGCTTTTACTACACCAAACCACTTAAAATTCAAACGAATTGCCTTCTCGAAATTCCCTTTAATGTCAAGAACTGAAATCCACTGATGACCTCCAAAGTACTCTGTTATAAATAAGGACTTGCCATCATGAGTGAAACCAAAATTAGCTCCATCAGCCCTCTTTATCTCACCAGGCCCCTCTCCCTTTCCACCAATCTTCCTTATAAATTTCCCATCAGGAGAGTATACCTTTATAAAGGCATCAGAAGAATCGTAAACATAGATATTTCCATCAGGACCTTCTTCAAACTTCCTTGGCTGAATTAATTCTCCTTCACCCTTTTCCTTTCCAATAATTAAAGGCTTTTCCACTCCCAAAAGGAGATTAGCTAAAAATAAAAGAGTTGAAAAAATAATAAAAAATCTTCCTCTCATCCTTTCCTCCTTTTTATAGATTTTATTTTAGGGATTTCTCTATGTCAAATCAAAAGATTAGTTTGACTGTTTTTTGAAAATTTAAAAGTTTATACTATTTTTTCAAAACCCATTTCTCAAGCCATTCCAGTTCTTTCTTCATCTTGTAAATTTGATGTTTTGGTTCCCTCAGCCCATGGGGTTCCCTCGGAAAAATTACAAGCTCTGTAGGAACTCCATTCTTTAGAAGTCCCATGTGAAGCTCTTTACTCTGAGGTAGAGGGACTCTCTCATCTTCCTCTCCACAAAGGATTAAAGTGGGTGTTTTTACATTTTTCACATAAAGGATGGGTGAGTATTTGAGATAGAGATCAAGCTTGTTCCAGGGTTTATCAAGAAAATAGAATTCCCTTGTATATTGAATGTCTGTCTGGGCATACATGGAAATCCAGTTAGCTGTTCCCGCTCCTGAGCAGGCTCCTTTAAACATGTTGGGATAATGGGTAATAAGCCAGTTGGTCATATGTCCTCCTGCACTCCATCCCATAACACCAATCCTCTCTTTATCTACAATACCTTCTTTTATTAAAGATTCTATTCCTGTGACTATGTCATCAATACTTTTGTCGAAGTATTTTCCAGCAATCTCTTTCATGAAATTCTCACCATAATTTGTTGAACCTCTATAATTCGGCTGGAAAACAACCCATCCCTTTCCAGTGAAAACATGGGAATAGGAGGAAATTCCTGAGGGGAAGGAGAGCATATAGGCTGAAGCAGGACCTCCGTGAAGCTGGACAATTAGGGGATATTTCTTCCCTTTTTCAAAGTCATGGGGTAAACCTAAAATTCCCTCTACAATCTTCCCATCCTTGCTCTTCCATTTATAAGATTTAAATTCCCCAAGATGGAAATCTTTTATTTGGGGATTGAAATCTGATAGTTTTATCGGTTTGAAATCTTCAAGGGATGAAATGTAAATTGAAAATGGTTCCTTAGGAGTTGAAAGGGTAAAAACTATTTTGTTTTCTTTCTTTAAAATCAAGATATCTCGGATTACACCTTCTTCTTTGGAGATCTGGGTTACATTGTCTTTGTTCAAATCAAGTTTGAAAAGATTGGATGTGAGACCGAGATCTCCAGTAAAGATTATTGTATCATTGGAAAGCCATTCATAGGAAGATATCTCACCAGAAAAACTGGTTGCGACTGGTTTTATTTTTAAATCCTTCAGATTAAGCAAGAAAAGTTTTGATGAGCCTGGATATCTCAGTTTCAAATCTGAAGAGGATATAAAGGATATGAATGATCCATCTGGTGAGAATTGGAAGGAATTTTCAGAAGTTTTATTATCTGTCAATCTTTTTGGTTCTCCTCCATCTATGGAGATTATGTAAAGCTCACTTAGAATTGAGTCGTCAACCCTTGGAGAAGGAGCTGAGGTGTAAACAATTTCTTTTCCATCATTAGAGATTTTGAAACGAGAAACATGGAAATTTCCGTTTGTTAACTTTTTATTTTCCTTTCCATCAACTGAAATCTTCCAGATATGCGAGTTCTTAAGATTCTTGAAAAGGGAATAAGCATCGTCCTTTTCCTTTATTCTTTTCTCCTCTTCTTCTGTTCTCGGATCTTTCATTAAATAAACAATGTATTTTGAATCAGGAGTCCATTCGAAACTCTCAACCCCAGTTGGAGAATCTGTTAATTTCCAGGGTTCTCCAATATCTGTTCTCATTAGATAGATTTGATTTTTCCCATCCCTATTTGAGATAAATGCAATCATTTTGTTGTCTGGAGACCACCTTGGGGTGTTATCCTGTTTTGAAGACTGGGTAACTTTTGAAAGAGTGCCATCCGATAGATTGAGGATCCAAATGTCAGTATTGTATTCATTCTCTTTAAGATTACACTCCCTAACAGTAAAGATAACCCTTTTCCCATCAGGAGATAAGTTCAAATCTGAAATACCTTTGATGTTGAGGATATCCTCTGGCTCCATTACCCTTTTTTCTGAATAAACAGGAATAAAAACAATTAATAATAAAACCAAAAGCAAAACCTTTCTCATTTTTTCCTCCTTTCTAAAATACGATTTTATTACATTTTTGTTTTGTTTGTGTTGAATTAATTGAGCCATGTTTTATAATTATTCCATGAAGGTATTTTTCCTCGGTGCAACTGGATTAATAGGAAATCACACAGTGAGGGAACTCCTGAATAATGGATATGAAGTTAGGGCTCTAATCAGAAGAAAATCCAGGATAGATCTTCTTCAGGATTTGAACCTTGAGTTTTTTGAAGGTGATATAAGGGATAGAGAAACTTTAATTGAAGGAATGAAAGGGTGTGACATAGCTGTCCACTGTGCAGGTTATTATCCAAGATATTCAATTAAAGAAGATGTAGAAATAGAGAAAGCCCTGAAGGAAATTAGAAATGTTATGGATTCATGTTTAATTTCAGGAATAAAGAAGATACTTTATGTTAGCTCAATTGGGACTATATGGAAAGATAGGAATGGCATAGGAAGGGAGGATATACCTTTTGATTATAGAAAAGTAAAAGGGTTATACCACAGAATAAAATTCCTTATGGAAGAAGAGGTCAAAAAATATTCGGAGAAAGGTTTAGAGGTTTTTATTGTTAATCCCACTTTGTGCGTTGGAGAATTTGAGACAAAGCCAATTCAGTTCTGCCTGATACCAAGAGTTATAAAGGTTCTTCCTTTCTATACTGATGGGAAAATGAATGCAGTTGATGTAAAAGATGTTGCAAGAGGCATAATTCTTGTGCTTGAAAAGGGTAAAGCCTTAGAAAGGTATATCCTTGGAGGGGAAAATTTGACAATAAAAGAATTTCTTAGAAAGATTGCAAAAATTGCGAAGGCTCCACCCCCTCTTATAAAAATCCCTCTTTTATTGGCATTTTCAGGAGCTTACCTTTCAGAGTATCTTTCTTATTACATTCTCAAGAAAAATCCTTCAATCCCCCTTAGCGGAATACAGATGGCTAAATACAGTTTCTTTGTGACTACAGAAAAAGCAGAAAGGGAGCTTGGATACAAACCTTCTCCCATTGAAAATGCTATAGAAAGGGCTATAGAATGGTTTAAAAAAATTGGCTATATTTAATCCATGAAAGTTTTGAAGGTTGCCCTTACTGGAGGAATTGCAACCGGTAAATCAGTAATTTCTAAGTATCTTGAAAGTAAAGGTTGTTATTTATGCTACTCCGATCAGTTAGCCCACAAATTGATGGAGCCAGGAAATTTTGCATGGGGAAAAATTGTTGATTATTTTGGTGAAAGTATAATTTTACCCGATAAAAGAATTGATAGAAAAAAACTTGGAGAGATAGTTTTTAGTTCAGAAAAAGATAGAATGTTTTTAAACAATTTATTACATCCCCTTGTTTTAAAGGAAAAAAAGAGGATTATTGAAGAGCTTGAAAGATCGGAGAAAGCAAAAATTTTTGTTTCGGAGGCAGCTCTTACAATAGAAGCTGGTTTTCATGGTTTTTATCACAGAATAATTGTAGCCCATGCTCCCCTTGAGGTAAGGCTGAAAAGATTAATGGAAAGGGATAGGATTGATGAAGAACTTGCAATAAAAAAAATAAAATCCCAGCTTCCCAATGAAGAGAAATTAAAATATGCCCATTACATAATAGACACTTCAGGGAGTATAAAAGAAACAGTTAAATGGACAGCAAGGGTCTTCAAAGCTCTAATGAAGGATTGGGAAATGATAAACAAGGGTGATCCTTGATCTTCTAATATTATTGAGTTTCTATGAATCAATTTTTTAAACAATAGATTTTGCGCAGAATTTATTTAATGAATTTCTTTACCTTCTCCAGAATCTCCCTCAAAGGAGGTGCTTTAAACCATTCCCTCCCGGTTATTTCATTGGCATATGCTTGATAAATTAAAGATATTGATTCCTTCAATTCTGTTGGAAGAGGGGGAGGAGATTTCTTTACAATTGATTTCCAGTTTATTTTATCTGTTTTCTTAGCATTCTCCAGATCTTCAAACCAATCTGTTTTCCTATAATAAATCCTTGCAATCTCTTTACTGACAGGGATCCCATCATAGGTAAATCTGCACTCATCAAGGGTTCCAAGAGCATCGACCAACAAAAGATTTCTTTTCTCGTCAAAGCCAAATTCAAACTTTCCATCCTCATTAGAAAGCCCAATACTTCTTGTTTTCTCTGTAATAATAGAATTTACCTTCATGCTTATATCCTTAATCCTTTCCATTTCATCATCGGAAAGTCCTGCTATCTCCTTTGCCTCTTCGATCCTTAGATACCTATCTGTTGCCTCAAGTTTTGTAGAAAAGTCTATAATTGGACTCTCAAGAAAATCTCCAGGTTTTGGCATTTCCTTAAGATTTAAATCCTCAAGTCTTAGAGTTCCTTCCTTTAACCTTTTAAATACAGATGAGCCCTCGGGTAGTGAATTCCTGTAAATTACCTCAAGGGGAATTAAAAAATTGACCCTTTCTTTTTTATAAATCGAATAATCGTATTTACCATTTATGACCGTTGGTTTTAATACTCTAAGCAATTTCATACCAAGAATATTGGAGGCTTCTCTCAAATCCTTAAGATTTTTTAACTCTCCATCTTCAAGAAGTCCCATATAGTGAGTCTTTATTCCAATCTTTTCCAGCTCCTCAAAGAAAAAAGCAGTTACAATACATATAGATTTGCCTTTATTTTCAATGTGGTCTGGCATTTCTCCCCAATCAAAGACAGAATACCTGTCTGAAAATACAAACCTTCCAATTCCTGATTTTTTTCCTTTTGCTTCCTTCAAAATCACCAGATCCTTAACACTACCCATTAAATACCTCCTAATAATTTTATTTTTAAAATTTAAACAAAGTCAAGTTTAGGATTGCCCAATTTTAGGCTTACCCTTAGTTTCTCTTTAAAATTTCTATAAAACTAAAGATTTTAGGTGAAGTTTTTACAGAAGATCCTAAGATAGGCTTTCTGATAGCCAGCAGAAGAGGCATGTAAAAAATTGTTGATTTTATTCCTTTGGAGCAGAAATCTTTTTAGATTTTTTTTCGCTTCCAAGTTAGAAAAATCGGTTAAAGATTTAAGACTCAAAGAAAATTTTTACATTAGGGACAACCCAGTCAATATGAACGGGCACATCATTCTTCCCACCCATCCCTTTGCTATTTCCATTGGCAAAATGGGCGGAGCCAAATATTTTTTCAGCTACAAGGGTATTCCAGCCTTTTTTTGCAATATAATCCTTTGTTATGTTGGGATTCGTACCTATGCCGAGCTCAGCAAGGATTTCAAAATCCTTCCCTCCAAAGATCAAAGGTTTTATCTCTTTTTCGATAAAGTCTTGAACTTCCTTGTTTTCTCCCTTCACATCAACAAATTTTCCCTTTTCAACGATGAATTTAACCTTATATTTGAGAGGAACTGGACCACCCCATCCCGCTGGTACAGTAAAATATCCGAAGGATTCACCTTCATGGACAGGGACAACATATGCCTCCGCTCCAGGGAGATTTCCATATTTCCCAGGTTTGTCGAGTAATCCACTTGAAACATGGACAAGTTCCTTATCAATTTCTACTTTCATATCAGTTTCATCAGCAATGATCCTTACAAACCTGCTTTCCCTCAACTTATTAGCTATTTCTTCTGTGTTTTTGTGAAGGATGTTATAATCCACATCCATTGGTCCCCCCTCTTCAAACATTTCAAGGATAAAACCGGGCATGCTTGCAATTCTTGAACCTTTTTCTGTCTGAACCTTTCTGAAATTTGTATGGGTTAAAGAGAAAACTGTTGGCATGAAGATAATCTCTTTAAATCCAATCCTCTCGTAAACATCTTTTGTGGCGTCTACACCGCTCCTTGCCTCCTCAGGCATATAACTTATGATCTCCACATCCACATTATTTTCTATAAACACCTCATACATTCTAAAACATAGTTCCTTGGCTTTCTCAAATTTTGGAAGAATTCCTTCTCCGAATTTAGGATTCCATTCTTGCATTATAATCGCTACCTTTTCCCCTTCTTTATAGCCCATATTTACTTTTAGAGCATTTAGGATTGCAACATTAATTCTTTCCATGTTCAATCTCCCTTAAATCTTTTTTTTCTCAAGGTTTAATTTTATAATAGTTCCTATGATTATTGAAATTTTGAATATTTCAAAGATATACAAAAGAAACATTAAAAAATTCTATGCCCTAAAAAATCTATCCCTTACAATAAACAAGGGTGAAATTTTCGGCATGCTCGGACCAAATGGGGCGGGGAAAACAACAACTTTGAAGATTATAGCTGGAATAATAAATCCATCCTCTGGGAAGGTTTTGATAAAGGGAGAGCCTGTTGGAGATAGGACTAAGTGGCTCATTGGTTTCCTTCCTGAAAATCCCTCCTTCTTCAAGAATTTAAAAGCGAGGGAGCTTTTAAATCTTGTCGGTGAACTTTTCGGCTTTCCTGAGAAAAAAAAGGAAGAGAGGATAGATGAGCTTTTGAAACTTGTAAATCTTGAAAGATTTGGGGATGAGAAAATCTCAACCTTTTCAAGGGGGATGGTTCAAAGAATAGGGATAGCTCAGGCAATATTCCATGATCCAGAAATTCTAATTCTTGATGAGCCAATGACAGGCTTGGATCCCTTAGGAAGAAGGATGCTGAAGGAGCTTATTCTTTCTTTGAGGGATAAAGGAAAGACTATTATTTTGAGCACCCATGACCTTGAGGATGCTGAAAATCTCTGCGATAGAGTTGCCTTAATTAACAAAGGGGAACTCCTTAACACCGCTGATGTTAATTCCCTTTTCC
>Ga0123519_10008823_pt1 | contig 15304 bp, 22 predicted proteins | sample YelNatPaOPRAMG02_FD_87396 | JGI IMG/M metagenome (GOLD analysis project Ga0123519, IMG submission 87396) | Hot spring microbial communities from Yellowstone National Park - Yellowstone National Park OP-RAMG-02 (version 2) | ecosystem: Environmental > Aquatic > Thermal springs > Hot (42-90C) ...
AACCTGTGACATATACTGGGTTTGAAACAGTTACTGTACAGTAAGCACTATAACCACTATAACTCGCAGTTATTGTTGCAGTTCCAGCTGTACTTCCACTATATAAATTGCCTGACCCTGAAATATAGGCTATGCTACCGTTAGAAGAAGACCAACTACAACTACCTGTTACATTTTGTGTAGTTCCGTTTGAGTAGGTAGCAGTTACTTGAAGCTGACCATAATAAGAACCTGTGTTCATACCTACACTTGATGGAGATATAGTTAAACCAGTAATATATACTGGATTTGATACAGTTACATTGATAGACCCTGTTAGACTATGTTCTTCACTATAATAAAAATTAAGAGTTGCAGATCCAGGACCATTTGCAGTAAAAGTACCATCACCATCGTTTGTAAGCCATGGTGGTATATTTTCCCATACGACTTCTCCAGCTACATTCGGTAGCTGCATTCCTTCATTACTGTATAAAGAAAAAGTAAAAGTAAAGTTACTGCCAACTGGTACATTGATAGATGATGGATTCACAGACCATCCTAATGTTGCAGGAACACTAGAAATACCATTTTGCATAAAAGGTCCTAATGGCATACTTGGCGAACCGTCATATACAGGAACTGACAATGTATTGCCTAAATTATTAATCACTCCTGAATTAAAATAGTGTAAACTTGTATCGCCAAATAAGTATGGATCATATGCACCATATACTTGTGCAGTCCATTCAGATGTATTGGTAGTTGTAGCCAATGTACCAGAGCTGTCTGAAATCACTAAATATAATCCAGCAGGATCCCCGTTCCATGATCCTTGTGCAACAGGAGAATACATTCCATTAGTATTTTCACAAAAAGCTGAAATTACATGATATCCTTTATTTAAAGTTATTTGAGATGTATTTAAACCCATCGTATCAAATATAACCGGCTGTTCATCAATATAAATGTAAGCAAAATCATCAGCATCTACACTAAAACTTACAGGATCATTGTCAGACTGCACATTAATTATTGTTTGAAATATTACAGGTACTCCATTTACAGGATACTCATCCGGGCTATACCATATCCAACCAGAATAAGCCGGATAACCATCAGGATATACTATACCGCTACTAAACCCATAAGCTTGAAAACTTGGCTCTTCTGGATATGAATTTGCTTTTGCTGGCACCACATTTATATAATACATAGATACTATTGTAGCAATTAAAAAAATTAATATAAATCTTTTTAAGAACATACTACCTACCACCTTAGTTTAACCTAAATTTTGTTTGTATCATTGCTAAAATAAGCTAACATTATAACATAGTTTATGCAATTAAAAACATTTGTATACATTTTTATAAGTCGATTTAACTTTTCTCTCTTTGTTTAGCTTATTTAATATGTCATTATGTTATATCTTACACTAATTTATAAATACATCTGTATCTTTAATACCTACTCGGTGCAACATAAAATAAATGTTAAGCTAACATTTATATACTACTATTTTTATTAATACATCTTCTTAATGTACCATTTAATACCGCTAGAATATACTCCATACCAATATCAACTATGAGAAGCCACAATACCACTAACTTGTTCGTAAACTAAGATATTTTGCATATTGTTATGAAGTAAATTATCAATCTTCCCATTAAAATCTCTGATCAGTCCTCCACTATCGTTAGTTGCGTACATTACAAAACTATTGCCATTAGGTGTATTAATATAGTTGCAGTTTACTATATTAGATGCTATATACACCCCACTCGACAGAGTCGCCTGTACATATATTAAATTATTTCCTGTATAATTAGGTGTAAATGAATAAGTCGAAGTTGAAGCACTTAGATTTGCAACCACTGAACCATTGTCAATAACTTCATAGCCTGTTGCATTGCTAATCAAATTCCAACCTAAAATAGCTTGATTAGATCCTGGTGCTTCTGAAAGTTCTAGATTTCCTGACGAACCGCCTCTAAATATTTTCTGGTACGTTCACAATTATTGCATGCCTAATTGTTTCATAATTACCGAATAATATACATGTACCAACAGGCAATTTTGGCAGATTATCTAACATTGATTTTGTAATATCTGAACGTATTCCATGTAAGGCTTTTAGCTGATCCTCTTCTGTACAAAATAGTATTCTAGTTCCACACTGACTTAAAGACTTTTTATCAATATCAAGAGGATTTTGAGTTATCAAAACTATTTTTATTCCATAGTGACGACCTATCTTTATATTCTCAGCCAAAACAGATTTACATATTGGATTTGAGTTATCAGGTAGGAAAAGGTGAGCTTCGTCAATTATTAGGGAATACGATGGAATCTTTTTTTGCTTCACCAAGTCATAAAGTTCTCTTATTAAACAAGTTGTTACAATTTGTGTTTGTTGGGTATCTATCTCAGAACAATCTATAACAGAAGGTCCTTTAGAGTTTACTAACTTGATTAAATTTATTGAACTAATACTTGGTTTAAAAAACAAGTATTCCTGAACAGATGCTTCTATAATTGCCATTGCAGTATTGTATTCAATAGCAGGTAACTTAAATGTCTCTATTGCTTCCTTTTTAATAACTTCTAAAAGTTGGTCTAACGAAAAATAGCGATCGCTGGATTTATTCAATTTTCGCTTTAATTTATTAAATGCAAAGATAAATACAGGGTATCCCTTACTACCTCTTAAACCCTCCGCTATGTATAAAGCTTCTTCAGAAGATAACGTAGATATTGGCATAGAAAAATCTACTCCAGGTACTAAAACACTCCCACCTAATTTTCTAGTTGTTTCAATGTAATCTTTTTGTGTATCAATTATAATACTTGGTATTTTAAGACGAGAAAACTCTTTTATCATTATATTTCCTAAATTTGATTTTCCACTACCGGTAGTTCCTCCTATAAATACATGCCTTGCTAACACAGATGTTCTCAAACAAACCCTTTCGCTGTCAAATGATCCTATGTGTATTCCAGCAGCATAATCACTTGATAGTCCCAAAGCACTCGCTATAAGAGTACTAGATGGTAGTGCAACATCGCTACCGTAAATTGCAGGTTCTCTCGGGTTATCAAACTTAAATTCTTTATTTATAATACTTACTATATTTAATACATTTACTGTATAAATCCTTTCATTTTCTGGATTTATCGAAACATCTATAATTCTTCCTAATAAAAATTTTAGCTTTCCTATTTGTGTTATTACAAACGAATCGGAAAATATATTTTTATTTGATTTAAACTTAAAGTAATTGAACGACGAATCAATTACTTTTCCTATACTATCAGACATAAATCCTCCTTAATTTATCTCTTATTCTCGCTATTATATACCGCACCGCAAGATTTACATATAAAATTATTATTTAATACTTCTAGGTCACCACCACAATTTATGCACTTACAAACATCTAAATACATTTTTGTAAGTAGAGTCTGTTTTACTTGCTTCTTATTTAATTTATTCATTGTACTCACCTCCATTTGGTTAATTTGCAATACAATCTATTCCAATTACACACCACAAAGTTAATCTGTCACTTTTTCTGTCACTTTTTCTGTCATACAGAAATTATTCTGTCGCTTTTCTGTCACTTTTTCTGTCACTTTTTCTGTCATACAGAATTTGATCTGTCACTTTTTCTGTCGTTTTTTCTGTCACTTTTTCTGTTATACACATTAATTTTGCTTCTCTAGCATATTATCGTATACTACGCTAACAAACTTATAAAGAGCTTCTACTAATTTAAAAGAATCAATTAACTCTTCATCGGTATAACTATACATCTTCGATTCTATTGTAACTAGTTCATTAATACCATGCCTTGCCTTCATTATTTTATCAATATAGTTATCGAATCCATTATCAAACTTACAAATACTACTATAAATAGATCTAATTCGTGATATATAGTATTCTATATTTTTAAGAGTTATATCTCTTTCCCTAGTATTCAAACTTTTAACCTCCAATAAATATCTGTCAATTATAACTGCTACAAGACTACAAACACACATAACAATTAAACACTTGTAGTGTCTTCCCAATTTTTAAATTTCTAAATATAGCGCACACTATAACATAGTGTGCGTAACATAATTTTTTATATTTTTATCCTTTTGCTATGCTCTGCTTTAATCCTCGTGCCTAATTTACCATTCATTTTATAATACTAAACTACTACTACTACTCTTACTTTTTATAGGGACGGTCGAAAGTTATCACAACTTCGTATAAAGTTGGAAAATCCTTTAACAATTTGTCTATCTTTCCTTCTTGTTCAGCTAAAGCCAGTACTTTGACAGCCAAATCGAATATTGTCGCAGAGTCCTTTCTACTAATCGCATCTTTTAGCATTGGTATTATCTTATCATAATTCAACCAAATCACCACCTAACATTTCTAACTTATAATTTATTTGACAGTACATTTATTTAGCTTATAAGTACTTCTCGTATTCCTCAGCTATAGTATTTCTAAAATGCTTTGAATCTAACTTTCCATCTAACTTCAAAAATAAATATTTACTATCCTTGAGATGATTCGACATTACATGCAGGGCAAAATCTTTTCTACTATTTTCCTTGATTCCTTTGTATACCTCTTCTATCCTAGACATTTCAGACTGTAAAGCTAGATCTAGTCGAGCTGCCTTCTGTTCTATTTCTAGTCTAAATTCTTCCGGTAACATTATTATCAAATCATTAATTCTATCTTCTCTCCATGCATTTGCAATAGCTTTATCGCTTAGACCATAAAGTACCTTATGCAATCTCAGGTATTCAGTACTCTTTACTTTTAGCCTAAACCCATCGTCCCATCTAAGTACAAAACCTTCTTCTTGACTACTCATTGTTTCACATTTTTTCACTACTTGATCAATATTAGAGTCAACTAATTCAGTAATCGGCATATGCAAATATTGCGCTAACTCAAGCATATCTGAGTATGAAAAATCGTATCCGTTACTGCTATTTCTTGCACCAACCAATATAAGATCTATAAAATTGTAATTAACTACAATTTTGGTGGCTGGATGTATAATTTCTACCATTAATGTTATATCTGAAGGAACTTTTCTATCGTAATACTTTTCATTCCAAATTCTCTGTGCAATTCTAGATTGTACTGACTCAAAACTGCCACGAGTAGCCCATAGTACTTTTCCATCTATCTGATAACTTACCCCCAGACTCCCATCATATTTTACAGTTATTTCTGGTGGGCTAGTTGGAATCTCGTTCTTGTTTTCTCCAATATTAAAAAACTTAGGAAATGGTAGTGAAATTATCTTCTCTGTCTCGCTGTCAAAAATAATCCCTCTGCAGTTTAGATTTACTTCGTTCCACAATTTCCAATACGATGTCTTTACAGTATAGTTAGCGATGCGTATGCTAGGATTGTCTGGATGCTTTTTCTCACTAATAAACCCTTGAGCTAACATCGTGTTGTAGTCATCTTTTGTTATTCCAAGATCACCTAAAAACATTGCTTATTACTCCCTCTTATTTTTAATTTTGTATTATGATATAATCAATTAATTTATGATTAATATAAGAGTACTCGTTTTTATGGATTACCGAATGTTTAGCGCAATAAATTATCCATCACGTTTACAGTTATTCCACCATAAATAAAATTCACTTCTATCTATGCATAATCGTTTAGCTATTCTAGCTGTCAATGCTGGCCACGTCCTTTCACCATGAGGTATATGGAAAGTAAAAGTTTCATCATTTCTGTTTATTCCAAAAATAGTTATACTATTACATCTACATTCCTTAGCGTGTTTTTCGATAAATTTTATTGTCTCCTTTCTAGTCATTGCTGGCCAAGTCATCAATTATAGCCTCCTATTAAGTTACTTGTATTTGTTCGTAATCATTCCTTACATAGCAAGCTAAATAATTAAAGCCAGACAATATATTTCGCTTTGCAGACTCAAATGTTGACGAATCAAAATATTTAATTGGAGATAGCCATAAATTCCCACTTACACTGTCAATGAGTATTTCTAAATCCAGAGCTGATTTTATTCTTAGTCCTTTTAGTATTAATTGGAAAAAATTTAGCATTAAATTCAAATTATCTTTCCTGTCAAGTAAAGATGCTACAGGTGTATTATGAAATCTTAAGAATCTAGTACACCCGCTTTCTTCCTCTACAATAATATATCCTACTAAACCCGCTTCATAAGTTTGCTGGCTATCTTTAAAATACACACCTGAGTAGTAATACTTACCCAAGTTTGTCACTTCCTTTTTAATTAATCCCTTTAAAATCATCGAGAACAGTACATGAAAATCCAAAAAGTTCAAAAGCTTCTGCCCATAGGTATGGTATAACAATTCTATCACCACTAGCTGATACAACTACATTTTCTGCTCCCCAACCATTAAATACAATTTCATCTGCAATTCCTGTTCTCGCTAAAAAATATGCTCCAGATAACTTTGCAAAATCTCCACTTAAAATATCACTACATTGAACTGTTATATATACCCTTTTGAATTTATGATCTCTACTCAAAAAATCTTTCCAGACTTTATTTAATACATAGTCATTACTATCTATCGCTTTTTTCCACCACCTTAAAGGAGCACTCTCTTTTGACGGGTTCCAAGTACCTAACTTATCAAATATGGGCCCATCTGATATTAACATAAATTCATCGTCTACATAATAATGATATACTGGAACATGAAATTGTTTTGGACCATGCTTAGTTACAATGTAATTTATGTTTAATTTTGACTTAGTATAACCTATTGGAACATTGACATCAGGTGGAGCAATTAATTGCAACTCTGATTTAGAAGAGAAAAAATTTGTAGTATATGTTAGCACGTCGCTTAAACCTTCAGCATGATCTGGGTGTGAGTGACTAACTAGAACATTATCTATTTTTGGAATCCATAGCCCACCATATTCTTTTGCTATCAATATCATTACATCATGGAAATGTGTCCCAGGATCATATAGAATATTATGGTTACGGTATTTTAGTAGCATTCCAACATTAAATGCTGCTGGATAAAACGCACACTCTCTTCCTCTGCAAGAACCTAAAGAAAATGCTTCATACTCCATTTCCTCTACAAAGTTGAGTAAGGATTCACTTTTAGCATTCCAAATATTATTTTTCTCGCAAAATACACTTGGCCAACCAGCTTTTTGGTGTCTATGGGCCACAATAGAATCAGCTAGTTCAACAAGGCCAATAGGATCATCTACATTTTGTCTTGAATACGTTAAGCGTGATTTTATAGTTGTTGACCAAGACATATCTAATAATTGATCAATTATTTCTAGACTCTTTGTTCTATACTTCATTTGAAAACTCCTTTCTTACTAATCATACTGGTCGATCGCTATTTCTGACAAAAACAAATGACACTTTATTAAAGTGTCATTTATTAATTATATTGCCATACTTTTTGTAGCGTATCTTTTACTTTCTAGAATACTCCTTACATCCTGAGATGTAAGAAGTTTTGCTATTCCTATTGATTTGTCTTTACTTAGATTTATAGTTTTAGATGAACCGAAAATTTTAACTATAGGTCTGAATTTATTATACTCTAATATGTCATAAATAATACCTACATCACCAGAAGTCAATAACACTGCTGAACCTATCTGCATATTGTCTATACCATTCAAAAATGCACTAACAATATTTTTATTGACTTTTATCCCTCCTAAACCCTTTACTACATCAATGGCATCGGAAAATGGAATCGCCTTTCTATATACCCTATCTGATATTAATGCATTATAAATGTCAGATATAGCAACAATTTGTGTAAACTCATCTATATCGTTTTCATTAATGCCCCTCATATATCCACTTCCATCTATTCTCTCGTGATGATTTAGAATTATTGATAAAATATCATTATTTACATGGTCTTTAAAATCCTCTAATATTATTTTATATCCGAGTACAGGATGTGTTTTTATTATACTATATTCTTTATTTGTTAATGCATTTGATTTATTTAAAATATCATCCGGTATTTTAGACTTTCCAATATCATGCAACAAAGCTCCTATACCTATGTTTAATAATGTCTTTTTGTCGTATCCCAATTTTATACCAAGCGATAGTGATAGTACGCATACATCGACAGAGTGTGCATATGTATACTCGCCTATAGAAGTTAACTCTGTAAGACACTCTATATTTGCATTTCCTTTCATTATTTCATTGACTAACTTTCCTACTTGACAAATAGCACTACCTAAAATATGTTTCTTGTTAGGGTCTTCAAACCACCTCTCTACAAGATACATTGTCTTAAATCTTAATTCGTTATATATAGAATCTATTAATGCTCCATTAGAATCTTCATATACATTAACAAGTTTTACTCCATGATTCTTTAAAAGTTCTATGTGTTTTTGCGAAATTTGAGTGTTCTTCTTTAGAAGAAAACCCCTGCTTCCATATATATCTTTACTCACATACATTCCTGGCGATAAATACATTATAGGTATTTTCATATAGTACACCCCCTAAATTTATTTTTTAAAAAATAAAGTTTTTTAAGAAAACAAAAATTCTTTTTAACAAAAAGAATAAGCAAGTAAAAATTACTTGCTTATTCTTACTTACTTATTTTTATTTCTATAGAGCTACATCAAATTCATTCATCAACGATACTAATAATATGACTGTTAACACAGCTTGTATGAAACAATATATAATTTGACTTAGATATGGATTGTGTATTAATATAGTACAACTTATAATTACTATATCTATAATACCAAAAAGTAAAAGTAGCACAAAAAATGAAATAATAGACTTTATATTTATATTACATGCAATTCTTAAGTTATCTTTAAATGGCAAATTAGATATTAATAGTTCCCTTAAATATACTTCATATATACACTTAATTAAATATAAAAAGAAAATTGCAAATACTAAACCAAATAAAAATCCAAGAAAAGCAAATGCCAACTTACTTATTAACAATGTAATAAATATACATATGAATAGATAAATAAATAATATTATAGTTGCTGCTAAACAGATCACTATCAACTTACCAAAATTTTTTATTCCATTACTGAAAAATAAATAAGGTCTATAACTATAATTTAGTGCTTCTAATATACTCGTTGGTAAAGATGCAAACACAAATAATTGAAAAGGAACCTCTATTATAGTTCCTACAAGAACTGAATGTACTACATGTAATTTATATAATTCATTTGGAAACATTCCAGTAGTTATATATACTAACAATGATGCAAAAATGTAAATTGCAGTTACATAAAATATTATGCTCCATACGGAACCGTTATTTAAACTTAAAGTAAACCCTTTCTTAACTGAATTGAAAACAGTCACCTGCTAAACCTCCTCTTTTAATAGTCAAGCAAGTATATCATCGACAATTTTACTTAGTTCGCTTGTTAATTCAACTACAGCTTTATTATATACATATTTATTTGCTATACTTTTTATCTCCTCCCATGTAAATAACTCCTTACTATCAAACTCACCCTGTTCTTTCATCTTTCTTATAATATCACCTACTTCTCTGGAACCTAACTTATCTAATAAATAAATTAAAGATTTTAGTTTTGATTTAAATTGCTTGGCCAAGTGCCTTTTTGGATTATTTAAACTGTAAATGCTCATGTATATACCTCCAGTGTTCTATGTTTATTACTACTTCTTGGCCTTCTTTGATTTTGATTTCCTTGAGCCCAATATAACAGCTAAAGAAATTGCACACCCTACTATATATGATTCTACTAAACTTGCCATCTTTGTCTGCTGCTGTAAATATACTAATGTAAATAAGCATACAACTACAAATAACTGCACAAAGTATTCAGCAAGTTCTGCTAGACTGCAATGAATATTTTCAATTATTTTATTTATATTGTATACTCCAACAGTTGCGCTATAAACTATAACTACTATCAGCATATTAAATATAGACGCAGAGTTGCTATAAGAATAAATTAGTATTAAACCAATACTCAGATATAGGATACTTAGCGATATTCTTTTTAGCATTGTAAAAAAACTTCCTCCAAGTATTACAATATTTCCAACATACCATTAGCACCGAAAATTTTTAAATAAATTTCAAAATGATCATGAATTGACATTCGTTGCACCGTACTGTTTTAGCAAAAAATTTTGTTTTTAGCGTTACTTACAAAAATATTCTTTTGTAGTTACATTTTTAAATACTGCGAACATTATAAAACATACAACATTAAATTTTTCTCAACCGCAATAATTATGAACCACCCAAATTTTTACTTACTTATACACGAATTAATTTAGCATACCAGAAGTTGCATAGTTAGCGGACAACTCAGCACCGTTATTTTCCATATTATACATAGTGATAATATTATCTACAATCCCGCAACGCAAATTGGTAATTTGACCACTACCATACTTTGAACATTCAATCAATAATGTCATTAGTGAATTAAAAGCTTCATAATAATTAGATACATTTCCTACATTCAATTTGAATTTCTTTATATTGTTTGGATCCACTACCTCTATAGTTTTCACAAGCTTATCCATCTTTTCTAGAGTGTCTAGAAAAATCTTATCAATTAGTGATTTTACCATCAGTATCATCTCCACTACCTGTATAAATTTTCCTTATAACATATAAAGGACGCTTTTTGACTTCCATATATATTCTTCCTATATATTCCCCCGCTAACCCTAACGATACAAGCTGTAGACCACCTATACATAATATTATACTAACAAGTGGCTGATATATAACAACAGAAGGTTTTATAAGCTCAATTATAATATATAATAAGCTTGCTCCAATCAAAGTTGCTCCTGCAAGTGATATTAATCTTAATGGTGTAATACTAAATGATGTAATGCCTTCAAATGCTAAATTTACTAATTTTCTAAAATTAAACTTTGAATTGCCTGCCAATCGTTTATCGGCATCATAAAATATAGTACAAGATTTAAATCCAATCCATGCAAATAAACCCTTGTTGAACCTATTTGATTCACTTAGTTCCTTTAGATAATTTAAGGGAGTCTTACTAATCAACCTAAAATCACTTACATTTTCAGGTATGGCTATTGGAGAAATGCTATTGAAAAATTTGTAGAATACCTTGGAAGTTATATTTTTTATAAAACTTTCCTTTCTGGATCTCCTTGCTGCATTTATAACCTCGTATCCTTGCTCATACATTTCTAATAATTTAGGTATCACTTCTGGTGGTTCCTGTAGATCTGCATCTATTGGTATAGCAATATCTCCTGTACATGTGTTTATGCCTGCTGTCAACGCTATCTCTTTTCCAAAGTTCCTGGAAAAATCTATTACTTTCACTTTCTCATCTGATTTTTGTATATCAAGTAGAATATTTAACGAGTTGTCTTTAGATCCGTCGTTTATAAATACAATCTCATGATCATAATTCAAATTATTAAGAACAGCTTTTAATCTTCTATAAAATTCAGTTACATTTGAAGACTCGTTATATACTGGTGTTATGGTTGATATCTTTTCCATTATAGACCTTCCTTGTTTTTAAATTTTTCATCATAATAGGAATCTCATGAGTAAATAATTCGTTTAGGTTGCCTATAATCTTTTGAAATTCTTCATATTGTAAATTCTTTTCTGATTCCCCTTCTAATCTGCTTCTCAACTCTTCAATTAACTCATTGCCTTTACTTAATAAATATTTAATTTTGAGTACATAATAATTGTCTTTTCCATAAGTATGCTTACGTAGATCTTGAAATTCATCACTTAAGCATACATATTTAACAAGGTATAATTGATATATACTATTCGCTTTTAATTTGTCTAACTCCTTTTCCATTTTTATCTTCCTTCCACTTATTATACCAACCTAATAAATACATTGATACTAAATACATAATGAACCCGTTAATTATTACAGTTCCTATGTATATATAGTATCCCTCCAAAAACATTCTTTCTGTAACTATGCTTCCTGACCCATAACTATATCTAATATCATTAAACTTAAATATCATAAAACTCGGTATATTAGCCATAATACCATAAAAAATCCAATTTCTGAAAACCCCTTTGAATACTCTTCTAAACCCTATATAAAATATAGCGCTTCCTGGAACCAAACATGAAATGCCTGCTAATAATACAAAGTAGCTATTTATATTAGTTTCCATAATTGTCTCTTACCTTTATATAGCATTCTTGTTACAAGTTGCCGCCGTGCAGTTCTTTTGTTAACTTTTTACTGTATGACAATAAAACATATAATGTATGCAGCTTTTTTCTTCTGCATACATAACAACTCTATTTAAGTAGGATATCTTTATTCTTGTGATTGCTAATAACACATTACTTTATAAGCTCAGGCCAAAGTTTTTTAACCTTATCTGATTCTAACTCTATAAGTGAAAACGGTATATTACATGATGAAAACTTCTGTACTACTTCCTTTAGTTGAAGTACAGTGCCACTATTTGCCACAATAATATATTGATTGTCGGTTTTATCAGGAACAAAATCCTCAATATCTACTACTATAGCATCTTTTTTTACAGAATTATTATCATTAAATTTGATAATTGTATACTTACATCCTATTCTTAACTTATTCATATTCTCTATAATATTATCTATATTACTTCCTAAAATCAAAATAGCTTCACAGTCCATTTTCTATCGCCTCTCATTATATAATTTACTCTATGCTGATAAACTTGCACATCAATTCGAGAACATTTGACATCAAAATATCATCTGACAAAAATTTAACTGCGACTTCCATTTTATTGCCTTCTATCATAGATATCCTTATAACCTTACCTGTTAAACTATCGAGTGCTATTGAAACAGTCTCCCCTACATCCAAATCGCTTAAGCGATTTGCATGAAATTTAATTCCACCAAAGCTAATATCTACCACCTCACCAACATACTTTTTACCCTGCTCGCTAAACCTCATCCATTCAAAAGAACCTTTTACTTTTGTCCTGATATGTTTTCTTCTTTCTATAATCCATGGTGGTATACTGTTCATGCTCCTCAGACACTCGCTTCCTTAGCTTACATGCAAGTGTAAATTTTTAATTTTTACTTACTTTCCAGATGGCAACATCATCTTAATCCCTTCTGATAAACTCTTCTCCATCTTATAATTACTCTTGATATTAATCGTAAGTTCTTTTCCTCCTGTAACTTCTGCTATGGTCTTCATAAACCTCTCACCATCGTCCCCGCCTACACCTATATATAGTGTATTAACAGGACAATTTAGAGACTGTGCAGCCGTAATTGCAGTAGATGGATTGTCAGGTAGCCCGTCTGAGATTAGAATTACTTCCTTAGGTTTCAAAGTACCTAAGTATGACAAAGCCTCTGTTAACTGAGTGTTACCCTGTGGCTCTGGTATGTGTCCTTCAAACACACCTGAAGAAAATCTTACTGTACGTACAACATTAAATTCTGCAACTGCTTCACGCAAGCTGTCTATCTTTCGTTTACCTCCTACATGCTCGCTCATACTACCTGATACATCCATTAGCAGCACAATTCCATCCATCATTTTAAGCATAGCCTTTTGTTCCCTTATAGATGCTAGTCCTTCCTTCATCTTTGATGCAAGCGAAGAATTACCGGAATAAACAATTGAGTTACCCATGAACCTTTACTCCCTTCATATTACTAAATTTATCTATCCTCTGGAAAAATATTAACTATATGGAAGAACTTCTTTTACCTTTGAGAATATCTTCTGACAAATCTTGTATGATCTGTCTATACTCGCTTGCACTTCGCCGTAATAAGGACTATTTGCTCTTGCAAGTACCTTTTCTAGCCTTTCAAACTCTTTCTCAGCTTCTTCGATAAAATCGTCGGATATCAGGTCTTTGAAATAGCAGTGTTTTACAAGTGTTAATAGATTCCCGGGTAGAATATCAAGAATTTTCTTGTCCAACGCCCACTTTGCTTTATAATATACAGCTATCAATGGTCTTGTAACAACAAAATTTTTATGCTCGAATACTATATGCGTATAAGGATCCTTTGCATATTTTGATTCCCTCGATACTATTACAAAGGCTGGAGGTGCTTTATCTTTTTTCCTGTTTAACGGGTATACTCTAAAGCTATTATACCCGTTTCTATTTACAGAACATACAACATATACTCTTCTGCTTACTACTTGTTGGAAGCCAGGAGTCCATACCATTGGACTACAATACTTATCAGAATCAATCGAAATTAATGATGTTGCAACAAACTTAGAAGGCTTTTCTTTATCGAAGTTAAACATTTAGACTCCCACCTGCTATGTAAAATTTTAACCTTGCGATTTTAAGTAAATCATAATTTTTAAATTTTCGTTTAACCGAATACTAAACTTAGACATTTATGTGTTTTATATTATATTATCAATTCCTCAATTATATGCTTATGTTTGCTTAGATTACTTCATATTAAAAGCTAAACTCAACTACTGTTAAACTAGTAATTGAGTTTAGCTTTACAGTATATATCAAATTTCCTTTACTACTTGCAGTATATAATCAAATTGTGTTCATCGCTGCCTGCAATGAAGTACCCTAACTTCCACATCTCTATCAAAGGATCTATTGGGTTTACTACTTCTGCAACACCTTCAAGTGCACTAATTATTGCACCCATATACACATAATAAGATATATAAAAAGCAATGTTCATGTTATCTACTATAACGTTAGGTATACTCCAGCTCTTTTTACTACGTGCATACATCCATAGTCTATCAACAGCTGCATTACATGCAGCATCACAAAATTCTGCATAATTATACTCGTTTTTCTTTCTTTCTATATAGGTATCCAACCCGCTTTGAATATCTATTACTTTCCCAGAATCCCCATAATAACAGTTACCCGTTACTGTTTTTAGCTCTTCTATATCACTAGTTATCTTAACTCCAATGTTTTGTGGAACACCTACATCTTTTAATTTAGCAATAAACTCATTTGCTAATTTTTTCACGTACAATGCGGCACTTTTAGATGGATTTCCGAATCTAAAATTACTAATTTCATCTATTAATGCTACAACTTTATTACCATTCTTACCGAACGCAGAAACTACAGGAATTTCTTCGAGTACCTTGACACTAGATGTATATGCAAATTCATCTGACATATCAATCTTTCCAGTAGGAACAACTTTCAAAATATGAATAGGCCATTTCCCTTCTATTCCAATCATGCACTTAGATGGTGATTTATATATCCTAACAGGAGAGGAAATAACTTCGTCGTCT
>Ga0123519_10008830_pt1 | contig 15299 bp, 11 predicted proteins | sample YelNatPaOPRAMG02_FD_87396 | JGI IMG/M metagenome (GOLD analysis project Ga0123519, IMG submission 87396) | Hot spring microbial communities from Yellowstone National Park - Yellowstone National Park OP-RAMG-02 (version 2) | ecosystem: Environmental > Aquatic > Thermal springs > Hot (42-90C) ...
ATTGATTTCAATATAATAATAATCGAATCCGTTATATATATTATCGTCGGGATAATTACGGGCTATCTTTTGAGAGGAGAAGACCTTAAGAAGATAAAAAGGGTTATTTTGATTTTTTATTTAATTATAGGAATAGCCGTTTATTCCCTTTTGTATTTCATAGCGCTCTCGGCGGCAGTATTAATAATTGACATTGGAGTTTCGCGGTATTTTGAATAGAAAAAACATTGATATTCAACTAAATATAGTATACACTAAAATATATAATTAGTCAAATTGAGTATGTAAGAACGGGGGAGATATGAAAAGCGCAAAACTATTCCAAAACGGCCAAAATCAGGTCTAAGACTATTAGGAGCAATTAAATGAAAAAAATATTTGTGGCATTACAGCTTTTACTGGCCGTATCCATTTTGTCTTCATGCTCAACGATGGTTATCAATACCCAAAAATTCAATATCGGTAAAAATGATGTTTATGCAGTATTTCCTTTCAATAATTACACCGAAACGCCTTATGCCGGCTTGAGAGTGGCATCCATACTGGACGGTATTCTGCTTTCAAGAAATTATCATGTAATTAACAATATACAAGAGTTTAAAAACAACGGATACGGCAATAAAAGCGGATTGAAAAAAATGTTACGGAAAGCAAAAAAGGAAGGCGCCGAATATTTAATTGTCGGGAACGTTAATGAATTCAGATATAAAACCGGCATAGAAGGCGAGCCGGCAGTGAGCGTTAATATATTTATTTATAGTTCGAGTTACGGCAAACTGATTTGGAGCGGGGTGGGTTCCGCAACCGTCGCAAGCGGATTATCCGACCAATCCATGACCACGTTGATTCAATCAGTATTAAACAAAATGGTTAATTAGTAAGTTTTAACAATAAAAAAATGGAGATTCCGTAAATCTTATAAATGGAGATAAAAAAATTATATCAGGGTATCAATATAAAAATATTAATTATAGAAGTATTATTTTTTTATATAATATTATTTGTAATCGGATATTTTTTAAATCAAAAATATATCTTAGCTATAAAGCCCATAAGCTTTTTGCTGGTTTTTTTGGCGGTTATTACTTTGTATTACGGTATTGTCGGCGGTCTTTTATCGCTGGCGGTTTCTTTTTTGCCGTTGTTATATTTTTACAAAACATTTCCGGTAAGTTTCTTTTTATGGAATCTTTTGATGGTTTTGATATTCAGCGAGTTTAATTTTTACTGGAACAGGCAGATAAAAAAAACGCAGGAAGAAAACAGGTATTACCTGTTGAAATTCGATGAATTAAGAAAAAACTTCTTTTTTTTGAAACTTTCCCATGAACAGATTGAAAAGTCGTATGTCGTAAAACCTGCAAGCATAAGAAATATAATCCAAAAAATAAAGGAAACTTTTATAACGCAAGACGGTGAAAGTTATGACGAGTTAATAAATCTGATTGCAAATTTGTTTAACATAGAAAAATGTTCTTTGCACTTAAAAACCGGCGACACCTTAAGAGAAACGGTTAATATAGGAAATTCAATAAGTTTTGATTCCAGCGACCCTTTAATCAAGAAAGCCTTAGAGGAAAAAACTACTTCTTATATGCCTGCTTTATTAAACGGTGAAGAAAACGGCTCGCAATATTTAGCCGTAATCCCAATAGTTATCAATAATGAAACTCAATCGGTATTTTTAATAGAATCCATGCCTTTTACAAATTATTCAAAAGAAAATTTAATGCTCATTGATCTATTTCTTAATTATTCTTTTGAAGACTTGGAAATATTAAACACCATGAAAGATGAAATTAAGAAATATATTAATTCTTTTGACATCGATTTTCTGAAAGAAGTTTTTAATCTCTCAAAAGTTTGGGAAAAATTTAGAATAGAAAGTTTTATCGCGGCTTATTTCATCAAAGATAAAGATTATGAAGATAATTTTCAAAATTTCATAGAGGGAATGGTTAGAAGTTTAGACATTGTTTGCTTTGTAAAGAATAAGGGCGTCTTTTTCGTATTGCTTCCTTTTACGAGTAATGCAGGAGGAAAAAGTTTTACCATTAGGGTGAATAATTATATTTTATCCTTATTTGGAAAAACATTTCTTGACGATAAAATTTATCAAAAAACATATGTGCTGAAAAATAATTTCAATTTTATAATGTCCGAAATTAACATAAATGATTAAATGGATACCAACGTTTATTTTATTATTATCGGGCATTGTTTCTGATTTTATCTCCGCGCATTTTCTGATGATTAAAAATTTTAACTTTTCTGTTTTATTGTTAATTTTATTTCACGGCATTTCCGCAGTTTTTATAAGTCTGGCTTTTTATATATTGTTATCTCAAAAATACGGAAAAAGTATTTATAATTTTTTAGCGCTGTTTTTTTTGAATTTTTTTCTGTTGTTTATAGGCTGGTTAGCTTCTTTGCTATTTTATATTTATTTAACAAAAATGCATAAAACCAGAACTATAGAGCCGCTTATTTTGAATTCGGCGGATAAGATATCTTTTAAAAAATCAGGGTTAAATAAACAATACGGCGAAGGGTCTATCCACTCGAGGCTTAACGACCCTGATGTTCCCTACCATCATAAAAAAGATTCCCTTTTATATCTTATCAATATAAAAGCGCCGCTTTCTTACGAATATTCTAAAAAAAATTTAGCATCTTCTACCGATGAAATAAGACTTCTATCTTTCGGATTTTTATCAAAAACGGAAAACGAAATAAATAAAAATATAAGCCGCTTAAAAAAGTCGCTGTCGGTAGAAGGCGAAAAAAATTTAGCAAAGAAATTTTATGAACTGAGCCGTTTATATTGGGAATCCGTTTATCTCAATATAGCCGATGGGGAATTTAAAAACAGCAATTTGCTTGAGGCCGAGAAATACGCCGAAAATGCGTTAAAAGACAAATATTATTATTTTAATTCCGTATTTATTTTAGGCAGGATAAATTTAAAGATAGGCAATATTGATAAGGCTAAAGAATTTTCTGAAGAGGCGTTAACTTCGGAAAATATGTATGACAAAATTTTACCTTATCTTGCTGAAACATTTTTTATAAAAAAGGATTTTAAAAAAACAAAAGAATTATTAAATAAAGCATCCAGGTATACAACTTATAACGAATTTAAAAATATCATCGATTTGTGGTCGGTTTAAATTGTTAATTAAAAACGATAATGCTCATATAAATGTTATGTTTATCAGTGAGGGAACTTTTCCGTATATTAAAGGAGGGGTTTCTACTTGGATTTATCAGCTTATAACGGGACTTCCGCATATCAATTTCGGAGTTGTTTTTTTGGGAGGAAGAAAAGACGATTACGGAGATATTCAATATGAACTACCCAAAAATCTGGTATATCTTTCCCGTCATTTTATATTCGAAGGGCAAAAAAAAATAAGTTTAGATAAAACAGATAATAACTGTAAAAAAGAAAATTATGAAGATATAGCTCATTTTCATAATTTATTCAGGCTAAAGAAAATAGAAGATTTCCCAAAAAATATCCAAGATTTAGATTTTTATTCATGTGGAATATCTGAAACGGATTTTATGTACGGCATGGATTCATGGCGATATATAGAATCGGAATATAATGAATACAGCCCCGATTCTTCTTTTACAAGTTATTTCTGGACTATCAGAAATTCACATTCGGCTATATGGAAGGTTGCGGATATAGCCGTTAAATTACCGCAATTCGATATTATTCACAGTCCATCCACGGGGTATGCCGGTTTTATGGCATCGCTATTAAAATTTAACAGAAAAATTCCGTTTATACTGACTGAACACGGAATTTATACCAAAGAAAGAAAAATAGACATTTTAACCGCGGATTGGATAAAAGACGAACTTGGAATCAGCGAACACCTCAAAGATATATGGAGCAATTTCTTTGAATTTATAGGCAGATTTTGTTATAAAGCGGCAGATACGATAATATCGCTTTTTAATGAAGCAAAACATTCGCAGATAGGCTATGGCGCGCCTGAAGAAAAAACGGCGGTAATTCCAAACGGCGTTGACATAAAAGGTTTTTCAAAGCTTATTCCGTTAAGAAAACCGGTGATACCAAAAGTTGTTTCGCTTATCGGAAGGGTTGTTCCCATAAAAGACATAAAAACTTTTATTAAGTCGGTTAAACTGGCGGCGGGAACTATTCCCGATATTAAGGGCTGGATAGTCGGTCCCGAAGAAGAGGACCCCGATTATGTTAAGGAATGCAGAAATTTAACAGCCGTTCTCGGTCTTGAAAATAACATAACGTTTTTCGGTTTTAGAAATATTAAAGAGATACTTCCGGAAACCGGCATTTTAACCTTAACTTCTATAAGCGAGGGAATGCCTTTAATCGTGCTTGAAGGATTTGCGGCTGGAGTGCCGTCGGTATGCACGGATGTAGGAGCTTGCAGACAGCTTATTTACGGCGGGCTGAACGAAGATGATTTAAAAATAGGGAAGGCCGGGGAAATTGCTCCCACCGGCGGCATCAAGGAATTGTCTGAATTCTACGTTGAACTTTTAACAGACGAAGAAAAATTTAAAAAAGCACAAAAAGCAGGGCTCGGCAGGGTAAAAAAATTCTATACCATGGATAGTTTTCTCGAAAATTACAGTAAGTTGTATAGACAATAATATGCGGGTAATGTTATGGCAGGAATAAGTTTCGAATTAAAGAAAATTTTGGCAGAAAAGAAACTTACATCTCTTTTTAAGGCTTTTACTTACTCGGCGTTTCTGAGTTCCGGTTCTTGGGTGATATCTATCGTAAGCATTATTTTAGTATCTTTTGTCGCATCGGGTTTGGTTAAAAACAAAGCCGTCGTAGCGGAATTTCAAGTTTCGATTACTTATCTTATTGCTCTTAGCCTTATAGAATCAGGATTTTTTCAATATATTTACACCCGATTTGTGGCAGATACCATTTTTAAGAAAAAATATAATAATATTCTCCCCGGTTTTTTCTTAATAATATTGCTTAATATGCTTATCGGATTCATAATATGTATTCCTCTTGCATTGTATTTATTTAAAAATGAACCGGCTATTTATACAGCTATATTTATCTTTTCGTTCGTTATTTTATGCGGATTATGGATAATTAACGCGTTGCTTACCGGATTAAAAAACTTTAATTTTATTTTATATTCGTTTATTTTAGGTTATTTGATAATTATACTGCTCATATTATTTCTTGCAAGGTTCGGCTTAGAGGGTTTGATGCTGGCTTTTTTTACCGGACAGTCCGTTATCTTTATATTAATGACCGTTCTTATTATTAACAATTTTCCGTCAAGAAAATTAATTTCATTTGAATTTTTTAAAAAGGGTAATGCTTATCTGTCTCTTGCATTTACGGGTTTTTTTTATAATGCGGGAATTTGGGCGGATAAATTTGTATTCTGGTTAAGCCCGTATACGAGCAGCCAGGTATTCGGACGTTTAAGAGATTCCGTTATTTACGATGTCCCTATATTTCTTGCGTACCTTTCTATGGTTCCGGGAATGGCCGTATTTTTTATAAAAATAGAAGGTGAATTTGCCGAATATTACAGCATATATTACGAGGCCATACTCAGAGGCGATACTTTTAAAAAAATCTCAAGTGCGGGAAATGCCATGATATTTTCCGCGAGAGACGCTTTCTTTGATGTATTAAGAATACAGGCAATCGCTGATATTATAATCTTTCTTATAGACAGGTCTCTTTTCAGGCTTTTTGGCATTTCATATATATATCTTCCTTTGTTTCATATTTTGCTCTTAGGCACGCTTTTACAACTTATGTTATTTGTGCTGATATGTTTTCTTTTTTATTTTGACAGAAAAAAAGAATCCTTATTTATTACATTTATTTTTTTCTTGTTAAATACGGTTTTTAGCATTATTTCTATCTATTTAGGTCCTTATTATTACGGCTATGGTTATGTATATAGTTTGTTGATATCAATAGTTGTAAGTATAATTTTTCTGAGGAGGTTTTTAAATGAAATTAATTATCATACTTTTATGCGTTTTTAGCTTATTATTTCCTAAACAGGGCAGCGCATTTCCCAAAAATACCGAAAAAAACGTAAAAGTCAAATCAGTTGCGGTTATATATAACGGCAATATTCCGGCCGATGTTTATCATTTATACGACTGGCTTATCGTAGACCCGGGTAATAAGAGCATTAGCGTATTAAGGCAAAAATTCTATCTTAAGCATACAGCTAAACTTATTGCTTACGTCAGTTTCGGCGAATGCGACAAAACCGATCCGTATTACAAAGAAGTTAAGAGATACATTATAGGAAAAAACAAGATATGGAATTCGAAGATTATGGATATAAGGAGCAAGGCGTACAGGGATTACATGCTGAACAAGGTGCTCCCGGAGATATCTTCGGAAGGGTTTAAGGGATTTATGTTCGATACGCTTGATTCATATAAGCTGGCCGCTCCTAAAAACGAATGGGCACAGTTTAGGAATAGCGAAATTAAATTTATTAAAAGCGTTAGAAAGAAATTTCCAGATAAAATTATTATCTTAAATAGAGGCTTTTCGATAATGAATAAGATACATAACGATATAAACGGCGTTATCGCAGAATCGCTTTATAAGGGATTAAATAAACATTTAAATTATGTTGCCGTAAAAAAAGAAAATACGCGCAACCTGCTTGCTATACTTAGGAATATAAATAAAAAATACGCGTTACCGATCATAGTTATAGATTACGTGAATCCGGCAGACAAAAAAGAAGCAATAGACGATGCCGAAAAGATAGCAGGAGACGGATTTATTCCGTGGGTTACGGATAAAAATTTATCGATAATAGGAACATCGGATTTTAAATATATTAAAAGAAGAATTATAGTGGTTTGCAATTCCCGTTCAGACGGTGCCAGACCAAATCCCGGCTTGGTTAGAATGCCGCTTGAATATTTAGGATTTGTGCCAGAAACGTTTCATATTAACGGAAGTCTGCCGAATGGTTTTCTTGCCGATAGATATGCCGGAGCGGTTATTATCGCAGGACATGTTGATAATCAAGAAAAGTTTTACAGGTGGGTTCGCAAAGCCATAGGAAACGGATTAAAAGTTTTTTTTATAAACAGCTTCGGATTTCCGGAAAACTCAAGATTTCTTGCAGGATTAAATATAAAAGCATACGCGAATAAAGGTTCCATCTCTGACGGATATTCTTTTGTTCATAAAGAAAAAGGGAGCGGTTTTGAAGTTCCGCTGAACGTAGATTACAATGATACGCTACTTCAGCCGGAGGAGGGTAAACCGATCGTTTCTATTAAAAATAAATATTCGCAGAAATCCTCGCCTTTTTCAATTATGCCGTGGGGAGGATATGCTATAGATAATTCATTTCTTAACAGCAATGGTTTATGGATATACAATCCTTTTTATATTTTTAAGAAAATTTTTATTAAATCGAACTTTCCAGTTCCAGATATCACTACCGAAAACGGAAGAATCGAACTTTTTTCGCAGATTGACGGAGATGCCGATTTTGGCAATACCGATTTTAATCCCAATGAATTTATAGCGGATTATGTTGCCAAACATATTCTGGAGCGTTACAAAATTCCGGTAACGGCTTCTGTAATAGTAGGCGATTTGATAGGTCGTCCTTACGGACTTCATTTGAAACGGGCAAAAAAACTTAGACATATATTCAGAAAAATTTTTAAATATAAGAACGTAGAAATTGCAAGCCATACCTTTTCACATCCGTTTAACTGGCCTGCGCTTGTAAAAGGCATATATAAAAAAGGATACAACCTTCCCGTGCCTGATTATAAATTCAGCGTTAAGCAGGAGGTTGACGGTTCAGTCAAATGGATAAATAATGAACTTGCTCGCAAAAATAAGAAGGTAAGGGTTTTATTATGGTCGGGCGATTGCAGGCCTCCCCAAAAAGCTGTAAGAATGGCATATGATATCGGTATTTATAATGTGAACGGGGACAATACGGATATAATAAACCGGCGACCTTTTTTGAAATATGTAAAATCTATGGGAAGGAATGTTGGAAGATTTTTTCAGGTAAATGCCGCAATTACTAACGAGGATTTTTATACAAATCTTTGGAGAGGACCTTTTTACGGGTTTGAAAACGTTATACAAACATTTAAACTGACTGAAAAACCTCGCAGATTAAAACCGATATATATTTATTACCACTGGTATTCGGGGCAAAAAGTAGCTTCTGTTAATGCGCTTAATAAAGTTTATGGCTGGGCATTGACACAGCATCCGATACCTGAATTTGTTTCGCAGTATGCAAAAAAAGTCTTAGATTTCAGGAGTTGCGCTATAGCTAAAAAAGGTAACAGCTGGATAATCAAAGACAGCGGAAATCTAAGAACGGTCAGAGTACCTGAAGACTGGGGCTACCCAAATATGCAAAAAAGCAAAGGAGTCGTCGGGTACAGAATTATAAACGGCAGGGAATATGTAGCATTAGATAATTCAGGCAATTACCGTTTAGTTTTAACCGTTAAAAAACCTTATTTCAGGCTTGTAGAAGCAAACGGAGCAGTTAGAAATTTTAAAAAAACAAGAGACAATTATGAAATTGCCTTAAAAAGCAAACCTTATGTTCCGTTGCATTTTGCCGTCCAATCTTCTTCCTGCAAAATTATTGTGAAAGGAGACGGAAAATATACAAAAACCGTAAACGGCGATGTTTTTAACTACAAATTTATAACAGGCAGGAAAGCTTATGTCAAAGCGGCATGCAAACAATAGATTTTTAAGCGTATGGGAAATATTTTTTTTTGTGGCAATGGTAGGTATTATTTCGGCGTTGTTGTTTCCCAAAAAAGAAATTTTATCTATAATCTTAAAACGTCGAATATATGTGTATCCTGAATTTATTAAGGCGCTTATAAGAGTAGATCCTAACGAGCAATTAAAAATGGCGCTTATAAGAAATTATATTAAATCTGGACAATACGTTAAAGCCGGAACGGTTCTGGACGGCCTGCGTGTCAGCTTCAAACAGTTAAATTATATTGATTATGCAGGTTTGAAATACAGATTGCTGAAAGCGGAATATTATAAGGCTAAAAATCAAAAAGAAAAAGCATCTGTCGAAAATAAAATTCAAATATTGCTGTCGACGTTGCCTTTGATTAGTTCCTCAGAGTTTGGTAAATATTTAGCGAACGGGGGGAGAAAGCGGACCGCATGGATACTTAACGCTTATAGATTTGAATCGGTTATGGGAAATTATAGGTTAGCGCTTGATTTGCTTCAAAAATATCTTTATATACACCCCGAATGTAAAGAAAAATATTATAAAAATATAACTTTCTTATATATTATTGCAGGGAAAGACCGTAAGGCATATCTTATTGTTTATAATTATATGAAAACACATAAGAATTATGATAAAAAGGCGTCTTTTTTTGATGCCGTAGCAGAGAAAGCCATTATAGTAAAAAACCGCAGGCTGACTATGTTTTTGCTAAAAATTTACAAAAAAGATTTTCCGAACGATTTGAGAATAGAAAGGTATATGCTGACTTATGCTCTGCAATCCGGGGACCCTTATTTTGCAAGACGTATTGCGATAGAACTGTCGAAGATAAAATAAATGAAAAATTATAAAATCATCATATGTTTATTGTTATCGTTTTTTATAGGATTTTTCTCTGTAAAAAATTACGCATCGGCAAAAAATATAAATTCCAAATTAATTGCAAATAAAGAATTAGATAAAGTTTTAAAACTTAAGCTAAAAATATTTTTGGGAGCAAACGACCTGAAAAACGCTCTCAGGATTTGCAATGAGGGCGTTGAATATTTTCCCAAAGATTATTACTGGCAGGAATGGGCAGGAAATATTTCTATGTGGTCGGGCAATACTTTTGCGGCCGTCAATTATTATTATAAAGCGTTTATTCTAAGCGGTAAAAAAAGTCTGGCTGAAAAAACATATAAATTGTCCACGGCATTTCACAGATGGGATATGGCGGAAAGGATTATAGAGATGCAGGGAAACTCAGTAAATTTAAAAGATACTGTTTATGTTTACCAAATGGCGGGTAATCCCGATAAACTCATAAATCTTTTAAGAAAGCTTTATAAAGAAAAAAAATCAAAAAAAGTTTTGAATTATCTTATATATACATACTGGGAGAAAGGCGATATACGCAGAACCCTTAAAACGTTTTTGAAATTAAAGCGTAATTTTGGATTAAACACTAAAGAGACAATGGAATATGCTAATGTTTTATTGGCAGAAAAGAATTACACAGGAGCGCTTGGCATTTTAAAAGCGCATAGATTAAAAGCAAGAAAACTGAGCTATAAGTTTTGGCGTAAATTATCGGATTTGGCATGGATGCTGGGGTATTATAAAACGGCGGTCAGAGCATCGATGGTTTTAGCTGGTTTAAAACCGGTGCTCTTGAGTGTAACCAAGGAAGACGCAAACGGAAGATTTTATAAGACTGAAGTTAATTTTATACCGGCGAGAAATAGGGATTACGAAAGAATTTATAGTTATTATTCTGAATCAGACCCTGAAGTTGCTATGAAATATGCTCTTAATGGTTGGAAAATATATCATACGCCTTATTTGTTCGACGGGTTTATTTATTTAGATGCCAAACAAAAAATGTGGAAAAATATATTAAAGAAAGTAAGTAAACTGAATAAGAATGAATATAATGCTATTTTCAAGAATGTTTATTTTGTTTTGACTTATGCAAATGCGCTTGAGAAAACAGGGCAGGTTCAAAAAGCAAAAAAACTTTGTTTAGCGCGATTAAAGAAAAATTTTAACCCTGATTTTCTTTCGGAACTTATTTATTTAAGCTTGAACTCGGGCGACAATGAAACGCTTAATTATATAATAAAGAAGTGGGGGGATTCGCCGCGGAATTATCCTGTCCTTGCCCCGTCCTTTATATCCTTGTATGTTTATTTAGAAAAAGGGCAGAAGGCACTTAAGTTATCTAAAGAATTGACGGAGAACCCCTCTTTAAATAACGAACTTCTTTACGCCGATATTTTATCGCTTTACGGAAACTCGAATGAAGCAAAAGACATCAGGTTTAAAGCGTGGAAAAAAATGAAAAAAGAACTGAAAAATAATCCTTTGTTAATCGATAACGCTCAATTTTTAGAAAATTTTTTAAGCACTTCTATGCGTTTCGACAATATAAAAAATTTTAATAAAATTTTAACATTTTCCAAAAAAATACTTTCTGCTGTTACATTTGAAGATTTTAAACTTTCTTACGAATTGTTTCGTAATTACAGGTCTAAAGCTGTATATATGCATAGAAAATACGGTTACAATTTAAAACCGTGGATGCTTTTAGACATATCGATTTATAACAACGATACTTATCTTCAGAAAAAATTGTTAAAAGAATGGGCGGATATTCTGCCTATAAGAGACAGGGTAGAAGCGTTCAGGGATACCGGGAACATCGGCGAAGCATTTGATTATGCCTTTAAGGGTCTAGAAGAAAACAGAAATGATTATCTGCTGTATAAACAATTTAGAGACCTTGCCGACAAATACGCAAACAGGGCAAGAATATCTAACGAATTTATAGATTGGGAAGGATATAGGGAAATACTTGAGAATATATATCTGAAATATAATATTGGGAGCGGATACAGTCTGATTCCTTCAGTTCAGGCAGGTAAAGAAATTTCTTTCGATAACGCAACCATAGTAAACGTTCCTTATAAACATTATAATGCCGGATTGACTTTAGAGAAGCAGTATGGAGGAAACTGCGACTTTAAGAGTTCTGCGGGAATAATAAGCTCTTTAGAAAATAATATATATTTTTTGATAGAACCGAACTGCAAAATAAACAACTCTACCAGATTAGGATTTTTATACGGAGAGCATATTCAGGATAACGAAACGCTGTTTTTATATCTCGGCGGACTAAAAAGAGAGCTAAAGACCGAACTGTACCACAGCATTAACATGAGGACAGACTTTAGCGCATCGGTTTCCCAGAACTGGTTCTTATCGCAGGACAATCAATCGTTAGGAAGCGGAAATAATTTATACGCAGAGTTTTCATATAAACCGATGGTCGATTATTCCGACTTTACATTGCGAACATTCATGCAGTCGGCACATTTTTATGAAAACGGAAATGCGGGAGATATAGCCCAGCTTTCGCCTTTTTCTAATTTTGACGCAATACCGTCCAGTTATAATCTTATAGGAGCTGGATTTTCCATAGGCGATAAGTATAAAGATAAGCTCGAAAAAACATGGCGTCCGTTTTTGAACGGCGATATATTTTATGAAACAGATTCGGGTTTTGGTTATGATGCGGGCGCCGGTTACGGAGGTTCGATTTTAGGAAACGATAATTTTAATTTAGGTGTAAGCTATTATACTGATTTTCAAGGAACTTCCGCTTCATATCTGGAACTTTTTATTAATTACAATATATTTTTTTAAGTTTATGGTTTGCATCAGTTATTTCCAGTTAAGAAATAGACATAATGAAAGTTATGTTAGTTATAGACATTTTAAAAGTTATTGACAGTTAAAAAAATTGTATTGACAAATAGGAACGGTATATTGTAAAATTAGAAAAATTTTTTTATTTTATGTTTTATAAAACATATTTATTTAGTTATATATATATTGTTTTTGTTTAATTTATTAAAAAAATAACATGTAAATATTTATAAATGAGGTTAAAGCATGGTATCGGAAAGTTTTGCTAATTCACAGAAAGATTTATTTAAAAACATCGAAATAAAAGATTTGCTTAATTCGCTCGATGAGGTCGCTATTATTACCGATAATGAAAATAAAATTATTTTTTATAATAGTATAACGCCAATAATACTATCGGCGGACATTGAAAATTATTTATACAAAAAAATAGATACTATTCCTTATTTTGAAAACTTACTCAAATATAATAAAATACCGGCCGAAATTAAAGACCTTCCGACGGGCTATAAAGTATCCCATATTTATAAAATAGGCGGAAAAGATCACTATTTTGAGCATGAAAATGTAGATATTTACGATGAAACCGGTACAAGCAAGGCCACGCTATTTCTAATAAGAGATATAACTAAAGAAATAGAGGTTGAAATTCTTCTGTCCTTAGAGATTAATGTCGACAAACTTTCCGGGCTTTATAATTCAAAATGCTTTTACGAAGATTTAGAAAAAGAATTATCGAGATGCTCAAGATACGGATATGATTTATCGATTTTATTTATCGATATAAATAACTTTAAGCATATTAACGATATTTTAGGGCACATAGCCGGTGATGAAATTATAAAGCTCACGGGAAAATCACTCTTGATGTCTATAAGAAAAAACGTAGATACCGCATACAGATACGGCGGTGATGAATTTGTAATGATTCTGCCGAATACTCCCGCAAAACGTGCCACAATAGTCACTAATAGAGTTTTATCTAATTTTAAAAATAATTTAGCTGAAGCCTTAAAATCTATAATCCCCGATATCGATAATAATACGGATAGCATTAAGTTTAAGGCTTCTGCCTTAAACTTAAACGGTAATAACCCTAACAAGATAGGACTTTCAATAGGTATAGCCGAATACAAAAAAGGCAAATCGGCAGAGCAACTTATTAATGAAGCCGACCACGCAATGTATGAGGCAAAGAAAGAATTTAAAGAAAAGAATTTCTTCTCTTAATCCCGTATGGACAAATATATCCATATCCATATATACCCCGTCCATTCTGGCTGATAATTTATCAATCTTAAAAAACTATACATTTGAATGGCTCCCCGAGACGGATTCGAACCATCGACCAGTGATTAACAGAGAATTTAATTAACTTTTAACAAACCGACTTTCCGCCTGATATTGCAGTTTTTTAAACAGTTTAACCCATTCCGAGTATTCCGTATATTTCCGTTAATTTATAGCCTTTTTGTTTATGACCGTTGCAAAATCGTTGCAGTAAAAAGTTAAATAATATTATAATAGAAACAATAATATGCAGGAGAAGACCTTAAGAAGATAAAAAAGGTTATTTTAATTTTTTATTTAGTTATAGGGATAGCTGTTTATTCCATTTTATATTTTATAATACTTTCCGCGGCGTTATTAATAGCCGCCGTTGCCGTTTTAAAATTTTACGAAAATTAACATTTTATTTAATAATGTTAAGTCTCTACCTGACTAAACTTAGTATGGGGATTTAGTAGTTATCATATAACGTCCATGAACATTTCCTGTCGGATTTGTGCAATTTGCTCAGATACATAGCTTTGTCCGCATTTTTGAGTATTGTCAATGGGTTATTATCGGAGCACTAAAATTTATAGATATTCTTTCTATGACCTATTCTTAAAATAACAATATTTTCTTCATCTATATCAAATATAATTCTATAATCTCCAATCCTAAATCTATATGTGCCGAGATTAGTATTTATAAGTTTCTTGGAATATTTTAACGGTTCTGCGGAATACTCTTTGAGTTTCGCTGCAATTCTTTTTTGCGTGCCATGGTCAATGCTTTCTAAATCTTTTAATGACCGATGGGTAAAAAGGATTTTATACATTAAACGCTTCTTCGAAAGATTTAACCCTTCCTTTTTTGTAATCCTCCCGCGCCTCTTTAATAGACTTCAGATAATTATTGCTTGAAAGGGCAAGTATGTCTTCGATTGAATCCCTCATGGCTATATTCACGGTATCTGTTATAACAACCTGAAATTCTTCTACGGTAAGATCCATTATTTTTTTTGTTTTCATAATTAATCCCTCTTTTTTAAACCATAACTAAAAAAAAGTATATCATATTGTGAATTTTTTGTGAAGAAATTTTAATACTAAGAAAAACTCCTTATAGGGCATCCCCACGCTTCAGCCGTTAGAATTAAGTATAAATACCCCGTCATTTTTGCCTTTCTAAAGAAAGGCAAAAATGCCACCCCTTTTTTACAAAAGGGGAATTAAAAACAAAAGCCGTTACTTCGGCATATTGCCGGAGTGCTACACCCCTTTTTTACAAAAGGGGAATTAAAAACAAAACGCATCTAATATTTTATTTAGCAGAAAATGCCGCCTCTTTTGAAAAAAAGGGGGATTGACACGTAATTATGAACGCTCCCAAAAGGTAATTTTTTTAAAATTTCATTACCGGTTCTTTACCGCAGGGACAAAAGCAAAAAGCAGTAAGTCTTGAAAGCCTTATTTGAATGGCTCCCCGAGACGGATTCGAACCATCGACCCAGTGATTAACAGTCACTTGCTCTGCCGGCTGAGCTATCGGGGAATATAG
>Ga0123519_10008835_pt1 | contig 15293 bp, 22 predicted proteins | sample YelNatPaOPRAMG02_FD_87396 | JGI IMG/M metagenome (GOLD analysis project Ga0123519, IMG submission 87396) | Hot spring microbial communities from Yellowstone National Park - Yellowstone National Park OP-RAMG-02 (version 2) | ecosystem: Environmental > Aquatic > Thermal springs > Hot (42-90C) ...
GTGGTGCACTTCAAGGCCTCCAGAGCCAGATCGAGACTGTGCTGCTGGATGCTGCTGAGCCATTTCTCCATACGCTGGAGGGACTCGTTCGCTGGGTAGCGGATCTGGTACCAAAGATCAGCGAGATTGACCCGAACCTACGTAATGCTGCGCTGGCGTTTGCGGCGGTACTAGCGGCGGCGGGACCAGTCATGCTCATTGTTGGTGCGCTGTCAGGCGCGTTGGCGTTTTTGGTCTCACCTATTGGGCTGGTCGTCGTAGGACTTGCCGCGTTGGCAGCTGCGTTTGCTGGCAACATTGGTGGCATCCGCGACGTATTCATGCCCGTGTTTGCTACCGTTGGGCAACTGGTTGGTACTGTTGCTGGCATCCTGACAGGCCCGGGGGACTGGGGACAGAAATTCCAGCTTCTGGCGACAACGGTGCCTCCGATCCTAACGGGACTAGCGCAACAACTGGTGGGTTGGGTACTGGAGGCTATCCCTGGTCTACTGACAAACATTGGCACATTCGCGCAATCGCTCATCACGGGACTTATGGGCTATCTGCCGCAGTTTATAGCGACGCTGGTACAGTTTGGCCTAGCGGCGATCCAATGGATTGTCGATCAACTGCCAGGGTTAGCCGCGAATCTGGGACAATTCTATAACGCTATGGCAAACTGGGTAGCGAGCAGTTTGCCAGGATGGATTGCCGAGTTGCAGAAGTTGGCTCTCCAGATTGTGCAGTGGGTGATCGATGCGCTGCCGGGTCTGGCGACGAACCTGGGGCTATTCGCGGGAGAACTCCTGCGATGGATCGGGCAAACGGCAATCGACGTGGTGCCAAAGCTGGCAGAACTGGGACTCAAATTTCTGGAGTGGATTTGGACGGAAGTACTCCCCAAGCTCCCGATTTGGCTGGGTGAGATTCTGATAGCCATCCTGCTGTTCATCGGTGGGATGCTGACCAGCATTGATCCAAAGCTCGGGGAGGTAGCGAGCGGCATCATAAACGGCCTAGTGAATGGGATTCGCGAGGGGGCCCACTGGTTAGGCGAAACCCTCGATTGGTTAGTCAATGATTTCATCGTTGGACCGATCAAGCGCTTACTGGGAATCGAGTCGCCCTCGCGTGTGATGGGTGATATCGGACAAGCGATTGTGAACGGCCTCATCGATGGTGTGGAAGGTCTGGCGGAGGAATTTTGGCAGACCTGGGTTGACCTGTGGGACGGAGTAGTTTCACGAACTAGGACGGGAATCAACGATCTGATCGATCTGGTCAACGGGTTGATCGGCAAGTGGAATGCGCTGGAGTTCCGAATTCCCGGGTTCGGCGTTGACTTACCCTCCGTGACCATTCCGGGAGTTGGTACAATTGGTGGCGGTCATCTTGGTTGGGGTGGCCTGACCGTCGGGACACCCGATTTGCCAACCATCCCCTATTTGGCAGAGGGAGGTATTATCCGCAGGCCAACATTGGTGCTTGCTGGCGAACGCGGGCCAGAGGCGATTGTTCCACTGTCTCGCGGGGCTGGGGGGATGACCGTCAATATCTATGTCTCGGGCTCTGTCATCGCTGAGCGCGATTTGGCCGAGCGGGTGCGCGAAGAGCTGTTGCGCTTGGGCAAGCGAAACCTTGCGGTGGGGTTGGCATGAACTTCCCGATAGTGCGCGTGGAGATCGCTTTTGCTAGCAATCCCAACCAGGTCCCGGATTGGGTTGATGTCTCGGACTTTGTGCGCGAAATCCACATTCGGCGAGGTCGGCAGCACGAGCTGGGGCGGTTTGAGGCGGGAACTTGCACGATCGCACTAGACAATCGGGACCGGAGATTCGAGCCTGAATATGCTAGCAGCCCATATTATCCCAATGTGGTTCCTATGCGCCGCGTGCGCGTGTCTGCTATCTGGCGCGATTCGGTCTATCGGCTTTTCACGGGATTTGTGGAGGCCTGGCCCCAAACGTGGCCCGGTGGGATGGATGCCGAAGCGCGTCTGGAGGCATCGGACGGTTTCAAATTGCTTAACATGTACCGCCTGGACCATGATTGGCCGCAGGAATATAGCGGCGACCGGGTCAACAGAGTGCTTGACACTACGGGCCTCAGCGGGGTGTTCTTAGGTCAAGGCTACTGGGTCCTAGGGGATTCGGTGGCCAGCCAGCTGGGAATCACTACCAAGCTGGCAAGCGAGCTGGAGGCATTCCGATACATTGAGCGTGGCAAGAGCCAGGTACAGGCTGGCCACGTAGACGACTCTGCGCTTGCTCATTTGCAGGCTGTAGCGGAGAGCGAGAACGGCCAGCTATTTCTCAATGGCGCTGGGCAGCTAGTCTTCCAGTCCCGGCACTATCGGCTCTGCAACCATGAGAGCCGAGCCGTCTTCGGAGATGCGCCGGGGGAGCTGCCCTATAGGAATTTGGTCATTTCTGGCGATGACAGCTGGCTCTATAACGAGATTGAGCTGACGCGAAACGGCGGCGAGGCGCAGATCGTTGCTGACGATGCCAGCCAGAATCGCTACGGAACTCGGGTGTTGAGCAGATCTGGCCTATTGCTGATATCGGATGAGGAAACGTATAGCGCGGCCAACTGGCTGCTGGCGCTCTATCGTGAATTCCAGCTACGGATTTCGGCAATCGAGATCGAGCCAATGGCGGACCCAGACTCTTGGCCTTATGTATTGGGCCTGGAGATCAGCGATTGCGTCACCGTGCGGCGCAGGCCGCAGGGCGGCGAAGCGATCTCGCGGGATTACTATATTGAGAGCATCGCGCATGATGTTTCGTACGGGACCTGGGTAACACGCTGGCAATTGTCGCCTGTCTCCGGACAGGCATTCTGGGTAGTGGGCTCCTCGCAGTTGTCAGTCTCAACCAGACTAGCCTACTAGGAGGTGGAGATATGGGTTGGACCACGCCACGGACGTGGACTACTGGAGAAATCGTCACTGACACGATGCTCAATGAGCAGATTCGGGATAATGAGATATATCTCAAAAACGCGATTGACAATCTGACCCCTGCTCAGCTTGGGGCGCCCGAGATCGACTCTTATGCCGTAACCGGGCCCTCATGGGCTACCAAGTCCTCGATGACCCAGGCGCGCGGGGATGCCAGCATTGCAGTCGTCGATGGGATTATTTATGTCATCGGCGGGTTCGCGGGATCTAACTTTTACCAAACTAATGAGGCGTACAACCCGGCCACCGACTCCTGGACAACGAAGACACAGATTCCGGCGGCGAAATCGGGCGCGGCAACAGGGGCCATCGGTGGGCTGATCTATGTTGCTGGTGGCTACAATGGAACCTCATATCTGAATACGGTGCATGCGTACGACCCGGTTGGGAACACGTGGACCTCAAAAGCGTCGATGCCGACTGCGCGCAATGACCCTGGCAGCGCTGTAGTCAACGATTTGCTATATGTTGCTGGCGGCTACAATGGCACATCCCGGCTGACCACGGTTGAGGCCTATGACCCGGTTGGGAATTCGTGGACCACGAAAGCTGCGATGCTCACTCCGAGGGAGAATCTGATTGCTGTGGAAACGGGCGGGAAGATCTATGCCCTCGGAGGGTACAACGGAAACTCTAGGATTGACCCCAACGAAGTTTATAATCCCGCCACTAACAGCTGGACTACCCTGTCCTCCATGCCCGTTGAGAGATCTGGGATGGCGGCTGTGAGCCTGCACGGTCGGATTTATGTAATCGGTGGTTTCACGGGGGTCTATCGCGGCGATTTTGTGGAGGTGTATGACCCCGGGTCCGACCGGTGGTGGACGGGGACCCCGATGCCAACCGCACGGAACCTGGTTGTGGCAGCTGTGGTGGGAGAAACCATTTACGCCATCGGGGGCTATACGGGAACTGGCTATTTGGCAACCAACGAGGCCTGCACGATCACCCCCATTGCCAGCCCGGTGTCGGGGATAGCGATCTGGCCCAATGGCCGAATAGGCAGCGTCACGCAAGGGGGGCAATATGACCCCGGCGCGAGCGGGACAGCGATCTTCATCGGGAAAGTATCGTAGGGAGGAGACCATGATTGACACGGTGAACATTTTGCGTGATGTTGCCGCGCTGGGCGGCAACAAATCTCTGGCGGATGTGCGGGCAGCATTAGCCAAGCGTGACCACGGGGCCCGGAAGGCGCAGCATCGGCAACGATACACGATCCAGATCTGGGATCGCGTATCCCCCATCGAAGGAGTGCCGGCCGAGCATTATCTAGCCCGGCCCGACGTGCCGCCTGACGGAGAAATCTATCTCATTTATCGTGATGGCCAATTGCTCTTTTTCCAGCCGCACGACCCTGAAGCGCCAGGCCTGAAGGGCATGCAAAATGCGATGTCGGTCGCCCAACGGCATGTCGAGCGGCTCGCTGAGGCGGATGCCGACGTCGAGATCACCCGTGAGGTGGTCGAGGAATTGCTCTCAAGCTGAGGCTGCCATGGGCTGGAACAACATCCTAGAGGACATCAATCACGCGCTCGACGCGCCCGAGACACCGACCTGGGGACGCGTATTGCTTAGGTGCTACCGTGACGATCACATACTGCTGCATCAGCATTTGCAGCAGCACGCGCAAACTCAAGATTTATTATGGAAAATAGTGTTGGGGATATTGCTGCCCGCCCTGGCGGCTATCCTGGTGGGGATGCTTAAATGGCTGCCGGCAGTGTTGAAATAGAGGAGGCGCTGAAGCGACTCTATAGTCGCCGGCTGTGGGGGGCGGCTCGCAAGGAGAGCTATGGTCTACTCCTGGACGCAGAGGACATCATCCAGGAGACAGCTATTGCGCTGCTGCGCAATCACAGCCCATACCGTGGCAAAGGTGCCCTGGATTCATGGTTGTACGGCATCCTGGCCCACAAGGCTGCAGACATCCGTCGGCGGCAATGGCGCCGCAGGCGCTACTATGACGATGATGAAAATGCCGAGGGCGAGCTCTCTGGATTGACGTGTGCGTCGAGGATGCATGAGCCATCGGCGGAAGAGCACCTGCTCCGAGAGGAGAAGCGGCGTGCCATTCTGCGAGCGTTGGATGCCTTGCCCGCCAAATATAGCCGTGTGTTGATGCTGAGATATTATTATGATTGGGATGTTGGCACAATTGCGCAGAGCTGGGGGAAATCGTACAAAATGGTCGAATCTACCTTGACCAGAGCTAGGAATGCCCTGGCGCGGAGCCTGAGAGAGGAGATATAGCATGTTGGATTTGGTAATTGCTGGGGTTCCGGCGGCTATTGTCGTAGTCGCCATCGTTGAGGCCATCAAACGCCTCGCAAAGATCGGGGGTGACGCGGCGATCGCCATCGCTCTGGTCGTCGGCATCGTCGTTGCGATTGGCGCTCACCTGGCTGCCATCTCGCCAGCGTTTGGTGAGTGGTGGCAGACGGTGATTGTCGGCCTGCTGCTAGGTTTGTCTGCCTGCGGGCTCTTCGACGCGGGCCAAGCGCTCAAGGCCAAGTTGTAATAGCCCCACCCGCGACGCGCCCGGCTCGCGTCGCGGGGGCCCTCCTCCTTGGCGCCAGGGGCCGGTTTGTGGGTGACCGGCCCCTGGACGCCTCACAGCAGGTTGTCCACTGGGCTTGCTTTCATGTGTGCTGCTCGCAGATCGTCCTGGTCCTGTCGCAGATAGCGGGAGATGATGCTCAGATCGCTGTGCCCCAGGAGGCGGCGCAGCGACTCCATGTCCATGCCGCCACGGAGGCTGAGGATTGCGAAAGCTCGCCGGAATGAATGCGGAGCTGGCACTGGCACGCCAGCAAGTGCAGCGCGTCGCTCCAGGATGCGCCAGAGACCAGCATGGGTGAGGCGTTCCCAGCGGATGCCAACCCACAACGCGGGCTGCTGCTTGAGATCGTGGCGATGCAAGCGCAGATAGCGGGCAATCTCTCGCCGCGTCTTGGCTCCCACATAGACTACGCGAGCTTTGCCCCCTTTGCCATTGCGAATGAATACAGCACCCGTAGCCAGGTTGACGTCGTCTGCATTCAACGCTAGCAGTTCGGCAGCCCGCGCGCCGGTGTCCAGCAGCGTCATGATGAGAGCTTTATCTCGCATATCCCGAAAGCCGCGTGTTCGGCAGGTGGCCAGCATGGCCTGCACATGCTCAAGGGGTACGGGCGGCAGGGGTTCCTTGCTCAGCTTGGGGGCCTGCACCTTGGTCATGGGATTGAATCCCCAGTGGTCAAACTCGCGTTCATGCCATTTGAGGAACGTTCGTATGACGCGGTACGCGATATGTTGCCCACCGGCATTCCGTTTATGTTCCTCTGCAAGGTGGATGAGGTAGTTACGCAGGTGTTCGGGGCGAATATCGAGGACAGCCTTGATCCCCTGGCCTTCCAGCCACTCACGCACGGCGACAAGCTCTTCCTGGTAGCGCCGGATGGTGCGAGAGCTGAGGCGTCGTGCCTGGCAGTCAGTGATAAAGGCGGCTATGTCTTCCGCCAGGCTGGTACGGAGTAGAACAAAGAGCCGTGTTTGCGAATGTTCTATGGCCATACAGTTGCCCAGTGCTCCTTTCGGCGCTAGCCACTACTGGTAGTGCTTAGAGTCTCCGCGGTATACTACATCTAGTGGCCTACCTGGCACCAGGCAACAAAAAGTACCCCTGGGCAGACTCGAACTGCCGCACATGGCTCCGGAGGCCGGAGTGTACATAAGACACGCTAGACTACTAGCTGTAGTGGTGCTGGTGTGACGTGGTACCAGATGTAGTATGGCGGCATGTTCTATTGACGTTTCTTTATGGGTTAGGCCGTGTGCAAATTGCTCGACAGAATGTCGCTCAAAGGCCCAAATCTATCTTGATGGCCTCATAGCCGCCAAAGATAACCAAAGGCTCATAGCTCAGAACGAATCCCCTGGCATCTTTTGGCACCTCGACGGCTACGTTGCCAACCACGATCTCTACTACCAGGAAGACATTGCCCTCTGCTGGTAGGTAGGGATTTCTTGCGCTGCGGCTGTTCTGTCATGACTGCTTTCCCCCTCGATGAAGATGAACAAACCTTTACGCTTTTTCTGTCCAGAACACTTGTTCTATTTGGAATCTGTGGTATAATACGTGTGGGAGGTGCCCCATGGAAGTCGAGAAAATTCCCCATAATGCTGCAGAGGCTTTCAGTTTGCTAGAAGATGCCCTGATGACCATTGAGGTTGGACTCCGACTAGCACGTGAAGCTATTGCTGCATTTCAGGTGTATTCTGGCTTTCCCGAGCAAACGTCCTCGCCAGATCAAGCACCGCCCGCCGAGCAGTAGGACGCAGTTTCCTCCACAATGAGATAAGCGTCTGTTCATCGCCATCGAGGCCACGGGGATCAGGCACTCCGTGGAAATAGTAGATACTGCGCCCGGTTATCTCTGCGAGTTTTGGGATGAACTCCAGAGGAATCCTCGAGCGGCCCTTTTCGTATGACCTATATGTTGATACTGTGATGCCAAGCCCTTGTGCCATCTGCTCTTGGGTCAGCCCCATTGCCAGTCTAGCGCTCTCTAGGCGCGCAGCGTACCGCTTAGCCTCTTGATCTAGTCCTCTCTTTTTCTCTGGCATTCTTCCCTCCCACAAAATCTCACCGCGAGTATATCACGATTCAGCGCAAAATATCCACTCTAGGGGGTTGACAAGCAGCGCATAATATGCTATACTTGTGTGTGAGAAAGCTGCGGTGCAGCAGCCTCTCTTTTTTAGCACAAAACCGTATATATCTCGCTGAGAGGAGTGAGAATGATGCGCTGCAAGTGGCGGGGACAGCAAGCGGTGAGTGTCAAGGTCCCTCGTGATGCATATGAGGCATTGCGCACGTTGGCAAGAGAAACAGATCGCAGCATCCCGAGCGCGATTCGTATCCTTGCACTCAAAGCAAAGCCTCAAGACGTGATGATGCCCGTTGAACCACCTGCGTCGGAGCCCCAGCAGTGACACCCATCCAGCTTGCGCTTCCGATAGCGATTGCCCTGCCTGGCAGCCTGGCGGCGCTGGTAGATGCGGCTGATGCCGACTGGCTCTCGTGCTACCGCTGGCGGGCGATCCGTATCCGCAACACCTGGTATGCGGTGCGGGATGACGGCGAGAAGCTGGTGTACATGCACCGCGAGATACTACAGGCGCCAGATGGGCTGATGGTGGACCACGCCAATGGCAACGGGCTAGACAATCGTCGCTGTAACCTGCGCCTGGTGACGGCCCGCGAGAACAATATCAACGCGGCGAAGCGGGCGGGGTGTAGTAGTCGCCACCGGGGCGTGGACTGGTGCAAGAGCGCGCGGGCCTGGCGAGCCCGTGTGTGGGTGGATGGTCAAGAGACGCTAGTAGGCTATTACGCGACGGAGGAGGAAGCAGCTAGGGCACGGGAACAAGCGGCGCAAGCGATCTATGGAGAGTATGTGACAAGGAGGTGTTATGTGTTGGGATGACTGGCTCTGTATTGGATTCTGTCTGCTAACTTTGCTTTATCTCTTGGCCCAGATGGTTCGGGCTGGCTGGATCTGATCAAGGAGGCCCTATGACAGACTACTGTCTGCTCGACGATTCGTGTCCAGTATCACCGGCGAGGATGTTCGATATTGAGGTAGAAATCGAAGCAGAAGCCAAACGTCGGGCTAAGATCAAGCACCTCCAGGCGCAAGTGGACAAACTCATTGCCGAGAACCGACGGCTCCGGGCTCGGCTCGATAGCGCGCTGGAACAACTAGCCGAGCTGCAACAATCGCAAAAGTAGTAGCGCGCTGCGAAACTCACATGCCCACAGCGCGCTACAGAACCCAAACGAAAAACGATACCGAGTGCAGTATACCACAAAATGGAAGGACGCTACAAATGGCTACAAACGCTCCCGATATTACGATTGATCCTCTTGACGCAGCAAGCAGTGCAACGCTAGCCCCCCGCAGCTACTACGGCCAGATCGAGATCGACGCCTGGTTTTGCGTTCTCGAGAGGGGCAAGGGGAAAGTGATCTACGATCCACAGCAGCACAGCGCCGACCAGCGACGGACGGCAATCAAGATCAGCTTGCTACCCTTGCCTGAGCAAAATGTGCAGTTTCCGCTCGAGCGCGAGATGATCGCCGAGTCGCGCGAGTGGGCGGGAATCGTCCTGCCGTCGCTCAAGGCTCTCGGCATCAACAACGTCCGCGAAGCCAATGGCAAGTGGGCGAAAATGCAACAAGTCCCGTCGGGGCGTAAATACCGCAACGCCAAGGGCGAAGAAAAAGAGGCGACCACATTCAAGTTCCTCGCACTATACCCCGATGAGGCTGCTTGCCAGGCGGCTTACATGGCTGATCGTGGCCAGGAGCCTGAGCGGCAACCTGCCGCGACGCCATGTCCAAATGGCAGCAACGGCGACAAGGCGCGCAAGCTAGAGGTTGCCAAGCCATTCATCGCAGCTTTCGCGAAGCAATGTGGATATGACCTTGAGTGCACGAAAGCGGCATGTCGGACACAACGTATCATCACGGACGCCATCGATGTAGAGTCTCCAGAGTTCGCGGCGCTCGTGGCGGCAGCGCTAGCAGGGGGCAAGTAGCATGAGACGCCTGCAACACCCCGAGCCCGACCACATCATCTTCAGCCCGGAGTCCGATGACCCGTTCGACGAGGCGGGCGCGGACTCGGCGCTAGAGGCTATGCTGAATGGCGAATTGCCGCCGGAAGCCTACAAAGACCCGGACGAGTTGGCTGCCGAGCAGTTCATTGCCAGCGTCGAGATCGTCGAGGCGGTAGCATCACGTGGCGTCGAGGCGGTCTACGTCCCTGAGCCTGAGTTTGCCCCTATCGCCTGAGTGGATGCCAGGAGGTCGCGATGAGCATTGTTGCAGCTATCGTTGATCAACGCGAGCCGGCATGGGTTCAAGCCCTAACATTTGGGGGCGCGATGGTTGCCACGAGCCTGCTCGATGCAGGCGACCTCCTGGCGACCTGTGACGATGGTGTCCTACTGGCCATCGAGCGCAAGACCCCGGGCGATCTGCTGAATTCGATCCGTGAGGACCGACTCTGGCCACAGCTCACAGGAATCAGAGCTCTCAGCCGCTGGGCGTATCTGCTCATCACCGGCGACTTGTGGGCCGGGCCGGATGGCAAGGTCGTAGCAGATGGGCGGGCCACCGGCTGGACATGGGCAGCGATCCAGGGCGCGCTGCTGCAAGCCCAAGAGATAGGCGTGTTCGTCGTCTTTGCAACAGGCGACGACGACTACGAAGCCGCCGTGCTGCGTCTAGCCGCGCGGAGCCATCGCCCCGAGATGCTGGTCCCGCCTGCTCGTGAGTCTCGCATTCTCTCGCCAGCAGAGCAGATCCTTTGTTCATTGCCTGGTGTTGGGCTGGAGCGAGTGCAGGCTTTGGTCGAGCATTGCTCCAGCCCTGCCTGGGCCCTGTCCTATCTCACGTGTCTCAGCGCATCAGACCCGATTCCCGGTATTGGACTGGGCACAAAGCGTGCGATCCGTAAAGCACTGGGTCTAGCCGATGATCAGGAGTTAGCAGTCGTAATCGCCGAAACAGGTCAACTTGCAAAGGAGGGTGCAGCATGACCGAGGAGAAGGCCATCACGGTCTACAGTCGGCCTCAGCTCACGCCGGCTGTGTGGGATATGATCGAGCGAGTAGCCCCTGCGATCTACCAGAGCAGACTCTTTGGGGTATCTTCCAAAGAGCAGGCGATGGTGATTATGCTGAAAGGCTTTGAGCTGGGACTATCGCTTACGGCAAGCTTTGAGTTTATCCATGTAATCGACGGCAGGCCAGCGCTTAGTCCCCGTGGTGCACTGGCAATTGTCCTCAATAGTGGTCTACTCGAAGGAATGAGGATCGAAGAGCAGAAAGATGCGTGCGCGGTATGGATGAAACGCAAAGACGGCCCAGAGTACAAGATGAGCTGGACTATCGAGGATGCCAAACGAGCAGACTTGATTACTCAGGAAGGTAGTCTCAAGGCAGATGGTACCAGGAGGGGCAAGAGCAATTGGGAGAAATACCCTGCCAATATGCTGAAATGGCGGACTATCGGATATGTCATCGATGTGCTCTTCAGTGACGTCTGTGGCGGTATGAAGCGCAGCGACGAACTTGGTGCCGACATCACGCCCGAGGGCGACACGATTGACGGCTCCTGGCGCATAGCTCCGACACCCGCGCCTACCGACCAGCAGCCCGACGTCCCGGTCATCGAGTCCCCCAAGCCCTCAATCAATCTCGACGCTCTGCTCGCCCGACACGGTGCTGAGGCTATCATTGCGGCCAATGATGGGCGCATTCCGGGCACACAGGAGGAAATCGAGGCTGTGGCGGCCAAACTGGAAGCGACCAATGGCAATACTTGATCTGATCCTGAATAAACAACAGTTGCGGCTGATCTCTGCCGCTCCTGATCTGCTCAAGGCATGCCTGGCCGGAGATTCCCAGGGTAATGGTGGACCAGCACTGCTCAGGGCAGTGGCAGATCTGGTAGAGAGTTTCGCTCCTGCCACAGCCAACGAGTTACGGCAGAAAGCGGGCCTAGAGGAGGCCGCGCTGATCAAGGCGACAGGCGTCGAGGTGCCAGATGGTAACACTTGAGCATCTCAGTTACTCCAGTATCAACTCCTATCTGCTCTGTGGTCACGCCTGGCGACTGCGGTATGTGGACCGTGTGGAGACACCGATACTGCCGGCCTTGCTTGTGGGGAGTGCGTTTCACGACGCAATCGAGAGTTACATCAGCGGCCAAATTCCCGACCTGGAAAACGCTTTCGAGCAATCGTGGGGCAAGCAGCTTGAGCGTGGTCAGACCGTCGCATGGGATGCAGAGACCCCGGAGAGTTACAAAAGTGACGGTTTACGGTTGGTTCGAGCGAAACCGGTTAAAGCACTAGCCGACACCTTGCGGCAGAACTTTGATCCGGAAACATGCTACATCGAGAAGCGCGTCGAACTCAAGGTGCCCGGTGTCCCAGTGCCAGTTGTCGGCTACATTGACATCATCACGCATGACGGCATTCCTGGGGATTTCAAAACCGCTGTGCGGATGTGGTCGGATAGCAAGAGTGGTGGCGAGCTACAGCCACTGTTCTACCTGGCAGCTTTGAGCCAGGAGGGGCAACGGGTGCCCGGTTGGACTTTCCGACACTACGTGATCTCCAAAGGCCAATATCCTGACGCTAAGACATTCGAGGTACAACACAAGCCTGGTGAACTGTTTTGGCTATTCGAGATGCTCAAGGCCGCGTGGCAAGGCATCGAGGCCAACATCTTTCCTATGAACCCGTCAGCGTGGAAGTGCTCGCAGCAGTATTGCGAGTACTGGTCAATGTGCAGGGGGAAGTGGCAATGACCACAACACAGGACCCGCGACTTTGGGCCGAGGGGCTAGCCCGGAAAGCCCTACGTTATGCTGACAAGGGGTGGTTCCATACGGGTGTCCTCATGAGTCTGGCCGCGATCGCGTATGGGCTCGTTGCTGTGACAGACCGGCTGGAAGCGCTGTTGGCGGCACCCAACCCCGACGACCATGCGGACCAAGTAATTGAGGAGGAGCTGCGTGGAGCTAACAGCTGAATTCAAATTGGAGCGAGAGACTAAAAACACAGTTCGATACGAGGAGATTGCCAACGCCCCCCCTCATCATGGGTACGGCCTATATCCAAAAGTGGGCCTCCACGGTTGAGTAAGCAGAACTGCTGCCCCGCACGCGACGGGATAAGGTTGATTAGGCACGATCACCGCAGCTACAACCTGGATGTGCCGAGGGCCGGACTAGAGGGTATGCGGCTACTGGCGACGGGGGCGGCAGTTGATGATGGCACGGTGTGGTGGGACACACGGGACGGGCGGAAACAAGCGCCTATGGATGGTCCGCTTGCCGGCACAATCACAGAAGCGCACTGGCAAGAGTGGGGTTCGAATCCCCTGCCATCACTGGAGAGCAGAGATGAGTAGAGATACATGCTATTGGTTGATCGAGGAGTGTTCGGATGGTTCGGTTGACATCGTGATCGTATCCATACAACCAGACATCGGCAAAGAAATTCGCTTCCGCGTAGACAAAGCTCGTAGCGTAATCGACGCGCAGATGAAACTGGAGCGGATCGTCGAAAAGACACACACTCCAGTGAGGATAGCTGGAACATGAGTAGCATTACGCTCGACGGCAACACACTCGTATACCAGACCACATACAATGCAGCGCTGGTGGCTGCGTTGAAACTCGCCATTCCGGCAGCGGACCGACGATGGGACCCAGCACGCAAGGTGTGGGTCGTTGCGCTACAACACGGCCAGACGCTTGCTCGATTGACCCAGCAATATCTGGGCGAGCAGGTGCAGTTGCCGTTTGTGCCGGCGACAGCTACAGCAACTGAGACGCGCATCCTCGACGTGCGGTACATCGGCACCACCAAAGATCGCGGCGATGGCAACCCGACTGCTTTCGGTTGGGTCAGTGGCGAGTGGGCTGTTGTGTTTCCAGAGAAGGCGCTCCGTGAATGGTTCAATGCCGAGCAGTGCCCCGGCGAGTCGCTAACGCTTTACGCGGTGCTTGGCGTGTCACACACAGCGACCGATGCCGAGATCAAGGCGGCCTACCGTCGTCTTGCACGCACCTGGCACCCTGACGTGTGCCACGAACCGGATGCAACCGAGCAGTTTAAGCGAATCAACCGTGCCTACGAGGTGCTCCGTGACTCCACCAAACGCGCCAAGTACGATGCGGGTTTGGCGCTGGAAGCCTCGCTACGAACTCGGCAAAAAGCGGTCAACTCGTACCAGAGTGCCAGCTACCGCTCGCCGCTCCGCTGCGGGCTTATCATGGCAGAGGGTCACGAGTCCTTGGGGCGCTTTGTGGTCGAGAAGATCATCACCTGGCAGGACATCACCGATGACCAGGGGCGTGTGCTCGTGACATCGTGGCCTATGGGGGCGCAGCAACCGATGGAGATATGGAGATGACGCAGGCAATTGTCCACGGCAGCTTGTCGGCTATTGCCAAACGAGACGGTGTGTCTCTGGCAGAATCTTTCGTATCCGCGGATGCCGTGATTATTGTGGATACCAGCGGCTCGATGTATACCAATGACAGTCGTGGCAGCAAATCCCGCTACGATGTGGCCTTGCAGGAACTTGCACAGTTGCAAGCGCACATGCCTGGCAAGCTGGCCATCCTGGCATTTAGCGACGACTGCATCTTTGTTCCTGGCGGCCAGCCGCCGTTCTTGGGTGGTGGCACTGATCTCGCCGGCGCGCTGCGATTTGCCAAAGTGGCCGACGTACCGGGCATGCGATTTATCGTGATTTCCGACGGCCAGCCAGACGATGAACAAGCTGCACTTGCTGAGGCCGCCAAATACCAGAACCGTATTGATACTATCTTTGTCGGTCCTGAAAATGATTGGCATGGTGGCCGTGCTTTCCTGGAGCGTCTAGCGGCAGCTTCCGGCGGGCAGCATATTGCCGCGGACCGAGTGAAGGAACTTGCAGAGAAAACAAAGCAGTTGCTGCTTACCGCATAAAGCAAAGGCGGCTCTTCACTATGGCGATATCCGTTGTCTCTTACGTTACTGCTCTCACCGATTTGGGATACTCATTCCGCCTGAACGAGGCAGGCGATGTGATCGAGGTCAATGGCAAACGCCTGGATGACTTTGAATTAGCAACAATCCGGGCCCGCATGCGGGCGGAAGGATTCTCTGCCAGTGCCGTTGACGACATTATCAAGATGGAAGCTGCACGGCACCGGTATCACCCAATCAAAAGCTACCTAACTACTGTCGGCATGACCTACAACGGGAAGGATAACATCTCACTGCTAGCTGCACATTTTGAAGACGTCACGCGGCCCCACAAGACATTTGAGCTCTGGCTGCGCAAATGGTTAATAGGCGCGGTCGCTAAGGCGATGGATGGAGCTCGAAACCAGAATGCTATGCTCGTTCTAGATGGACCACAAGGGATTGGGAAAAGCTACTTTGCCCGTTGGTTGTGTTCACCGATGCCAGACTATTTTCTCGACGATGCGATCAATCCAGGCGATAAAGATTCGGTGATCCGATTGGCAATGTATTGGATATGGGAGGTTGGGGAACTTGGAGCTACGATCCGCAAGGCAGATGTTGAGGCCCTGAAAGCTTTTATCAGCCGTCAGGTGGTGACAGTGCGGAAGCCATATGGCAAGATCGATATGGTCAAACCTGCACTTGCGAGTCTAATCGGGACAGTCAACAATTCTGCAGGCATTCTAGTCGACACAACCGGGAACCGGCGATTCTTGGTGGCGACTATTAAATCGATCGACTGGAGCTACACTACAAATATCGATCCA
>Ga0123519_10008839_pt1 | contig 15291 bp, 10 predicted proteins | sample YelNatPaOPRAMG02_FD_87396 | JGI IMG/M metagenome (GOLD analysis project Ga0123519, IMG submission 87396) | Hot spring microbial communities from Yellowstone National Park - Yellowstone National Park OP-RAMG-02 (version 2) | ecosystem: Environmental > Aquatic > Thermal springs > Hot (42-90C) ...
TGTCAAAAAACCCTCAAGGACAATGCAATATGGTGTTTCTACTGCGGCGAGAAGGTTGATAAAGTTACAGAATACCAAGAGGATACCTATACGATTATACAATCATATTATTCCAAGCCTTCTCAAACGCCAACAATACAAAAAGAGGTTGAAAAAACTGAATTACCTCCTGTTACCTCTACTTCCATGGTTTCAAACATCGAAGAACCTGTTCGTAAAGAAGAATCTAAACCTATACAAAATTCCGAATTTGTACTTGAGCAAATCGAGAAGATGGATACAAAACCAATGCCGTCTCCATTGCAAACAGAAGAAAGAATGCCTTTGCTTTCTCTGGACATCACACGCGAACACATGCCTGATGCTCAAGAACTCGAAAAGGCTGTAAACGATATCATTCATAAATTAAAAGTGCCAAAAAGAGTCGGCGAAAAAACTACCATTACCTTAGACCCAGCTAAGAAACAACTACTCTACGGCACACTTACAAATATAGAAATGCAAGAACGCCGGCTTGGAAAGATTCTAAACGCTCGGGCTTGGCAGATGCTTGGTAATGCCCTTTATGCAATAGGAGACTACGAGAAGGCTGTTTTATCCTACGACAAAGCAATTAACGAAGACAAAGGGTTCAGGCACGCCTGGGAAGGTAAAGGATATGCCCTAAGACATCTAGGCGACGAAACAGGCGCAAACCATTGTTTTGGTACCCTACGAACACTTAGGTCTGCGTTTAATGGCTGGCTAGAAAAAGGGAATATGCACATGAAAAAAGGCGAGTTCGAACTTGCAATCGAATGTTATAAAAGGGCATCTGAATTAGACCCTGACGATGAAAAACCTCTATTCAATTTAGGACTTGCGTTAAAGCGGCTTGGAAGATATGAGGAAGCAGTGCAGACATACGATAAAGCGCTTGCAATCTCAGAAGACCCAGAAACATGGAATAATAAAGGAAACGCACTTGCAAAACTTGGAAGATACGAAGATGCAGTAGAGAGTTTTAAAAACGCACTCAGACTAAAACCTGATTATGAGACCGCACGAGTGAATATGAATATATGCGCAAATCGAATACTTAAACATTGAAATCTTAACTTAAACTTAACTTAAATCCAATCTCATCTCTCTTTATTTGGCATTACTTCTTTTTATTTCCAATCACCTTCTGCCATAACTCTTCGTATTTTTGCGGAACGGTTATGTATTCAAGCAAGTGGATATCTCTTACCAAGCCGTATATTTCTTCTCTCTTTTTCAGTCCAATTTGAGAGTAATTTGTAGGCTTGGAGGTTCTTATCTTCGGAACCTTAGAGTAATTCTCATTCTTTACCAAGCCGCTCTTTAACTCAAAATATGCCGCCCCACCATATTTCTTAAAAGGCTCATGATTCGGCACTGAATCTCTTACCACAATTGATGCAACACGAAGTTCTCTATTAGATGGGTTTATTATCACATATCCATAATTCGGTGGTATTATGATTTTATCTCCGTCTTCTGCGTATACAATATACACATCCTCGATTTCTCCATCTTTTTCTTTCTGTATTATGAAATGCGCCTCCCCAGATAAAACTTCGTGGAGTTCAGAATACGTCATACCTGTATTTTCAACTTTTAGATTGATATGCCCTATCGTTTTTACAAATTCCAAGCCCATAGAAAATGGCGGCATTACTGTAATGTCGTAACGCAATCTATATTCGTAAAATATGTCTCTATCTCTCTTCGAAAGTGCAAGGTTATGGTATATGTAATATAGTTCCGGATTGCCTGCATTTTTAGCCCAAGCCTTGTCGTAAATTACCTCAATAATATCACGCAAATACCTTATTGAAGGCAAGACCTCTTGTGCTCCAAAAGTAAACTTCCGAGATAGTGTTTTATCAGTCGAACGGGGATTCTTCGAAAGTTCAGCCATACAACCACTCCATTTTTTCATCTCTTTGAAAATATATACGATATTTATACATTTTCTCTATTTTTCTCAAATCTAATCATTATCTCCATCGATTCCTAATAGTCTTATTAATCTATCTATATCTAGTCTATCTACATACAGCCCAATAGTCTCTATATCTACTTAATGAGCATTCAGCCATTCGACAGTCTCAAAAGTTCCATATACTCTTTTGAGTATCTAGTTGCTGTGCCAAAGGACGAAATACCAAGAGAGAAACTTTTCGATATTATGCAAAAAGAGAGTAGAAGTACAAAATTTGTAAAATTAGATTTTGATTTCTACCATGATGTGAATTTGTATATTCAAAAAATGCATGAAGAGTTATATAGGGAAATTGCAAAAGATCCATTCTCTCCAAAATCAAAAATTCTCAATGAAGAATATCATGAAACATGTAGTATGTACAAGAAAATATTTGAAAATAGAACGAATAAAATTCTCAAACGTGCTTATGTTAGTTTCGTTGGAAACTCTAAGGATACTAATTCACTTCTTAAGGAAGAAATAATAATTTACGAAAGAATCATGCAAATTCTTGAAGATTGGAAAGAGGAAATTCTGGGTTCTATTGAAAAAAATCCAATAGTTGTTAAAAAAGACAATAGTATCTCATCAGATAAAACAATTCCTGAAACCACCTCTGGCTTGGAGACTAAGAAAGAGCCATCAACCACCTCTAAATCCTCGGATATTTCCGCAGATATTTCCTCATCCCCTTCACACATTATCTCACCTATTGAGGAGACTCCTATTCGAGATGACAACAAAGATAAATCGGAAGACGGCGAAACAAAATTTGTTAATTCCTCGCCCTTAACCCTTATAGACAATAACCAAAATTCTAAGGAAGATGCGCAAAATAACAATGTGAAAAGTCATAATTCAGAAGATTTGCAAAATTCGTCAAAAGAGCCGAGACATGTTTCATCCTCTGTTTTATCTCCGAAAGGAGTAGAAGGAAGTAATTATCCAATAGATTCAGAGGAGGAAAAACCTATAGACTATGATAATAACGACTATGTTGATGACGATGATAATAAGGAAACCGCAGAAAAAAAAGATGAAATCGAAGAAAAAGAAGATGAGACTATATTTGGAAAATCGAAATATATCAACGACGAAATTAAACGCAAGGATGAGACTACCAAGCCTCAGAACAAACATCTCGAGAATGTAGATAATGAGATTTCTATTCTCTTCGCTATGGAAGACCTTTGTTGTTTTGTGTGCCCTGAAAACGGTAAAAATTGTCATTTTAGAGCAAAGGATGTTGGCACTCTCTCTAAGACTACCGCAGAACTCCTAAAACGTTCTGGAAAAGTTTACGAGATAAGAAGGGTATTATGGACATAAAGGAGATTATGGTATCGGAATTCGATATATCGGAATTCGATAGTAACGTAAAATATGTGATATTATAATCATTTCTAAAAGAACAGAGATAGAATAAGGATGGTATGGATAAGGCTCGGATAAGGCTCACTGGCTAATAAGTTAAGGTGTAATAATTCCCGCTTATTTTTCAAAAATTTTTTCCTTATATATTTTTTTCTAGACTAACCGAAAGGTTTATATTACCTAGAGATGATACAGATGATACCTCTGTTAAAATTGATGTGATATCTTAGTATCACACCGATGAGGTATGTGCACCCGGTAAGGAGCAATTATCGGGGAAGATGGTAAAGATGGGTTTTTTCCATCCTCTTGTGGAAGGAGAGGTGCCCATCGATGATTACCGCTCATAGGCAAACTGGACGCAAGTTGAGCCAACACTGTGACTCTTACGTTATTTGGGGGATGGCTCGGCTCGGGCGCCGAGGAAGGTCGTGCCAAGCAGCGAAATTGCTTCGGGGAGGTGCAAGGACCCTTTGATCCGAAGATCGCCGAATGGGACCTCCTAGATTCTTATCTGGTCCGTAAGGACCGGGAACCCCCTGAATTGAAGCATCTTAGTAAGGGGAGGAAAAGAAATCAATTGAGATGCCGTTAGTAAAGGCGATCGAACACGGCGCAGAGCAAACCGAATCCTTAATTGAAAAATTAAGGAGATGTGGAGTTGTAGACCTCGTTACACCATCGTTCACTGACCTCAAGTTCACTGGAACGTGACGCCGTAGAGGGTGATAGCCCCGTAAGGGAAGGTGAAAATGGTGAGTGCGAGGTATCTAGAGTAGCGTGCCTTGGATATGGCGCGTGAATGGGTGGCATCAACATCCAACTCTAAATACGTCCCGAGACCGATAGCGCAATAGTAGCGCGAGCGAAAGCTGAAAAGTGACCTTGACGGGAGGTGCAAAGAGCCTGAAACCAAATAACTACAGGCTTATGCGGCATGAAAGGCGCAAGCCAGTGTCGCATTATCCGTGTTGAAAAACGGGCCAGGGAGTTATGACTCATGGCGAGGCTAAGAAGGGAACTTCGTAGCCAAAGGGAAACCAACTGCCCGCAGAGCAATCGAGGGGCGGGATGGGCTCGTCCGAAGTCATGGGTGGTAGACCCGAAGCCAGTTGACCTATTCCTGGATAGATTGAAGCCTGGGGAAACCCAGGTGGAGGATCGAACCGATATTGATGTGCAAATCATTCGGATGATCTGGGTATAGTGGTGAAAGTCCTATCGAAGCTGGAAATGGCTGGTTCCTCCCGAAACTACCCGCAGGTAGATCTCGACGGAGGTTGAATGTGGGGTAGAGCACTGATTGGTCATTTAGGGGTCGAAAGACCCCGGTGACCTGTCAAACTCCGAATCTGCATTCACCGTAGATGTCGGGAGTGAGGGCACGACGGGTAAGCTGCGTGTCCGCAAGGAAATGAATCCGGCCTCAAGTTAAGGTCCCTAAGTGTCAGCTAAGTGTGATGTAAACGGTGTCCATGGTCTTAGACAACTAGGAGGTGGGAACAGAAGCTGCCATCCTTTAAAGAGTGCGTAACAGCTCACTAGTCGAGATTGTGGGCCCGGAAAATGGAAGGGGCTAAGCTGATCACCGATACTTGAGAGCACCGAAAGGTGATCTGGTAGGGAGGTGTCCTGCGTGGACCGAAGTTGGGGAGTGATCTCCAATGGACCGCGTTGGAATAAAGATCCTGGTAGGAGTAACAGCAAAGAAGGGTGAGAATCCCTTCCGCCGAAGGGGCCAGGGTTCCTCGGCAACGATCATCAGCCGAGGGTTAGCCGATCCTAAGGCAGTCCTTAATCGGAACTGTCGAAAGGGAAGCAGGTTAATATTCCTGCGCCACAGTAACCTTTGGCTGGCTTCTGACGCATCAGGGTAAATCATGCAGACTAACCAGTCTGTCAAAATGTATAAGTCTGGGGAGAGCCGTAATGGCGAGAACCAGATGAAAGCAAATTGGCCCGACCCAAGGTTGGGTTTGGTTGAGCCCCGGTGCCCGTGAAAAGGAAGTCAGTGTCAGTTATTGTGTTCGTACCTAGAACCGACACAGGTGCCCCTGGGTGAGAAGCCCAAGGCGTGTTGGCTACAATCTTCGCGAGGGAATTCGGCAAATTAGCCCCGTACCTTCGGTATAAGGGGTGCCAGCCATGAAAGTGGCTGGTCGCAGTGACGAAGGAGCACCGACTGTTTAATAAAAACGTATCTCGCAGCAAGTTCGAAAGGATGTGTATTGCGGGTGAAGCCTGCCCAGTGACGGTATCTGAAAACCGGTTTCAACCGGACGAAGGACCGTTAAACGGCGGGGGTAACTATGACCCTCTTAAGGTAGCGTAATACCTTGTCGCTTAATTGGCGACTTGCATGAAGGCCCAACGAGTGCTCTACTGTCCCCGCGAAGAATCCAGTGAAACTGATATACAGGCGTACAATCCTGTACCTTCCACCTGAAAGCGAAGACCCCGTGGAGCTTTACTGCAACCTGTCGTTGTGTTACGGTTTTGGATGTAGAGCGTAGGCAGGACTCGACGAAGGCCGGACGCCAGTTCGGCTGGAGAGAACCATGTAACACTGCCCTTCTGAAATCGTAACACTAACTCGAAAGAGGACACCGATAGGCGGGCAGCTTGGGTGGGGCGCCACGCCCTCGAAAAGATAACAAGGGCGCCCAAAGGTCAGCTCAGGTAGGTCAGAAATCTACCGTAGAATGTAAGGGTAAAAGCTGGCTTGACGTGGTTATGCCCAACGAGTAACCACGATACGAAAGTAGGGCCTAACGAACCATTGAGTCCTCCTTGATGGGGGCCAATGATAACAGAAAAGTTACCCCGGGGATAACTGAGTTGTCTTCAGCAAGAGCTCATATCGACCTGAAGGCTTGCTACTTCGATGTCGTCTCCTCCTATCCTGGTGGTGCAGCAGCTGCCAAGGGTGGGGTTGTTCGCCCATTAAAAGGGGTCGTGAGATGGGTTTAGACCGTCGTGAGACAGGTTTGTTGCTTTTTGGTGGAAGCGCTTGGTGTCTGAGGGGAAGGTTCCTTTAGTACGAGAGGAACAAGGAATCGTAGCCTCTAGTTTACCAGTTGTCCGGTCGGGCATTGCTGGGCAGCCACGCTGCAAGGGATAAGGGCTGAAAGCATCTAAGCCCGAAACCCCCCCTAAGACGAGACACCAATAGAACACCCGTAAAAGACGGGTTTGATAGAGTTGGGGTGTAAGTGCGAAGCTTCGGCGACGCATTCAGCCCGGCAACTACTAACAGTTCTGAGTCCAATATGTTGGCTCAGCGTAAACCAGTTTGCCTATGTTACTAACATTACAGTAATGCGAGTGGGAGGACGGTCATAGCATTTGGGGTTCACCTGGTCTCATTCCGAACCCAGAAGTTAAGCCCAAGTGCGAATGGTCGTGTACTATGGTGCGCGAGCCCATGGGAAAGGTCATTACTGTCCACCACTCCTTTACACTTTCATATTATTTTGTATTTGTATTACGAAGTAGTCCATATGTGTTTTTATTTTTAGAATTTATATTAAAAAATTAAAAGGTAAAAAATTCTTTTTATGTAGGTGCAGCAGTAGGTTTAGGTATTTTAGGTATCTCAGCACCAAAGAACAATGTTGAAATGCCAATTATGACAAAATACAAACCTAAGAACAAGCCAATTACCCAAAGGCTCGATTCTGGCAGACCAAGAAATATCAGAATACCAAGTACTAGCGCTATTGCTCCTGTGGTTGTTGTAAGATACCATCCTGATGTGTCTCGATTGGTTAAACTAGTTCCAATTCTTATCAAGCCATCAATCACAAGATATGCCCCTATTAGAAGAGTAAGTAATACCAAGCCGAAGATTGGGTTGATTATAACAAATACTCCCACCACAGTAGTTACTATACCCGAAAAAAGAGAAACAAATTTTCTTCTCGTGGAAATAGGGCTGAACACATTTACAAGCATTATGATTCCAGCTACAAAAATGAGGATTCCTATAAGATATGTTACAAATATTGTAGTTACACCTGGGAAAAAGAGGACAAGAAATCCAATAGTTAAAAGTGCGATACCAAGGACAAGAGTAGCAGTAGAGGTGCTGCTTTTAATTGCCATTGCACGATTATATTCCATTTCTTCCATTAGAAACACCATCTTTCAATTTTCCAGGAACGGCATAATGAACATTTTTATAAAAAAGTGAAAATAAGAAAACAAAGATTTGGAGGGGGAAAATGGACAAAAGAAGGAATGCACCTAGAAAGGACTAAAACAAAAGAGATATATATATCGTTACCAATACAAGAGTTATGATGCGCAAAGCATCTGAGGCTGATTATCGTTATGGATGACGAAGAAGAACCTCCCCATAAAAAAAAGGTTGCAAAGAAGATAATAGTTGATTTTAAAGAAACAGAGAGCGCTTTTGTCAACCTTGCAGGAGATTATCGATATCTAAAACAGGGATATTTTGAATCTGTAGATGCAGAAGTAAGAGGGATTAAAGTATATCCAACGCCCGAAGAGGCACTAAATGCATATCTAGTTCCTATTTGTTTAGAAAGGGCTAAGCGGAATGGGATACCTGTTCCTGAATATACTGTAACAAGAGAAGAGATTCGACCACCTGCGATTGTATATCCAATTAATCCATTTATGTCTAAATACTCTGTTGTGCAAAAAAGCGGGTCAATCAAAAGGATTGTAAAATCAATGACAAGAAACTATACATATCCGATATGTGTTCAGAAGCTCGATGGAACTATTCGAGAATTTTCGTGTATCTTAGGACAGACGACACAACCTGAATTCGCGGAACTTGCAAAAAAAATCTGGGACCTTTTCCATCTACCTCTATGTAGAGTAAGAGTTATAGCAAATACAAATGTAAAACTATCTGCCATAGAACCACTTGAACTGCAAGAATTAAAGAGAGCAGAACTTAAACTACTTAAGAAGGCGAATGCATGGCAAAAATAGGATGTTTTATAGAGCAGTACAACATAAGAGATAACGATGAACTCTCTGCGCTCTCAAACTTTAGATGGGCTGCAATAGATAAAGGGCATGATTTTCAATTTATATTCCGTGCGGATATTTCGAGAATAACAGATTTTGACGCAATCTTTATTAGAGCCTCTACAGACCCACAGAATGCCTCATATCTTGTTTCACGCCTTGCAGCAGATTATGGTCTTACTGTAATAGATGACCCACGTTCTATTGCTATATGTTGTAACAAGATTCACATGTATCGTTTGCTTATGAAACAGAATGTGCCCATCCCTGATACAACTATGATAAACAAAGACGAAGTAGAGGATATTGGGAGGATTAAAGAATTGTTTGAAACGCATGGTAAACCTCTTGTATTAAAAGCACCTGCGACAAGTTTTTCAAAACATGTTGAGAAAGTAGAAACTGTAGCACAGTTTAGAAGGATTGCCAAGCGATTTTTCCGTCGTGCAGACCAGATTGTTGTGCAAAGGTTCATGAAATCAGATTTTGATTGGAGGGTAGGCATTCTTGGTGGTAAGGTTCTATATGTGTGCAAATATCATATGCCAGAGGGGTCTTGGAAGATTAAAAAAGTTGTAGATAACAAAATTACCTGGGGTAAAGTAGAAGCAATAGAACGTTCGACAGCAAATAAAGAACTAATTCGTGTAGCACTTCAAGCAGGAAATGCAATAGGAAAAGGTTTGTATGGCATAGATATAAAGGAACGCGATGGAAAATACTATGTAATAGAGGTAAATGATAATCCTAGCATAGATGCACATAACGAAGATGCAGCGAATCCTGAGATTTATTCTGAGATAATAGATTTTCTTGCAAATAAAGGGGTGTATAAACAAAAGACACTTGATGTTTTTAAGAATGGAATTAATGGAAGAAACGGCTTGGAAAAAACAAATACAAAAACAAATACAAATAATGCGGTAGGACAAATAAAACACAACTTGGAAAAATCAGACTATACCGAAAGAAAGAACAAACATGGCAAAGGAGTTATAAAAATTCATAATTAAAATTTAGAGATTTTAAATAAAGATGAATTAGCATGTCTCATATTTTGCCTTTCACCTACTTAATGGAAGAGAGGGAAAGGTATGTTGGAAATTCTTATTCTTAATAATCTTATTCTTAATCTTATCTTGTTATCTTCTATTTTTTATCCTTTTTTATAGAGTTGTATCTATCATTAACAGTATTCCAATCAAGGTTTTTCCAGAAGACATCGAGATAATCTTTTCTGTTCACGCCGAAATCGAGCATGTATGCATGTTCGTAAACGTCAAGAACAAGCAAAGGTGTAGCATTCCAAATAGCACCTTGGTTATGTGCATCGCATGAGATGTTGTATAGAGTATTAGTTCTGTTGTTGTAGCATAGAACGACCCAACCACGAGCAGACAATCCTGATGCGTTGAAGTCATTTTTCCAAGTTTCGAAGGAGCCGAAATCGTTTTTTATGCGTTCTAGTATTGCGCCGTTTGGATTGCCGTTTCCGCCGAGATTGTTAAAATAATATTCATGTAGAATAACAGCATTTAGGGCGAAAGTCTGTTCTATTTTTAACTCTCGTGCTTCAGAGTAAGTTGGATTCTGGTTATTTAGGTCAACTTTAGTCAATCTTTCGTCTATTTCGTTTATCTTTGCAATGTATTTCTTATAAAGGCCTTCGAAATGCTGTTCGATCTGGTTTGCCGAGATACCATTTAGGCTTTTGAATTTCAATTTTATTGGTTCGTATTTCATGATAATCCCCTCGGTTGTATTGTTTGTATTATTAGTTTAAATTATTAGATAATGGTATAAGCCTTTTTCAAATAAAAATGGGTAAAGTTCATTTTTCTTGCTTTTTCTGTGGTCTACAGAATAGATACAAATATAGATATACAAATATAGATATAGATTGAGAATTTATAGATTTTAAACAACGTCGATTTTCATGTCTTTGCATAATGGAGTTGTTTTATTTGCACAAACTTCGCATGTGAAGATATAACCGTTAGGCTCGATTTCTTCTTTTTTCATCTTCTTATTCCCACATTTTGGACAAGTGTAGGTGTAAAGCATGCAACCACCTGATTTGTGCAGGCAAAAAGGAGATGATAAATGATACTTGAGGAAATTGCAATGGGGGAATCATTTTTATGCAAAAAAATCTGAAATATAAAGAGTGAAATGTAAATGTGGGGGTAAAAGAGGTAAAGAATTGGTTATGGTTTTTATGGAATTTATTTATGTGATTTACATGTGAACATATTAGAATTAGTATTATATTCCAATTGCGATATATGGGTTGCTGGAATGCAAGAATGCGTAATTAGAAATAGTATAATGAATAATGGAGAATAGAGATGCCAAATATAGAGGAGCAGATAAAAGAGGTTGAAGAAGAGATAAAGAGGACTGAATATAACAAGAAGACACAGCATCATATAGGAAGGCTAAAGGCGAAATTAGCTCGTCTTAGAGAACTTGCAGAGGCAAGAAAAAGTGCTGGTGGAGCATCTGGAAAGAGTTATGCAGTCAAAAAATCAGGGCATGCAACAGTTGCGCTTGTGGGATTTCCGTCAGTGGGAAAATCGACTTTACTTAACAAACTTACGGGCACGAAATCAGCAGTTGCGTCTTATCATTTTACGACTTTGACGTGCATTCCGGGTTTGCTCGAATATAAAGGTGCGAAAATACAAATCCTTGACCTGCCTGGTTTAATAAAAGGTGCTGCACAAGGTCGAGGAAGAGGAAGGGAAGTTCTCTCGGTAGTGAGAAATGCAGATTTGATACTTTTTGTAATAGATTCGTTCGAGCCACATATAGAGGTCCTTGTAGAGGAACTTGCATTTGCGGGTGTAAGATTAAATCAGAGACCTGCAGACATAGCGATATCAAAAACTATGCGAGGAGGACTAAATATCACCTCTACAGTTAAATTAACCAAGATTGAGACGAACACCATAGAAAACATCCTTAGGGAATATGATATTGTGAATGCGGATGTTGTGATAAGAGAAGATATAACAGAAGACCAGTTAATAGACCATCTTGCTGGTAATAGAACCTATATTCCGGGATTTGTTGCATTGAACAAGATAGACATTGCGACTGAAGATTCTATAAAGAATGCGATGGATAAACTAAATGGGTGGAAAGTAGTAAAGATATCCTCTGAGTTAGGGCTTGGGTGTGAAGAATTAAAAGAAGAGATATTCAAGTCTTTGAAGTTTATTCGAGTGTATCTGAAACCGCAGGGTAAAGAAGCAGATATGAAAGAGCCACTTGTGATAAAAGGAGGTTCGACGGTAGGTACGGTGTGCGACATTCTGCATAGAGATTTTAGGAAGAATTTTAGATATGCGATGATATGGGGGAAATCAGCAAAATTTCCGGGACAGATGGTTGGCTTGGAACATACTCTTATGGATGAGGATATTCTTACGATAGTAATAAGAAGATAGAAAGGATTGTAGAATTTGTAGAGGAAAATTTGCAACCTAATAGTTTTGCAATCTGAGAATTAAGAATTATCTAAACAACCACACTAATAATTATAATAATTGTGGATTGTAATGTGGTTGTATGCTCGATTTTATAGCAAGAGACTGTTTGGGCAGAGTTGCGACATTCGTATGGAAAGAGGGGCATTGTTTACGCACGCCTGCAATTCTATTTGTTAGTACCTCGCGGATAAGACCTAGCGAATATGCACATGCAATTCTTACAGATACTAAAATAGATGGAAAGGTAGATGAGAAGGAAAGAAGAGATAGATTCGTGATAATAGACGAAGGGAGCATATTTTCAAGAGGGGAGATTGAAATTGAAAAAGATACTTATTACATACCGAGAGATATACATCTTCCTTTGAGTTTGCAATCTTTACATCAAAGTGCGTTGGAATTTATAGATAAATCTTCAGAGAGGATAGTTTCCTTAGGTGGTAAAATAGTATATCCTGTAAATGGGGTTGGTGAAAATGCAGGTATTATAGCAAGAAACGGCTTGGAGAAGTTTTCGCCTGAGGTCTTTGCATTATGTAACGGAAAAGAACTTCTTGGACATGTGAGAGATTTTGCATCTACAATTGCTGCTTTTCGGAACGCGCTTCCGTCGAACAAATTGCTATACCTGCCTGGTGTTGCCCTGCCGCATAACCTTGCGCTGTTTGTTTACTTGGGGTTTGACTTATTTGACAGTACGGCGGTTGCTTTTGGCGCGAGAAAAGGATTATTTTTTACTAACTATGGTGCCTTCGATTCAAAAAAGATGAATGAAATTCCCTGTTTTTGCCAAGCGTGCAGTATAGCAAGGGATGATGAAAAATACAGGTTTTCATACGAGCATCTTTTAAGGCATGGATATAACGAGATGATTAGCGAGATATCGAACATAAGGAATGCGATATCGAATGGAAAGATTAGGGAACTTGTGGAGATACGCATACATGCAGAACCTTGGATGGTTTCTCTTCTTAGGAATTTTGATTTGAGACATTACGAACTACAGGAAGAGTTTTATCCCATAAGCAGGCATGCAAATGAACAACTGATTGCATCCTCGAAAGAATCTCTTTTTAGACCTGACATAGTTAGGTTCAAGAGAAGGATAATAGAGAGATATAAAAAACCTGAATGTGCAAAGATACTTTTGTTACTTCCCTGTTCAGCCAAGAAACCTTATTCTTTTTCGAAATCGCATAGGGCATTCAGGGAAGCGATTGAAAGTTCGGGAAATCCTAATGTTGTGCATGAAGTTATTTTGACTTCGCCCCTAGGCTTGGTGCCTCGTGAACTTGAACTTTTCTATCCTGCACAGCAATACGACATACCTGTAACAGGGGACTGGGACGAGATAGAAATTTCGAGGATAAAGGAGATGCTAAAATGGTATCTGTCAACGCAGGAATACGAGGAGATAGTCGTGCATATCCCAGAACTTTGTAAGGTAGTGGAAAATATAGTTTATGAAGTTGAAAAAGAGAAAGGGAAGGAGTTAAGAATGCACATAACAGCAAAAGAGCATGCTACGAGCGAAGATTCTTTGGAGAGACTGCGAGATACATTAGAAAAAATATCATCTGGGATGGAAAAGATTGGAAAAAGGAGGATTGTGGAAGACCTTCGTTCATTTGCCCGTTATCAGTTTGGAGGAGCATCAGATTACCTTTTTGAGGGTGAGATAGATGTAAAAGGGAGGTATCCTGACCTTAAGATATTCAGAGGAAAGGTGCAACTTGGCATGCTTACTGGCGAACGAGGTATGATTTCACTTACCCTAGATGGAGGAAAGGCATTGGCAAAAGGCAGAAGTTACTGGGTGGAAATTGAAGATTTCAAAATAAAAGGGAACGTATTTGCAATAGGTGTAAAGGATGCAAGTAGGGAAATCAGAGTTGGAGACGAAGTGGTTGCAGGACATTCGGGCGAAGTAAGAGCAGTAGGTGTTGCATGTATGACCGCTCGGGATATGATTGAGTTAAACAGAGGAGAAGCGATTAGAGTAAGACATAAAATTTAAAATTTAGAAAAGTTTTTCTTGATTTTGACTTTTTATTCTAACTCTATTTTTGCCCAAGTTTGTGATCCCTTCTTTCATGAAATTAAAAACCTCTTTTTTCTCTTTTTCGTCTTCGATAACTAGCCTTTTATCTTCTGTTATTTTACCTACCTTTGCAACTTCGAACCCTGCCTCTTCGAGCAGGGAAATTAGTTCTCGCGAATTCTCATTCTTGCATGTTAATACGAAACCGCAACCTTGGTATGCGTTCAGCCACTTAACCAAGGGTGCATCTTTCGGCTTGGGTATTTTTCTTACATCTATTTTAGCACCCACTAAAGAAAGTTCGAGTATCATGGCAAGCGTGCCAAGAGTTCCTGCATTGCTTATATCTTTAGCGCATTTTGAAAGAGAGAGTTCAGCCACTCTACGCATACCCTCATATCTTCTTTTTATCTGTTTTGAACTTTTATGTGTAGTTGTATCGAAAGCCTCCAAGGTGGAAATGAATTTCCCATCTGTATCGATTGCAAATAGGATGTCATCTTTTGGTTTTGCGGTATGTGAGTAGAGCAGATGTCCGAGTTTTCCTTCGCCTAATATGGATACTGAGATAGAATCGTATCTACTTTGAGGATGGATATGCCCACCTACTATTTGCACTCCGAATTTTTTTGAACCTTCAGCCAAGCCTTCGAGCATTCTATTTAGCACTTGCTTGTTTCTATATGAGAGGACGTTTACAGCCGCAAGAGGCTTACCACCCATAGAGGCGATGTCATTTGCATTTACAAGGATTGAGAAGTAGCCTGCTAAATAAGGAGTTTTTTTAACGATACTTTCGATTATACCGTCGCATGCAAACAAAATTACCTTCTTACCATTTCTGATAACTGCACAATCTTCTCCGAATGAGGCAAGAGCATCGTTATTAAAGAAGTTCACTATGCTGCCAATATCTTTCTTTCTTCTTATTCCGTTATGTTTGCGTATGCTTTTTGCAATCTCATCTAGATAATACATCTTACCCGCCGCTTACTGGTGGAAACATCGCAAGTTCGTCGTTATCTTTTAATTTTGTATCCAAATTCGCATACTGTCTATTTATCGAGAATAAGGTATGTTTCTTAAATTTTGCAAGTTCAGGATGCTTTTCTGACAAGATATCGAATAATTCAGAAACGCTCTTTTCATCATCGATTGAAATAACCTCTTCGTCTAATCCCGTGGCTTCCCTATGGGATGCAAAATATTTTACCTTCACTTTCATGTGATTATGAATGGAAATTCAGATTAAATTCTTTTCCATTCTATCCCTTATCCTCTACGAAATATTTTCTGTGCTCTACATTGTTGATAGATATCACGTAACATTGATATACTTCCAAGTAGAGACTTTTTCGAAGGAGGGGGAAAAATGTCTAGTTCAA
>Ga0123519_10008840_pt1 | contig 15287 bp, 15 predicted proteins | sample YelNatPaOPRAMG02_FD_87396 | JGI IMG/M metagenome (GOLD analysis project Ga0123519, IMG submission 87396) | Hot spring microbial communities from Yellowstone National Park - Yellowstone National Park OP-RAMG-02 (version 2) | ecosystem: Environmental > Aquatic > Thermal springs > Hot (42-90C) ...
AGCACCATGACGATGGAGGTGACCGGCACCCACCGCGTCGCCCCCCCGGAGAGGTTGATGGTGAGTTCGGTGGCGTACGCGGAGGCGGCGATGACTGACACGTTGATGATGAGGATCAGGGTGCTGAGCACCTCCTGACGGTGCTGCGCCAGCCACAGGAGGCTGCCCGCGCCCCAGCGACCCTCGGCCGCCAATTGCCGGGCCCTGGGCAGGTCCGTGCGCATCAGGGCCGCCTCCGCCAGCGAGCTGAACGCGAGTGCGAGCATGCAGCACAGGACGAGCACAACCTGGCCGGAGTGGGCTGCGAGCGCGCTCACGAAGTGTGCGGGGGCGGCCTCAGCCATCGTCGCCCTCCGACCTCCCGGTCCCGGCGGCCATGCCGTCAGTCGGCTCGGCTCTGGACGCCTGGGTGACCTTCACCCGCGTGATGCGATGCCCGTCCACCTCCAGCACGCTCAGATGCAGGCCGCCAATGTCCACGCCATCGCCGACGGCCGGCACAGTGCCGAGCCGACTGTACAGGAATCCCGCCAGGGAATCATATTCCCCCTCCGGCAGGGCCACGCCGATCGCCGCCGAGGCCTCGCCGATCCCGAGCCTGCCGTCGACCGCGAGCGAGCCGTCGGCGAGTCGCTCCACCGCCGGCTTGACCACGTCGTACTCGTCGTAGATGTCTCCCACCACCTCCTCGAGGAGGTCCTCGAGCGTGACCAGGCCGGCCGTTCCCCCGTACTCATCGATCACGACGGCCATCGTGCGCCGGCGGCGGCGCAGGTCCTCGAGCAGGTCGCGCAGCGTCCTGGTCTCCGGGACGGTGAACGCCCGCTGCATGACCGAGGTGACGGGCACGTCTCGCTGGCCCGAGGCCAGCAGCGGCAGCACGTCCTTGACGTGGAGGACGCCCACAATATGGTCCAGGTCGCCGCGGTAGACCGGCAATCGCGACACATGGTGTTCGGTCGCCAGCTTGCCGGCCGTGCTGACGGTCTCCCGCTCTGAGATGGCGATGATGTCGGTGCGGGGCACCATCACCTCCCGGGCGACCTTGTCGCCGAACTCGAAGATGTGCCGGATCATCACCTTCTCTTCCTCTTCGAGCGCGCCCGTCTCCACCTGCATGTCGACGAGGGCGAGGATCTCGCCTTCGGTCACCGGCGACTCCGGACCCGGGGCCGCGCCGAGCAGCCGCGCGAGGCACTCGGCGGCGAACCCGACCACCCTCGCCGGCAGGGCGAGCAGCGCCGAGGCGAGCAGGAGGGGCACCGCGGCGACCCCGGCCACCCGCTCGGGGTTGGCGGCCGCGTAGGTGATGGGAACGACCTCCGCGAAGACGATCACGAGGACGGCGACCCCTACCAGCGCGACGGCGACGGGAAGCCCGCTGCGGGTGAGCACCCAGCTCGCGGCGGTGGCCTCCGCGGCATAGTTTGAGGCGGTGATCGTGACCAGGATGGTCCCGAGGACGGCGCCCGGGTGATCGAGCAAGCGCTCGATTACAGCACCCAGGCGTCCTTCCCGAACTTGCCGCACGCCGCGACGGCTGAGGGCGAGGAAGCTGATCTCGGCACCCGAGAACAGCCCTGAGATCAGCAGCAGCGCGACGATGATGCCGAGGGTTCGTAAGTCGCTGGCTATCATCCTCCCCCGCCCATGCGCATGGCCAGCGTCCCATACAGCGCGACCCCAACCACCAGCGCGACGACCGCGCCGATCACCACCTCTCGCCGGGTGTGGATGCCTGCGTCGACGCGGCTCTGGGCGACTAGCAGCGCGAGCACAAGCGCCAGCGCCCACACCACCGCGTTGGTTGTGAGGTAGCACACGCTGACGAAGCAGAAGAACGCCAGCGCGCTGTGCGCGCTCACGAGCCCGCCCCGGATCAGCGTGCCGCGCCCTCCCCACAGCTTCCCCAGGATCACGGCGACGACCACCGTCACCAGCCCCCCGAGGGCGACCACCAGGTAGTGCGGCGCTGGCCGCCCGCCAAGGCCCTCGAGCGTGTCCAGCGTCTGCGCGTTGATGAACACGCCGCCCAGGATGATGAGCCCGAGGGTGACCGCCACCAGAACGCCCGCGCTGGCGACGTCCTTGGCCGCTTTGGCCAGTGGGTGGAAGTCCCGCGTCACCAGGTCGACAGCGGCCTCGATCGCGCTGTTGAACAGCTCCGCGAGCACCACCAGCGACACGGCGACGCAGACCAGCAGAATCTCGGTCCCCGTGAGCCGCAGCACCGCGGCGGCGACCAGGAAGACCGACCCCAGGACCAGCAGGAATGGCAAGTGCCAGTCGCGGTGAAGCGCGTAGGCGAGCCCCTCGGTCGAGTTGGCGAAGCTGTCGTACAGCGTCCTCGATTTCACGGCGCGGGGCCTTTGGAGGCCCCTTTCAGCACCTCCTGCGCTCGCTCCATCATCCGGCGCCGCTGCGCCGCGGTCCGATCCGTCCATCCCGTCAGGTGTAGAATCCCATGCGCCAGAAGGAGCACTATCTCGTCCATCAGGCTGTGGCCGACCTCCTTCGCCTGGCGCGCCGCGGTCTCCGCCGAGATCGCGACATCCCCCAACAGCAGCCCTCTGCCGCACGCCGGGCTGTCCTGCGGGAACGCCAGCACGTCGGTCGGCCGGTCCTTCTTGCGGTACTTGCGATTCAGGCTCTGGATCCATCGGTCGTCCCCAATCACCACGCTCAGCTCGGCCTCCGCCCCGACCCCCTCCGCCGCCATCACGGCCTCCGCGGCGCGGATCAGCCGCGCCCGGTCGATCCGCCGCCGCTGCTTGTTGATCACCACCACGGGCAATCGCCATCAGCCTCCCGGCCGGGCCGCCGCCGGCTCTGGATACTCGATCCGGGTGTGGCACAGCGACGCCGTGAGGACACGGGTCATCGTCACCTCGACCGCCGCGATGTCCCGGAAGGTCAGGTCGCATTCCTTGAGCTGGCCGTCGACGACGCGGCTGCGGACGATGTCGCGGACCATCTGCTGCACCCGCTGCGGCGTCGGCTCCGGCAGCGACTTCGCCGCTGCCTGCACGGCGTCGGCGAGCATCACGAGGGCGGCCTCCTTCGTTGTGGGCAGCGGCCCGGGATACCGGAACTGGTCCTCCGACACCGACTCGGGCCGCTCGCCGTTGAGGGCGCGCTGATAGAAGAAGCTCACCAGAGTCGTGCCGTGGTGCTGGTGCACGATGTCGACCACCTGCGGCGGCAGCCGTTCCTCGCGCGCCATCTCGACACCGTCCCTGACGTGCGAGATGATGACGAGGCTCGACAGCGAGGAGGACAGGCGGTCGTGGACGTTCTCGACTCCGAGCAGCGCCTGGTTCTCGCCGAAGAACGCCGGACGCCGGAGCTTTCCGATGTCGTGATACAGGGAGCCCACGCGCGCCAGCAGCGGATCGGCGCCGGCGACTTCCGCACCCGCATCGGCCAGATTGGCGACCATGATGGAATGATAGTAGGTTCCCGGGGCCTCCGCCTGCATGCGGCGCATGAGCGGGTGCTGGGGGTTGGACAGCTCCAGCAGCGCCAGGTGGGTCGTGATCCCGAAGGGGCGCTGGAGGACGAAGATCCCGCCCAGGCTGAGCGCGGCGACGGCGGGGCTGTAGAACAGCGCCGCCACGCCGGCCTCGCGAACCACGCTCACGGTCGGCTGTGCCCCCAGCATCCCGATGGACACCACCAGCACCAGGTTCGCGCCCGCCATTGCGAGGACGATCCAGCGCAGCCGCGAGGGGGGCCAGATGTGGGACACATAGGCCAGGCCGGCCGCCGCGCTGCCCAGGGACAGTAGTGTCGCGGGCAGGCCGGCGCTGGGCAGAAGACCGACCAGCAGGCTGAGGCCAAGGGCGAGCAGCATGCCGACGGTGTCGCCGAGCAGCACCGCCGCAATCAGGGCCGCGGTGGGCACCAGCAGCATCCACACGTTTGGCAGGACGAGCGTGAGCACGTTGGTGAGCAGCAGCGGCACGATCATGAGGAGCGCGAGCAGAAGCAGCAGCTTCGGGCTGTTGTAGACGGGGCGCGCCCAGTACCGCGTCTGCACGCCCACCAGGGCGATGATGAGCCCGACGATGAGCACCGTGGGGATGATGCGCTGATAGTTGAGCCGCGGGCTCGCCAGGCCGAACGCCTCGAGCATCGCGAGATGCTGGCGCGTGACGCGCTCACCCTTGAACACAATGATGTGATCGGGCTCGATCCTGCGGACGACGGTCTGCACGCGTCTGGCGGCATCTGCTCTCGCGGCCTCGGTCAGGTCTTTGTCGAACTGCACAGTCGGCCCGACGGTGCTGGCGAGGGCAGCCGCGAGCAGCTCACCCGCCTCGGGCGGACTCGTCCGCTCCCGGGCGAGGGCGGCGGCCCGATCGGCCGCCTCCGCGACATCGCCGGTGCCGGCGCGGATCTCGCGAGACATGACCTGCCGCAGGATGGCCCGGCCGGTGGCAAGCAGCGCGGCGAGGTCGGGGCCGTGGGCGCGCGCCGCCCAGGCGGCAGCTTCGTCGGGCAGGCCGGGCACCGCCCGCCGCACGGCCTCCACCGCCGCGTCGGAGCCCGCGGCGCGTGTGATCCGGTCGAAGGTGCGCTCCAGCTCTCGTTCCGCGTCGGCGATGGCGTAGGGCAGGCGGGCGTACTGCGGTGGAACCCGCGCGGCCGCCTCCCGTCGCAGCCGCTCGGTCTCCTCCAGGTCCTCGTACTGGGCCATGCCCGGAGCTCTGATCTGCTCCGGACTCGGCTCGCCGAGCTTGAGAGACACCCGCCCGGGAAACAGGTTGTACCCGAGAAGGATCACCGACAGGGCCGCCCAGGTGACCACGGCCACGGCGACCCGCTCCCAGGTGCTGGCCTCCAGCCATCTGCGTTTGCGCTCGCCGGGCAGGCGGCGAGCCGCGCGAGAGCGCTTCATCGCTCCCCACCGGATCCCTTGGCCTCATGCTGCTCGTAGGCCTGGATGATCCGCTGCACCAGCTCGTGGCGGACCACGTCCTGATCCGAGAAGTAGACGAACGCGATCCCTGGCACACCGGGCAGGATGGCCCGGACGTGGTTCAGGCCCGACACCTGGCCGGGCGGCAGGTCGGTCTGCGTTATGTCCCCGGTCACCACGGCCTTGGACCCGTAGCCGAGCCGCGTGAGGAACATCTTCATCTGCTCGCGGGTGGTGTTCTGGGCCTCATCCAGGATGATGAAGGACTCGTTCAGCGTCCGGCCGCGCATGAACGCCAACGGCGCCACCTCGATGTTGCCGCGCTCCAGCATGCGCCGCGCCTTCTCGAGATCCATCATGTCGTAAAGGGCGTCGAACAGAGGCCGCAGGTAAGGATCCACCTTGGCCTGGATGTCGCCGGGGAGGAAGCCGAGCCGCTCGCCGGCCTCGAGGGCCGGGCGGGTCAGAATGATGCGGGCCACCTGCCGCTCCCGCAGCGCCTGCACCGCCATCGCCATGGCGAGGTAGGTCTTGCCGGTGCCGGCCGGGCCCACGGCGAAGGTGAGATCAGAGTGGGCGATGGCCTCGACGTACTCGCGTTGGGTCTGCGTGTGCGGCTTGACGGGCTTGCCGCGGTCGCTGACGAGCACCACGTCGGAGAATACGACCTCACCCGCCCCCGCCCGCCCGCTCGCCACTGAGCGCGCGGCGTATTCCACCTCGCCGGGCGTGATCGGGTGCCCAAGCCGCACGAGCTTCACGAGCTCGCGCAGCAGCTCGGTCGCCCGCTCGACCTGCGCCGGGCTGCCCTGCACCCGGATCTCGCTTCCCCGCGCCCCGATCCGCGCCCCAACTTCCCTCTCGATCAGCCGCAGGTTTGCGTCGTGACTTCCTGCGACTGCAAGGGCTTCCTCGCTGTCCGCAAGGACAACCTTACTCTCTGAGACCTCGTCCAATGCTGTGCCCGGGCCCCTGCCCGGCCTCTCCTTGGGGCTCGCCCGCGCGGCCCGAGCGCGCACACGCGGCGCCGGCAGCCACAGGACATCGGCCCCACGCGCCGCCGCGGCTCGCCGCGGCGCAAGGCCTTCTGTGCCGAGTCATCCGGACCCCGTTGTCTCCTTCTTCGCCTAACCCATGCGCCCCCCGCAGAACTTCACCGATTGCGCCCGGCCGGGGGCAACCGCGCGAGTTCTGGTGGAGGCCGTCAAACAGAACCCCGCCCACGGCAGGCGGGATCTGTATGGCTGGGGGCGCCAAGCGCGGGCTCGCGCGCCCCCCGTGCTCTGTCACTACAGCTCGCCGCGGCGTCTCGCGGCGCGGCGACTTCGCCTGATGGCGGCCGCGAGCATGCGGCGGCGCCTGTCGCTCGGCTTCTCATAGCGCTCATGGCGCTTGGCAGCCTCGAGGACACCGTGCTCCTGCAGCTCGCGCTTGAAGCGCTTTAGCGCGCTGTCAATCGATTCGTTGTCGCGTACTTCAATCGCCATGCTCTCCCCCCTTCCGTATACCACGCTGGGCTAGGCACGGAGAGCCCCGAATGCGAGACCCAAGCCGCGGGTGGCGGATTCTCCCTGCAACGGCCTCACCGAAACCGCCCCTGACGTCCTGCGCCGGAGGCCGTCCGACGCGCACCGCCCCGGTTACGTGTCTCGGTCTTGACCACGCAGGATTATACCAACCGCGGTGGCCGTTGTCAAACCTGCTCAGTTCGCCCCCCTGCCAGGCGCGCAGCCCGGCTCCAGGCTTGCCGGCTCCCCGCGCTCGGCCTACCCCGGAGGCCAGCGCATGGGACGGCCGCCCAGCACGTGAAAGTGCAGGTGGTCCACCGACTGCCCGGCCTCCCGCCCGGAGTTAGCTACAATCCGAAAGCCGCGCTCTGCGATGCCCGCCAGCTCGGCGGCCTGTACGCAGATCCTGACAAGATGCCCGGCCAGTTTATCGTCATTGTCCGACAGGTCCCGCAGCGACCCGATGTGCTGGCGCGGAATAACCAACAAATGGATCGGAGCTTGTGGGTTTAGGTCGCGAAAGGCAACGGCAACGTCGTCCTGGTGGACAATCTCTGCCCGGGCCTCTCCGGACGCGATCCGACAGAAGATGCACTCAGCCTTCGCAGTCCTGGTGTGCTCCTCCGCCATCTGGCTGACCTCCTTGTCTGGCCGGCCGCTCCCCCAGCCGCAGACCGAGCAACCGGCACGCGTTCCGCCAAGCCACGGCCTCCAGGTCCTCCGCGGCGAGCCCCAGCCGCGCCAGCCGCCGCAAGTCGCGGCCGGGGTGGCCCCAGGGGAAGTCGCTCGCGAAGACAACGCGCGCGGGGCCGTGCGTCTGGATCATGTCCAGCAGCGCATCATCACTGAGGTCTTCCTCCGGACAGTACGAGGAGTCGAGATACACATCCCGTCCCAGGAGATGCTCTCGCACCTCATCCCACATGCGATAGCCCCCCATATGCGCAATCACCATCTTGAGGCCTGGAAAAGCCTCGTGGACCCGCGCGAGGGCCGCCGGCGCCGCGTAGACTTGCGCTAGCGGCGCTATCTCCTGTCCGCTGTGGAACAGCGCCACCAGCCTCCCCTGCATCACCTCGTACAGCGGCCACAGCCTGCGATCGTCGGGAACGAACTGCTGGAAGTTCGGCTGCAGCTTGATTCCGGGAAGACCCAGGCCAGCGACTCGCTCGGCCTCGGCCGCGAGGTCATCCAGACCCGGGTGGATGGCTCCCAGGCAGACGATCCGCGCCGAACGTGTGGCCGCAGCCCAGTCGTTGATGGATCGAACCTGATCGGGCCGGGTGGCGACCGGTGCGACGACCGAGATGTCGATGCCCGCCTCGTCCATGGTCTTCAGAAGCCCGGCGATAGTCGGCTCGGCAACCGGCGTTACGCCATAGGCGGCCGCAAGCGACTCGACGGCCCTGGCGGCCACCTTCTGGGGGAACGCATGGGCGTGGAAGTCCACGGCATGTTCTGGAGGCGTCCTATGTCCCATGAAAGCGCCCTCAGGCAGTGATGCTGAACACCCGGCAGAAGTTTTCCGCCGTCGTCCGCGCGATATCCTCGTGCGATGCGCCCCGCAATCCGGCCAGAAAGCTGACGATGAGCGGCAGATTTGCCGGCTCGTTGTCCTCGCCGCGCTTCGGCTCGGGTGCCAGGTAGGGCGCGTCAGTCTCAACGAGGATGCGGTCCGCCGGCGCGGCTGCCGCGACCTGCTGTAGGGCCTCCGCGTGGCGATATGTCAGCATTCCGGTGAAGCCGAGCGTCAGGCCGAGAGCGAGCGCCTGCCGCGCGTGGTCGAGGCTACCGTCGAAGCAGTGCCAGATAGCCCGCAGCCCCGTCCTGCCGGCCAGCGTGGCCAGGAGCGGTTCCTGCGCGGCGCGGCAGTGCACGACGGCCGGGAGGCCGCACTCCTCAGCAAGGTCGAGCTGCCGCCTGAAGGCGTCGAGCTGAGCTTCGCGCGGCGACAGGTCACGGTGGAAATCCAGGCCCGTTTCGCCGATGGCGACCACCTTCGGCGACTGCGCCATCTGTCGCAACTGCGCGAGCGCGGCGTGGTCGACGCCGGCGGCGTCGTGCGGATGGACGCCCACAGCCGCCCACAGGTTCGCGTGCTCCCGGGCGAGGGCGACGGCGGTATCGCTGCTCGGCAGATCGTAGCCGACCACGAGCATCGACGCGACGCCTGCGCCGGTCGCCCGCGCGAGGACTGCCGGAAGCCGGCGACGGAGGCGGGGGTGGTTGAGGTGAACGTGGGAATCGACCAGCGGCGGCCGCAACTCAGGCAACTCAGCCACTGGGCGCCTGACCGATCCCCCCGGGCCCGAGAGCGTGACGCCCGCCGCGGCCAGCGGCTGCCCCGCCCTCGGCCGGGATATCGATGATCATCCGCAGCCCGTGGCGCCCGTAACCATAGTAGTGCGGCAGGAGCTCGGCGCGGCGAAAGCCCACGGCCTCGTACAGCGACTGTGCGGCGCGGTTGTCAACGTCGACCTCCAGATCGGCCTGCTCGACGCGGTGCTCGGCCAGATACCTCAGGGCCTCCCTCATCAGCGCCCGCCCGATGCCGCGGCGGCGGTGCGGGGCCGCGACCGCGATGGACGTAATTCCCCCGCGTCGCTTGCCAAACCAGCCCAGGTTGAGCCTGACCAGGACATAGCCGACCACCTCGCCCGAATCGTCCTGGGCGACGATGAAACCCTTCCGATCCCGGAATGCGTGCGCGAGGAAGGTGGTGAGGCTGTAGGAATCGGGCCCGAAAGACGCGCGCTCAATCGCGATCACCCGGCGAAGGTCAGCGACGGTGGCGTTGCGCAGCCTCATGCGTTTCCCCTCAACATCTCGACCTCTCCCGTCGTCAGGTTGCGGCGGCCCTCGCTCGTGACCAGGAGGAGACAGGCGTTGCGGTCGATCCCCTCCCCCACCCCGGTCAGAGTGGTTCCGCCCGCCCGGATCATCACCTGCCGACCGGCCAGCACGTCCAGCTCCGCCCAGCGACGGGCGAGCGCATCGCCGCCGGCCAGGGCCTCTGGCCACCAGGCCGCCAGGCGGTCCAGCACCCGGCCAGCCATGACCTCGATCGGGGTGCTCTTCCCTGTCTCGCGCAGGATAGATGTCGCCGTGTCGCGCACCTCCTCCGGCAGCTGGTCCGCCTGGAGGTTCACGTTGAGGCCCAGGCTCAGCACCGCGGCCGTGGTCTCGCCGCCCCGCACTTCCGTCTCGGCCAGGACGCCGCCCACCTTCCTGCCGGCAAGGATCACATCGTTCGGCCAGCGAACCCCGGTGCGCGCGCTTGCGGCCTCTGCGACGGCCTCGGCCGCTGCGATCGCCACGGCGGCGCCGAGCCTTCCCGCCGCGACGGCAGGCATTCTCGGCCGGCAGGCGATCGACATCCACAGCCCTCCTCGGGGGGAGGCCCAGGCGCGTCCAAGCCGGCCCCGGCCGGCCGTCTGGCGCTCCGCGATCACGACGCCCCCATCCGGCCCGCCGCAGCGCAGCCACTGCCAGGCCAGGTCAATGGTCGAGGGCGTCTCGGCCACCACGCGCACCTCGCTGCCGAACCGCGATGTCGCGAGGTGCCGCCTCACCAGCTCGGCTGACAGACAGGCCGGGGTCATCGCTGCGGCACCGATATCTCGAGTGATATATCGAGGGCCGGGGCGGAGTGGGTGAGAGCGCCGACGGATATGTAGTTCACCCCGCACTCCGCGAACGCCCGGACATTCTCGAGCGTGACGCCCCCTGAGACCTCGAGCCGGCAGCGGCCGCCAGCAGCCTCCACCGCGGCCGCCACATCGGCCACCGACATGTTGTCGAGCAGCACGACGTCGGCCCTCGCGTCGAGGGCCGCCTCCAGCTCGGACAGGCTCGTAACCTCGACTTCCACCTTCAGCAGGTGGTGCGCCCTCTCTCGCGCCAGCCGGACCGCCTGGCCGATGCCGCCGGCGGCCCGAATGTGATTCTCCTTGATCAACACGCCGTCGAAGAGGCCGATGCGGTGGTTGGCGCCGCCCCCCGCGGCCACCGCGTACTTGTCCAGGGCGCGGAGACCCGGTGCCGTCTTGCGGGTGTCGCATATCCGCGCAGCCGTGCCCGCCACCGCCTCCACATAGCGGGCGGTGAGGGTGGCGATCCCGGACATGCGCTGGAGGAAGTTCAATGCGGTGCGCTCGGCAGAGAGGATAGCGTGGGCATCCCCGTCCAGGCGCGCGATCACAGTGCCGGGGCTAACCCGGTCGCCGTCTCTGGACGCGTATTCGAAGCGCGTCTGCGGATCGACTTGCTCGAACGCGATCTCGGCCACGCGCAGGCCCGCGATAACGCCTTGGGCCTTCGCGATGATCTCGCCGCGGCAGGGCGTCCCGACGTCCACCGTGGCCATCGTCGTGACGTCGCCCGGACCGATGTCCTCCGCCAGCGCCCGGGCCACTATCTCGGTCAGAAGAGACTCTGGTATGTCCGCGGGCACTAGGGCACCTCAAGCATCCGCTCGATGGCCAGCCGCGCCCGATCGGCGATGGCCGGCGGAACCTCGACCGGATACTGCATGTCCTCGAGCGACCACAACACCTTTTCCAGCGTAATCCGCTTCATGTTCGGGCAAGTGGTCAGCAGACTCACGGGGAGGAAGACCTTGTCGGGGTTCTCGCGCTTCAGGCGGTGGATGATGCCGACCTCCGTGCCGACGATGACCTCTCGCACCTGGGCCGTCTTCACCCAACGGATCATCTGACCCGTGCTCAGGACCTCGTCCGCCAGGTCGATAACCTCGGGCGTGCACTCCGGGTGCACGATCACGGCCGCCCGGGGATGCTCCTGCTTCAGACGCTGGATGTCCTGCGCCAGGATCCGCTGGTGGGTGGGGCAGTAGCCGTCCCACAGGATGATCTCCTTGTCGGTGTGGCGCTGGACCCACAGGCCCAGGTTGCGGTCCGGCAGGAAGAGGACGCGGCCGTGGGGCAAGCTGTTGACGACTCTGACCGCGTTGGCGGAGGTGCAGCAGATGTCGGCCTCGGCCTTCACCGCCGCGGTGGTGTTGACATACGCGACCACGGGAACGCCAGGCAGCTCGGCCTTGCGCCGCCTGACCTCCTCCGGCGGGGCCATTGTGCACATGGGACATCCGGCCAGGGGGTCGGGGATGAGGACGGTGCGCTGGGGGGAGAGGATCTTCGCCGTTTCCGCCATGAACATCACGCCGCAGAACACGATGACCTCTGCGTTGGACTGCGCGGCCGTTCGGCTCAGCTCCAGCGAGTCGCCCGCGAAGTCCGCGATATCCTGCACCTCACCCAACTGGTAGTTGTGCGCGAGGACGACGGCCTTGCGCTCCTGCTTCAGGCGCGCAATTCGCTGCGCCAGCTCGATCCTGGGGTCCGCGGCCACCTTGCTCATGTCGCGCCAGACTCCTCCACCTGGGCATTATCGCCGGCCAGGCCGCGCGTGTCAAACCAGGCGCACGGATGCTCCCCTGCGGCCGCGTCGGGCAAGACGGACGGGTCGACAGGGAGCCGCGAGACCGATGCCTCACACCGGCGTGATCAGGATGTTGTCGATCAGCCGGGCGGCGCCCACGAACGCGGCGAGGGCGAGGACGGCCGGGCGGTCCAGGCGCCGGATCTCGGCCAATGTCTCCGCGTCGCGCAGCTCGACATATTGAAGCCGAACGAGCGGTTCCGCCTCCGTCGCCTGCCTCACGGCGGCCACCAGGGCCGTCGCGTCGCGCTCGCCGGCGCGGGCGCGCTCCCGCGCGGCGGACAGAGCGCGGTACAGCACGGCGGCGGCGCGACGTTCCTCCGCTGAGAGATACTGGTTGCGGGAGCTCATGGCGAGCCCGTCGGGCTCGCGCACAGTCGGCATGGGGACGATCTCCAGCGGCAGCCGCAGGTCCTCGACCATCCGGCGGATCACGAGAAGCTGCTGATAGTCCTTCTCGCCGAAGTAGGCCCGGTCTGGAGCGACGATGTTGAAGAGCTTCGCGCAGACGGTGGCGACCCCGCGGAAATGGCCGGGGCGGTGAGGCCCGCACAGGCACTCCACCAGGGGGCCCGTCACCTCGACGAACGTGCTGTCGCCGGGCGGGTAGATCTCCGAGGTCGGCGGCGCGAAGATGAGGTCAACGCCAACCTGGGCCGCCTTCGCCAAATCGCCCTCCAGGTCCCGCGGGTACCGCTCGAAATCCTCCCCGGGCGGGAACTGGGTGGGGTTCACGAAGATGCTGACGACAACATAGCCGCACTCGGCGCGGGCCCGGCGCATGAGGCTAAGGTGTCCCTCGTGCAGGGCGCCCATCGTGGGAACCAGGCCGACGAGCTTGCCCTCGCGGCGGGCCTGGCGAACTCGCTGCCGGACCTGCGCGACCCGTGTTGCGACCTGGGGACTCGGGCGGGGGCGATCGGTCATTCCATGTATGATGAGTACTCGCCGGCGATCCCGCGCCAGGCGCTGATGACGTAGAAACCGATGGCCGCGGCGACGATCAGGTACACGATGACTCCGATGACGACCGCCGTCTGTTTTCCGCCGACGTCAGTCTCCGACTCGTAATACTGGGCCACCCGCTCCAGCGCCTCCTCAATCGAGCCCGATCGCTCGGCGGTGGCAATCAGGTCCAGGGCCATCTGGGGGATCTGGCGGCTGCGCGCGATGACCTCGGAGACCGTCTTTCCCTCCAGCACGCCGCGGGCCTCCTCGGTGAGGGCCGCCTGCATGGCCGTGTTGCCGCTGGCGGCGGCCGCCGCGACCAGAGACCGGTGCATGGGGACGCCGGCCTCCAGGAGCATCGAGAGAGCGCGCGCCCAGCGCGCAGTGGCCATTCTGCGGGCAAGGCTGCCGAACCACGGCAGGGTGAGCTTGATGGTGTCGATGGCCCGACGCCACTGCGGCACCCGCAGCATGGCTCGCCACCCGTACCACAGCGCCCCGACGGCAAGCAGGACCCAGGCAACGCGCGGCAGCACCAGATGCAGCCAGGCGGAGAAGCCCGACAGCACCAGCGCAGGCACGGTGGGGATCAAGATGAGCATGGCCAGCAAGACCTTGGGATAGAAGGTCTGCCAGCGATAGGTCTGCTCCAGCTCGAAGGCCCGGTCGAAGTACTTTGCCAGCCGCTCTGCGGTGCGCTCCAGCAGCCCGGATTCCTCCCCAGCCTCGATCGCCGCAATGGTGGCCTGGTTGAAGGCCGCCGGGTACCGCCGCAGCACGGTCGACATCGGCCGCCCGGCCGCGGCCTCCTGCGCGATCTCGCGGGCCGCGCGGCGCAGCGTCGGGTTCGTGGTCTGCCGGGAGAGCGCGTCCATGGCCTCGGCGATGCTCATCCCCGCCTGCATCATCACCCGAAGCGAGGTGAAGAAGTTCGCCAGCGACTTGCTGCTGACCGGCAGGAAGATCGGAGTCACCACCTGGCGCTGTGCGGCGCGCGCAGGGGCCTCCGCGCGCGGCGGGGCCGGCCGCACCGAGATGATGTAATAGCCCCTGCCCTGGAGCTCCCGCCTGGCGGCCTCCGCGCTCTCGGCCTCGGTCACCCCACGCAGCACCTTCCCGGTGGGTTGCCTCACCTCATAGGCGAACGTGGGCACGGATTCCCTGCTCCCTTCGCAGACGCTGGGCGATCTGGGCGGCGGTCTCCCCGCCGGGGCCGGTGAGGTCGGGGGCAAGCTCCGCAAGCGGAACTACGACAAAAGCTCGGCCCCACATGCGAGGGTGCGGCACCTCCAACCCCTCCTCCCGCACGGTCTCCTCCCCGAACAGCAGCACGTCGATGTCGATCTCCCTGGGCCCCCAGCGCTCCCGGAGTTTTCGCCAACCTCGATCTCGATGCACTTGACCGCGGCCAGAAGCGCCCTGGGGGCCATCTCCACCGGGACTTCTACCTCGGCCACCAGGTTCAGAAACCTGGGCTGGTCGAGAACGCCCATCGGCTCTGTCTCATAGACGCTCGAAGCCCTCAGGAAGTTCACGCCCTCCAGCGCCCTGAGGCGGCACAGCGCGGCCCGCAGGTTCGCCAGTCGGTCGCCAACATTGGAGCCCAGCCCGAGGTAGACCCGGCGGTTCACCTCAACCATCCTCACCCTGGCCCGCCCAGCCGTGGTCCTCGGGCGGCGGCTCGTGCCGAACGCGCACGATCGCGTCAGCGACGCGGGCGACCCGGGCCATCTCCTTCACGTCATGCACGCGAACCATGTCCGCCCCGGCTGCGATCGCCAGCGCCACGGTGGCCGCGGTGCCCTCGACGCGCTGATCCGGGGGAAGATCGAGGATGGCGCCGATCATCGATTTGCGCGACGTCCCGACCAGCACAGGACAGCCCAGAGACCGGAACTCCCTGAGCCGGCGGAGGATCTCGAGGTTGTGCTCCAGCTTCTTGCCGAAGCCGATGCCGGGATCGACGACGATCTGGTCCCGCGCGATGCCCGCGGCCTCCGCGCGCGCGATTCCCTCGGCCAGGTAGTCGCTGATCTCGCCGATCACATCCGCATACCTGGGATTCGCCTGCATATCTCTGGGGGTGCCCTGGATGTGCATTACGATCACGGCCGCGCCAGCATCGGCGGCGGTCTTTGCCATGTCCTCGTCGGCGTGGAGGCCGCTGATGTCGTTGACGATGGCCGCGCCGCGCGCGAGCGCTTCTCTGGCTACGGCCGACTTGTACGTGTCGATGGACACTGGAACGTCGAGTTCCGCGGTCAGCCGCTCGATAACTGGCAGAACGCGGGCCAACTCTTCCTCGAGGCCCACCGGCTCGGCCCCCGGTCGAGTCGACTCGCCCCCGACGTCGAGCACGTGGGCGCCGTCCTCCACCATCTGTCGGGCCCGTTCGACAGCCAGGCTGACGTTGCCGGCCAGCCCATCGCCGGAGAACGAGTCCGGGGTCA